>Ga0123342_1004178_pt1 | contig 22367 bp, 10 predicted proteins | sample Turbeawhitnodule_FD_89960 | JGI IMG/M metagenome (GOLD analysis project Ga0123342, IMG submission 89960) | Root nodule microbial communities of legume samples collected from Mexico - Turtle bean Mexico white nodule | ecosystem: Host-associated > Plants > Roots > Nodule | place: Mexico: Nepantla... | reverse complement strand
TTAAGGCCCAAATAAACCCAATTATAAGAATATTAATTAAAACAATGGATTTATTTATTATTATAGTCCAATAATCTATGATTAAGGCTATTGTGTGTGAATAAATATATGCTCATCACTCGTGCTGTAAAAAAGGGTGGCCACCTTGACAACTAGTTTTCAGGGGATGAAGTTCATGCATGAGTATAACAAGAAAGCCATCAACAATCCAAAGTTGATCACTTTCAACAGGCTGAAAGGGCAGAACCTTATTGAAGTGAGGAATTTCTTGAAGGAGCAGCTGCTGAAATGATTTCTAGAAATGTCAGGGAATATATATCCTGATCCAATGAAGGTTTTCTTTACAAATCTTCACATGGTTGGTGAGAATTTGTGCTCACACGTGAAAGGAATTGATATGGACATAACTCAAAATGTGTGGACTGCTATAACTGGGTTAAAATATGTTGGGCTGAGGATTAATAAAGGAAATATTGGGGTTGTAGAAGAATTCAACAAAATGCAGTACTATAGAAGTTGTTAGAATTATAGGGCTAAAACAAGAGGGGGGTGAATTGTTTTTGAAAGATTTTCGCAAGTATTGAAGGTAAAGTGAAAAGCTATGAAGAATTAATCAATGGAAAAATTTGTCCAGCCAAATATAAAACTGTTTTTAAGCTTGATGTAGAAAATCAACCTATTGTTTTTACGAAACAATCGATTGTTTTTATCAGCAGTTTATAAAAACAAAGTTAAAACAGTTTAAAGAGTGTAAGGATAGAGAGATTCACCAGAATGTTTATACTTGTTCACTCAACACTTGAGCTACATCCAGTCATCAGAAACCACTGAGAATACACTATGTAATCAACCCTATATTACAAGCTACACACACCAAGAGTGTTGATCTTGAACCCCTCAAGAACACACACCACTCCTTGGCAAAAATCACACCAAGAATGTTGATCTTGATCCTTTCAAGAACACACAACACTTCTTGGCAACACAAGTACAAAAATACAATTATCAAGAAAGAAGGGAATAGAATACACCTGGGTAAATCACTAGATCAAAGTTCATAATACAAGACCCAATCCTATTCCACACACTTGAGATGATCCAAAGCTCTTTCAAATCTTGGAAACTGTTTTTGAATGATCTCTCTCACTTCGTTAATGCATAGGAGTGTAAAACCACCTTTTTATCTTTCAATCAAATGGTTAAAATTAAAACAGAAAACCAAAAGTTGTTGGAATCATTTAAAACAGAAAAACCACTTAATAAAATTATGTTAAAGGTTTTCAAAAAAACAATCGATTAATTTATCAAAATAATCGATTGATTTTTGTTTGACAACAAAGGCAAAGACAAAGGTTTTCCAAATCATTTTAAAATCCACTAAGTGTCAAACAACCTGTTGATTCGAAATTTCAACCTATTTGAAATTTGTTTGACAGCAAAGGCAAAGACAAAGCTTTTCCAAATCATTTTAAAATCCACTAAGTGTCAAACAATCTGTTGATTCGAAATATCAACCTGTTGAAATTTCACTTCCTTTTAGAAAACCCATATTTTCAAAATGTTAAAGATTCAAATGAACTTGGATCATCTTAAGGAGTGAATTAACAAGTTTCAAACAACTACACACACACAACAACAAGGTTTTCAAGCTTTCCACTTGGATTTGGAGACATTAAAGCATCTTGTTCAACAATCTCCTCCTATTTGATGAAGACAAATCCTTGGTTTGTTTGTGATGTGCTTGTGATGCTCTGTTTGAATTTGTTAGTTCCTGCAAAACATAATTTGTGCATATACCAGAAGTAATCATATCCAAATATCATTAGCACCATAGAACCAGTTTTCACTAGGTGATTCTCATAAGGAAAACCAGCAAAATTAGTGTGAAAACTACTGAAAACTAGTGAAAACAAGGTGCAAAATAAGAGTTATGCAATAGCTAACTAAATCATATAAACCCAGTTTTAAAGCAGATATGTAGCAGATACTTAGCAACATACAAACCATATAATTATCCCCCTATTTGTCTTCACAAATAGAATAGAAGAATGGGTAAAAACAGAATTAAGAAAAACCAGAATACCAGTGTGAGTAGCAACACCATTGCAGCAACAAACCATAGACCCAAAAAATTTCAACAAGGAGACCACAATTTCTCTCCTATCTTTTCTTCATCCAGTAGTTCCCAACAATGGAGTACTTAAAAAAAATTATCTTCAAGTTGGTCTCACAATCTAAATCACATTCTCCACACAGCATATGTCATCCTCATAACTTGATGTCAACAGAGGCAAGTCAGTTGGGATAAAAGCACATCCCCAACCAAGTACACCCAAATATTTTGAACCATCAACAAAATATAGTTTTATCTAGGAAGCTGGTATGATATTTGCTCAAGCAGAAACTGAATTTTGTAGAGCCACATATATTTGATTGTAGTAACGGTAACAAAACCACTTATCCTTGGGCAACTCTTCCAACACACACAACCCAATATCTCGCAAGCAGAAAACATAATAAACCCAAGCAAGATGAAGACTCCAAATGTAATCACATATACAAATATTCATTAACCCATGACCACCAATGTGATTTCCATACGTAGAAAGCTTTGAATTTCAAGGAAAACAAAGAATATATCCCTTTATTATCTAATTCAGAGGCACAAAGAATGCATATTTGACCCATAATTGGTTTTGAAAGAAAAGAAATAGTTTTAATCATGCATAAGAATTCATAATAGCATTATTCAAAAGTGTCAGAGGTAAAACAATCGGTTATTTTTCTGAGGCAACAATAAAATATTATTTTTCAAAGCAAATCATCTTTCAAAGTGATGGAAATGCATAATGAAATACATTCATACCTTTGCATTATCTCAACATGTTTAGAATTTTATTTGGTCTTATGAAGCCAAAAGCATAGGATGAACATATACAACTTACTTTACATAAGTCATGAATTTTGACTTGTCAAGAATTTGAGTAAGGTGTATGGTCTTGAACCATAATAATAAGCATCACTTTGATTAGTCTTTATCATAACACTTGTACTTGAAAGGTCCTGCAAAACAGAATTTATGCATATACAAAGCAAGTATAGCAGCAGGATAACAAGACACACACAAACCAGTTTTCTACATAAGCCATACGCATAAGACCAGTAAGAGTAGTGTGTAAATCAGTGCAGAATTAATGTTACTCAGTGTGTGCACAAAGTTATAGTAGCAGCAGATAAATCATAATAAAGTACCATAGTTATGCATATACAACATTAGCAGAAAAACCATAAAAAGTGAAGTGTTTAAGTGCTTTCAAGTGCAGAGCAGTAACAACATAATGCATCAGTTTTAAAGCTATCTATACAACCAAATCAAACATAAACTTCTCCCCCTATTTGTTCTCACAAATAGACAATGAGAAGGGTTGTACAAAGCAGAAATCAGAATAATAATACAGTAGTCCAGCAATACAAACAATGTTGACATTTTAAGAATAGAAAATGATATAGAGCTTTCAATGAAACAACTGGATATTTTCTTTTATTATCATATTTTGAGGCACACTCAATGTATATTTCTCCAAAAGCAAGATTTGAAAAAGAGAAATAGGTTTGAATAAGGTTTGAATACACTTGGATTATTACAAATGAAGCATAATAGAAATGCAAACTCAAAAACCTTCTTTACAACACAAGAATGATCCAAGAAGCAAACTCAATCTCCAGGAATGATTTTAAAACTCTCTTTTTTTTCTCGCTTATGAAATTTGTTGTTTGAAATGATTATATTACATCCTTATATAAGGTAATAATGATTGAAAAAAAAGTTTGATAATTTAATGAAAACAGTTGTATCAATTAAAATCAAATTTGTTAATATAAGAAAATTATGTTAAAAACATTTAATTGATTTTGGAAATAAATGACTGTTTTCTTTTAACAGATGAAATCAACAGATTTTGAACTGGTTCTTTTGGAAAATAACTAGTTTATTTCACTTAACAGAAAAGACTAAATAGAAAAAAAAAACATTTTTAAATCCTTAAAAACCTTAAGTATTTTTAACTAGTTGATGTGATAAATCAATTTGTTCAAAATACTTATTATAGTCAACAGACTTAAATAAAAGCAATTTAAACTGATTAAAACATAAATTAACTGATTAAAAAATACACAAATTTAGAAAACAAAACTTTTCAAGGAGATTATTTTTCAAGTAACTTGGATCATAATGTAATGCAAAGTTATACAACAAAATCTACATAACCAAACACACACACACACACACAACTTCAAGTCTTCAAGACACTTTGGATTCATCAAGGCATGACAGTTTGAATTCATCAAGGCATGACATATTGGATTCATCAAAGCTTCTTGGTAAATACAAGGAAGTCTCAACTAGGCGAACCTGAACCACAGGAACCCTGGTTCGCCCGCTTCGTGGACCGCCCAAAGGAAGATTGATCCAAATGGCGCTTGGAAGCCTTCCCTGCTCTTTCTCCTGTTGCTTTTTCTTTTGGGTTTGCTGGAGGAGGCGAGCTCTTGGTCACTAGGATAACTGTCACTGGAACCGCAATCTTAGCCTTCACGACAACCTTTCCTTTATCTTGCTCGACGGCCTTCGCTTGTCGCCACAACCTCAACTCCTTGAAATAGTTCTTATTGTCATCAAGACTCAAGTCAACCATAATGCCTGCATCGAAAACAAGTCAACAAGCATCAAACTTTAAAGAAACACATCAAGAAGAGAAAGAACATACCATTAAGATCAATAAACTTGTGGGGGGACAAGTACGCTCGAAGGAGAGGTCGAGTAGGGATCTTGCAAGGTAGCCCATCCAATACCACCAACACCTCCAAGTCACCTTAGTCATCAATGATCTCGACCACATATGAAATCGTTTTGGGTTCTTGGTCCAGTAAAATAGAAATCAATGAGTCTGGTCATCATAAAAGTACGAGTGACCTGCCCTTCCGACCACGACTTCTTATAAGAGGTAGTAAACGGAGTCAAGAGACCAACTTTTGACTGCCCTATCAACGACAACCATGCCACCCGATCCCCAGGCTTGATACTATAAAAATGCAAAAAAGACCTCAGCTTCGACCTCAAACTTAATGCCTCGTGAAGAAGCCAAAGGACTGCGTCCACGCCCAACTATTTGGATGTAGCTGAGTAGGCGTGATATTCAGTACACACAAAACCCTCATGGTGAACTTATCTAGCGGAAACCATACATGAACATTCGTTATTAGACACAAATAAAAATAAAATAAGTCCTCGGGCAAATCTTCTCGCCCAAGGCAGACGACGTCCGAGGTCTTGCACTTATGCAAGGATACTATACCATCCATGACGTGATCAACAAGAATATCTAGACTAGCGATGAAAAACTCAAGCATGAAAGTATGTTGATACTTCAAGAAGAACTCCCAAACCCGATTATCCACCGATTCATAAGACTCGCGAGAATTATCATTTAACCCCTTGACCGCACCAGGGGACTTGAAAGTCGGAGACCCCAGTGTAACAACGGTTGCACTAATAGATATACAACTAACATGAGAGGACATACTAGTTTTCCCATAGTCACTAGAGCTAGAACTTATATCTACAAAGAAATCCAGCACCCCCTTGTCGGTAACTGCCGACTTAGACAAAAACAAACTAGTAGAAGGAGAATACATGGTTACCTCTAACAAAAAGACTGTTCGACCAACACACTCTCGAACTCTCAGACATCATATGAGGAATTCATATGAAATGTGGGGAACCCATAACAAAACCTATTTATAGGTGATAAGTGCCTAATTTCAGTAATATTTCAAATTAAAATATAGGCACTTATGAGTATTAATTGCTAAAATAAATATAAAATAACCATTAATTTATGAATTTATACCTTTTTACATTTTTATAATCTTTATTTGAATAAGAGCATTTTATTGTCATATTTGGTGTTAATGTCAGGTTTCTAGGGAAGAATGGAGATTTGGACTAAAGAGGAATGATATAAGCTAAAAAGAGAAAGCTGAAAGGTCTCAGAATGTATAAAAGCGCCAAAAAAACCAACTTTGCAACAGGAGATCTCACTCAAGCAAGCTCATTCTCGCTTGAGCGAGAATGCTCCAGGGGCGTTTTCAGAAATTGACGCCTTTCTCGCTTGAGCGAGAATGCGTCAAACAAATTGAGCTATTTTTATGTTTTATCAAGAAGCCCATCGACGTAACGCAGGGAGTCACCTAACCCTAACAAATTAGGTTAAATAGGGGGCTAGAAGCACAACCCTAGTGTGTCGGATTAAGAGGAAAACACCATTGAGTGACTTGTAACCCAATTGGGAGAATAAAAGGCTAGAAGATGTGTAGCTAATTCTACCTTGTGGATTTGTGAGTAATCTGTTTGAACTCTTATGTATTGAGGTGATATTTAAATATGATATAATATTTTGTTCTTGATTGATTATTGGTATAGTTGTTTTGCTTCTAAATAGTTGTGACATGTTTGAGAATCTTAAATCTGACAGAAAAGTATTTTTAGGGTTCTGACCTAAATAACAATACTTAACATATTTGAGTGCTAGAAATAGACTTGAAATATTAATTGTTATTAACGTCTGAACATGATTCTATGTTGTTTTTATAAATATGCGAGAAATTGATATTTAGGACACATTCTTAAGAACTTTATATGCGAGAAATCGATATAAATGAATTCTCTACGAGCATCAATTTCAATCAAAGAACTTAATGTTAACATGCTAATCAAAATACATGAGACAGAGAAAGATGAAACCTAATCCCTATTTTTCCAATTGCAGCAACAACTCTTTGAATTGTTTTCTTGTTAATTCTTGCCATCATAACAATCTTCTAACCAACTTTTATATTCTGTTTTTTTATATTTAACGAATCTTTTACTTGAATATTCAATTGTTTCTTGTGGGATCGATATTCGTCCTTAGGGACAAATTATTACTGCTGATGACACGGTGCACTTGTCGTAAAAAGTCATCAATAGGCACAACAACGAGCAAAGATAAACCATCACGACTAATTTGAACCGTTAATCATGTTGCCATCAACGGTGAAGATTGTGAGACCCTTCACATTCTCGGACACCAATCATGTCCAACAGGCATCACATTCTAGACCCTATGGAAGTCATGCCCCTCGCGCCATAGGGGGAGTACCTAGCACAACTCGGATACTTAACTAGTCCACGATTCATGTTGGAATCCAAACAATAACACCCCAAGACAAACAAAGGTTAACTCCTTCCGCAACCTAGACTCTCCACCACACTTAAGTATGAGGGCAAGTGTTTTGTCGAGTGATCAGATATGAAACACTTTAGTACCTAACACAATCTAGATACTCGACGATCCATGTTGACACCCGAACAATAACTTCTCGAGACAAATAAAGGTTAACTCCTTCCGCAACCTAGACTCTCCACCATGTTGAGTGACCAAATACTGAAAATATCTCGACTTAACATAAGCTACCATGTTCTCGAGCACCCAGAAGGTCGACATGTCAAAGTTCACCCACTCAAGCAAATTGATCAAGGTCATTACATGGTAATCACCTCCAAATTATAATTAAGCAACTCTTGGACCTATTAAACCCCAACTAATCAGCCGTGCACCATAAGGTCCGTCACCACAAACTATGAAAAGACAAATTCCCTTATGTTCAAAGATAACAAAATTTGTGTCCCATAACTATCTTTCACTCATACTCCAAAACCAACTTGAACATCAAAATTTATCTAAGTGTGATTGTAGATACCTTCTTAGAAGACCGAGAAGATCTGATAGTGATGGAAGAATATTTAATATAGAAAAGATTTATCTATTGGATTTTTACCTATATTATTTGAATGAGATACCCTATACAAGGACAACAAATTTTGTGATCTGGTGGAGAACCAATTTGTGTCCCAAAAACATGATGGTGACAGGGTGTCTACAAAGTAAAAATGTTACCAACTTCTTTTGCTTTTTTTTTTTTTCTCTCTTTTATTTGTGGAAGAATCTTGGGGATCCATCACCCTCATCCATCCTTTCAAATTAACTTCTGCTTTTGGTAAAAAAAAATAGCATGTTTTTTATTCAAATAATGCAACTTTTAAAATCTTTGTACTGCAAAAATTTGGAAGGAAAAGAAAAAGGATTAATAAAAATGAAGAAAGAAAAATATGATGCATGAAAATATTGGAGAAATAAAGTTACATTTAGAAAGATTTAATTTGAAAAAATAGAAGAAATATAGAAGAGTGAAATTAGAAAAAAAAATCTATAAACCATCATTATTTTCTCTAAAAAAACGTTTGTTTTTGGTGGTTTTAAACTAAATAGAATTCTCAATCATATTTTTTTATTTTTGTTAAACAGTGTAAAATAAATTGTCCCAGTCACATTGGTTTACCATAGCAATGATATTTTTAACCTATTTTCTTTGTCTTTTAAATAGTATTTTTTTTACAAACACGCTCTTAATCTATTAATTTATTTTCCAACAAAATATATCACAGATATTATATATTTCACCATTGATAGAATTTTATTGGATTGTGATGAGTAAAAGTTTTGAAGTAAATTTTTCGAAAATAAAAACACCCCACAGATGACAAATTTATTGTAGAGAATAATTTAAAGTTGCTTACTTTGGACAAATATAGGAGATGATTATAAATATAACTTATGAATAATTTTTTTCAATAAAACTAGACAATTATTTATGTAAAGTAATTCTCTTCTGTTTTAATCAATTTACATACATACTATCCATATTAAAATAATGGATGTGTTTACTTGAATTTTTTAGAAAAATAACTTTTTTAGCAGAAAATATTTTGTTTGTTTTGACTAAAAACTTTAAAAACATTTTATTTTGATAAATTAGTTATAGTAGTTTATCAAAACAAGCCAATACAAAAATTGTTTTAGAAAATATAAAGGGGCATATTTAGTGAAAAACATTTTTTTTACAATTATAACCAAGTTTAAGTTATTTACGCTTTTTAAGATAGTTTATTTTATGTTATTTTTTAAAATTACTTTATTTTCAAATGTAAGCAAACTTATAGAATATTTTTATTTAAAAGTAATTTTTACGTGAAAATTGGGTAGAAAATGACAGAAAAGAAAGAGTATTGAAACTTTACAAAATGAATAGTTCTGAATATAGTTTTTGTGGTACCCACCAAATAAGTCCAATTGAAACCTCCAAATATCACACTCATTGAATAGACATATACATACTGGTGGCTCTAATTCATTGCCTTCATCCAACTACCCTTCATCATATGCTTAACCATCACTTAATTACCTTCTTACATTAGAAATAGTATTTCATAATAATAATAATAATAACAATAATGTAATTTTTTAATCTAAACCTATTCTAGTTTCTTGAATAATTTTACAGATCAATGAAGGTTAAAGCAGAGTAAAAAAATATCAGGTATCCTTAAAAAGAAATCAAAGAGAGTCAGGGCAACTTGTTTTCAACCAATTACATCAATGTGAAAATTTACGTTTTATAAAATAAAGAAATTAGTAATTAAAGACGTGTGATTTTCTAATTAATTTCAGTCTTTATATAATTAAATAAGAAAAATAGTATGTGATATTATTTTATATGAATAATAAAACAAAAAAACCCAGTTGACAGCCCACACGGGCACACCCACGCTCATGGGTCCCACCTTCCCATCGCTGTCAAAAAAGAGAGAACCCTGCCACCGGCAAAACCAGGTTACCTATAAATTCTCAAAAACCTTTTTTTTTAAGAAAAAAAACAGCATCTACCTTTCACTTCACTTGTGGTTCCTCTCTCTCTCTCTCTCTCTCTCTCTCTCTCTCTCTCTTACTCACTGTCTCTCTCTACAACACCTGAACAGGGAGATAGTGGAACACTCAAGCTACTGAATCAGCCATGGCTACCTTCTCCAAGGAACGCGACAACTTTGTATATGCTGCCAAGTTAGCTGAACAAGCTGAACGATATGATGGTGCTTTCTCTCTCTTGATTTTTACTGTGAAGTGAACACTTGTTCGAGTTCCTTCATTTTAGCTGCATTCCACTTTCAATCACGTTTCCAGCATCTTCTGCAGTTACCCATTTTCTCTTTGTCCCAATAACTGCATTTGGTCTGATAAAGTTTCAATTTTTTCCATAAATGTCCACTGCTTCTTACACTTCTGCGTGTAAGTCTCAATTATTAGGAAAGAAAAGAGTGAAAAATTGGAGTTTTAGAAGTGTATTGGGGTGTATTTATTGTTCAATTTTATAATAGTTGCTCTTAGAGTCATACATAAATAACTTGATTTCTGAATAGAATTTAACGTGTGTTTATTTTTAAAATAACATGATTATGAGTGTGAATATTAAACTCTATATTTATTTGTTGTGTATTTTGGAATTTGGTTCCAGAGTTTCGAGTGGTGAAGTATAAAAACTTTTTTAAAGGCATACCTTCCATGATTTCTGAGTGGATGAGAGTGTTAAAATTAAACTCAATGTTTATTTATTACTGTTTTGGAATTTGATTCAAGAGTGTTGAGTGATGGAGTGGTGTGGTGTGCAGAAATGGTGGATGCGATGAAGAAGGTGGCGAAGTTGGACGTTGAGCTGAGTGTGGAAGAGAGGAACTTGTTCTCTGTTGGATACAAAAATGTGGTGGGGTCACGGAGAGCTTCATGGAGGATCTTGTCATCGATAGAGCAGAAAGAGGAGTCAAAAGGGAATGAGTTGAATGTTAGGCGCATCAGGGATTATAGGCACAAGGTGGAGTTGGAGCTGTCTAACATTTGCAGTGACATTATGATAATTTTAGATGAGCATCTTATTCCATCCACTAATATTGCGGAGTCCACAGTGTTTTATTATAAGATGTATGCTTTGTGGTCTTCTTCTTTGTGGGTTCTTAAGTGTTTTTGCTACGATGTCAGATGTGCAAGGTTTTTTCGGTCTATTAAGCCATTCTTTGAGTTTTAAATTGGATGCAGGAAAGGAGACTATTACCGGTATTTGGCAGAATTCAAAGCTGGTAATGAAAAGAAAGAGGTAGCAGATCAGTCACTTAAAGCATATCAGGTATTTGCTGGAGGTAACAAGGATTACCTCTGTAAATGAGTTTGCCTTATATATATTATGTGTATGCCAGTCTGCTACTGCTGACAAGGTTGGGGTGAACCTTGCTACATGCTGCTTTCAATGTTAGCAGAAAATGTAGATGGGATTATTATTTGAAAGACAACATCTGCTACGAATATAACAGGATAATTGTCATCCTTTCATAACTTAGTGTTGGTAGGTTAGGTAAAGATGTTTTCACTTTTTGTCTAAACATTAAATGCTGTTACTTAGGAACAACTTTTTTGCCATGAGTTTATCTGAACATCTTTGTGCCGTAAATTTAGGTCTTATGTTAATAAATTGTTTCATGAGTTTGTCCGTTTCTGTTTTGTACATTACTAGATTACTATATTACAAGTTATGTTGAGCCATTTATAAATGCTCGCTTCTTGCCTCTCTGGGGAATTTCATTGGGTTTTATGCTATTTATTTTGGGTGATTTATATATATTTATATGCTTTATGAGTGCAAGGTTAGCTAAACAAGTACTCCTTTGCTCTATGAAGTGAAACTTCTTTCCTTGGATGCTCAACAATCTTGTGCTTCCATGTAGTTAGAAGAGTCTTTGTAGTAACTTAGTCATTTGTTAATCTATTATGATTTTCTGAATCTTTGAATGGGGATCCGACATATTATAGAAGGTTGTGCAATGAGTCTCCTTTCTTATATATTGTTCTTTAGGCTTATTCTTACTCAATGTGTGACCAAACTCATACTTGGAATCCTAACGTCTTGTATCTTGAAATATGAATAAGCATAATATGACAAACAGGGATTCACAGTCTCAAGAAATTGAGCTCCAATGTTACATTACTGATAAAGTTCATGAACAGAGTTAGGATGGAAAAATACATCTATTTGAGAGGATTTGTGAATGGTAGAGCAGTAATTTATAGGTCAATATCACATATCCCTTTCCATCGGGTGACAATCCTCCTGCCAAAATTTAATATTTTTTATCCTAGTAACCATTTTACCTTGTTCAATTTGATTAATATGTGGGTAGAGATGAGTTAGTATACATTGTTGCTGGTGCACTTCTAAAGTTTTAGTATACACAGTTGCGTACTGGTTAACTTGCTTATATTCAGTGCACACTATAAAATATATCTTCATTATTTGAGGACTGGAAGTTAAAAGTTTTAAACTGTTTCAGCCTTTTAGGGTCCATTTTAGTGAAATCTGTATTGATTGGAAACTTGTGTAAGCTCCATTCATCAAGCTTCCTGTAGTAGGAAAAGCTGTTCTAAGGTTTATTTGTCTGTAAAGTTCTCAAGGGAATATTATTCATCCTTGAAATTCAGTTGGTTAAAATCCTGATGTAATTTGAATTAAATTAAGGGTGGATACAGATAGACCCTTACTTGTATAGTTTACAAGCTCAGTTTCATGGCAAATGGGAGCATGATTAGAGGGATACCATAGATGGCTCAGTTCTGTATTGTCACCTTTTGTTTTCTGATTAAGGATTTGCTTTTCTTGCTTTTAAAGTAAGGAGAGGAGATGACTGTTGCTTATGAGCAATAATATGTCATCAGAGTTTGCAGCTGTTTGTCATGTTATGCTGCTTTCCTACTGTTTCATTTGCTATTCTTCAATATTTTTTGTATTTTTGTTATGTTTGACATCGAGAAAACCTTAAATTTCCAGCTTAGACTAAAACTGTTGAGTCATGATTATTTACAGACAGCTGCTACCACTGCTGAGAGTGAATTACAACCTACACATCCTATTCGTTTGGGTCTGGCTCTAAATTTCTCTGTGTTTTATTATGAGATAATGAATTCACCTGAAAGGTATGCAGAAATAGTTGTGCTAATTACACAAAGGGCAGGGCCATATCCTTACTTTTTTTGAATTTATTTGCAGGGCCTGCCATCTTGCTAAGCAAGCCTTTGATGATGCTGTCTCAGAGCTAGATACCCTGAATGAGGAATCTTACAAGGATGGCACCTTGATCTTGCAGCTGTTGAGGGATAACCTTACCTTATGGACTTCTGATATCCCCGAAGAGGGTGGTAAGATATAGAGATCACATAATGCAATTTCTATTTCTTTAAGATTCATAGGATCTTACCAACGATAGCTGATCTATTATTGACTTGTATGCCTATTCCTCCACATGTGAACATCTTTCCTTCAGTTTTCATCATATCTCTTTTCCCAAGATTCAGTCCTTCCTTATGTGTAGTGGTTGGATCAAATAAAAGGAAATTGACCAACCCAAATATCTTAGTTTCTAGTTAAAGTTCCAATAGGATCCTGCTTCTTTAAAGTGAACTACTCATCTTGTAAGGTAAAATAAGTTAGTGTTTGATAAAAAAAATTAACTGTTGATATTACATGCACACGAATAACAAATCATGGATATGACTTTTTTTGTTAACAAATTGTTAATATGTTGTTTTTGTTAACGGGGTGATTCGTTCCTCAACCTATCTTTTTACCACAAAGTCAACCTTACATCTCCAAATCATGATTTTGATTTTTCATATTAATGACTAAGGTTACTTACTTTATCTTTGCTAACTTTAGAGGAGCTAAATTCAGTTCCAATGTCAATTCTTTCTTGTTGTTGACGGTAGCTTAAACTTTTGAGTTTGGTTTAACTTAATATGCATGTAAATGTTCTTTGGCTTAACTGATTAAGGATCTAATTTTCCATTTCAGAGGATCAAAAAATGGACGACACATCAAGGAATGGTCAAGGAGAAGATGAGTTAGGCCGCTAACCCTTCAGTCTATCACAACTATAAGATTTGATGCATTAATTTTTCTTAAAAGCATATTTTCTCCTCTGTAGTGAAGCCTCTGTTTGAATGGTGCAGTGCACCTCGTTTACATTGAGTCATTTTTATTTTAGAGTGACTATTTGAATCATCTGCTTCATTTTTATGCTATTGTTGGGTAGTTTTGTTCATGTGTCTGTGACAAAAACATCATTGGTTTGCAATGGATAACTCCACTATTTGTGTGTATTATGGTTAATATGGAACCACCCTAATATTAACTATACCAAACTGATCAAGGCAATATCATAAAACTTGGATGGGATTTCTAGTAATCAAAATCAGATTATTAGTTGATCTAATTATTGAATTACTAATGCATAAAACTCAGTGCTTTGTAAGAAATTAGATCTCAAACTCATCAGAATAGTTGAGTTTCCCAAGTTTGGATTTGTCTGAGGCCCTTAACACAGACATTTCATTCAAGTGATATTTAATTCTCAAAGTTTTCTAACTCAATGAACTAATTTATTGGGTTGACATTTCTTTTTGTATTTAAATCTTAATAAGTGGTATTTTCATTGAAAGTTTGACTACAATTAAGGTCTAAAAAAAACTTATTAAAGGGGGCAATAAGAAATTATTGGAGTGCAAGAAGGGTCCCTCACACACCACTTGAAAATCAACTTTGGCACTCAATCTTGCTTCTTCAAATTTTCTCATACTTCATCAATTTAACTTCAACAAATCAAGTGTTTGCATGTCTTAGGTTTTTAAAAAAATTAATCAATGTATTTTCTAATTATATTTTGTACAAATTATTATAAATTTATAAGTTTAATATATATTAGTTCGTATGGTTTTACTTGTGACTTACTAGTTCAATAATAATCCATTAACCAACATTCCACAGTCGATTACAATATATCAGTTTGGTATTGTTATAGATAAGGGTCTAGAAGAACCCAATATTCAGTATTTTTCTTATTTTTTATTTATTTGGATTTCCTTATATATAATTGATTAAAATATCCTTTTTTTATTCTTGATTATTATGTTGATTTGTTTATTTAAATAAGGTATTCCTTAATTAGCATCAAATAACTAATAAGAATGTGGTTGATTATGAGAGAGATAGAAATTGTTAAGGGACAGACGATATTTAAGTAGGATAGACAATTCTTAACAATTGTTGTTTGTTTCTCTCTCTGTTTTCTATTTAAACTCTCTCCCTCTTTGTTTTTATTAATTTGATTGAATAAGATTGTTTTTGTTTTTCTCTTTCTCTCTGTCCTATGATGTCAATCTTACAATAAATGCCACTTAATAATCTTATATTTCTTTTCATGACCTCAATACTATGAAACAAGTCAAAATACCTTCCAATGTAATGAGACTTGTATAAGTCAACAAAATATCTATCAGCACATAATTTTTAATCTTAGGCATAAGTGATTAGTACAATCACATAATTCCCAATCTTAAGCATAAGTGATGAGTACAATCACATAGATCAACAAAATACCCAGGAGAACATATATTAATAACATAATTCAAGGCCTATAGTCATTTTATTTTGTGATGAAGAATCATGGTATTTAAGGTTGTTGAAAAGGATTTCCCATGAACATCTAAAATTGTGAGACTTTAATAAATTAGTAGTAGGGAAAAGGATATAATCTATGCATGGGACACATTTCCAATATTTTAGAAGTGTTGGAATGTGGATTGTTTCTTCCCGCACCTCCATATCTTCTTCTCCCACTTCCATAAACTTTTGATATTTCAAAAATGTCCCTTTTGTAATATTCTGGATTACATAATTCAGAAGTTTTTTTTTCAAATTCGTAATTAGTTTCTAAATTATGTAATTCGAAAGCCTTTTTTCATAGGTATGATTAGTTTCTGAATTACATAATCTGAAAATTTAAATTAACTTCCAGATTATGAAATTCGAAAGCCTTATCTCAAATGTGTGTCCAGATTACATAATCTGGAAGTTACTCTCAAATCCAAACTTTTGGATTGTATAATCCAGAATACCATTTTTAAAAAATATATTCTAGATTACATAATTCATAAGTTATTTTTGAATTTGAAATTAATTTTGGATTATGTAATCCGAAATATGAGAGTGGTAGAACAAGGATAAAAAAGTCTGTTCATATTTTGTACGGGGGCTACAGAACAGGAAGAATGAGTCTCATAGGATTTGAAAGGTTTCTATTTAATGGATGTGATTGAGTTAACTAACTTCGTAATTACCCTACACAACCACCCTTATAATGAGTTAGAATAGGTATCAAGAGTAAATTTTGAAATGATAGTCAAAATAGGCTTATTATTGGGGTCATATTTCGATTATTCAAATGTACCTAAATGTGTGATGTGAATTAAAGATTGTAATTTGAAACTTTATAATATTTGTATTTTACCCTTTTTCTTTGCAAAGCGTTATTCACTTTAATCATTTTAGACACAAAATGACAATGAAAAATGAAAAAAAAATAAAAACTTTTTTTAAGTTAATAACTAAAATTAGAATTTTGTAAGGTAAAAAATTAATGTTATAATAATTCATAAATAAAATAACTTTGTGTTATGATGAGGAATTTTTAAAGTACCTTTTTAGAGAATTTAAAATGTTGGGTGAAATATGTTATTAGATAAGAAATTAGAATTAGATTTTTTAAATAACTTTGATTATTTAAAATTGTAAAATTTTAAATTTTATAAAAAAAATAAAAGTTTGAAATTTTTCACATTTCTTCTAGAGTGTTTACAATACAAATATTATATCACTTATTCTAGGGTTTAAACATGGTCTACTCTCCCGAGTTAGTTTTAAATTAGTTATATTAGAATGCACTTTTTATAATTTTTTATTTGTTTTTCAATTTTTTCAATATATAAAAAAGTTAGTTTTGTAGTTTACTGTTAAGACCCAAAAGAAACTTGAAATATAATATTTTATCGTCAAGATTCAGAATCATATTAAGTTTTTTTTTTTAATTTTAGACCCTTCTTAAGACTTATCTTTATTTTGTCAAATATTTTAAAAATAGCTGATTTTTTTTTCATAAAGTTCAATCTTAAAATTTTAATTTTTAACTATATATTTTTAAAAAAAATACTTTTTTTAAAAATAAATTTCCCTATACAAATTAACAATTTTATATTTTAAAAATAATTGATTATATAAAAAAAATACTTAATTGATTAGAATAAAAAATATGTGGTGTGTTTTGTCCTCTCAATTCTCGGATTTACGGTACTACAATGTCCAATAACAAGTTCTTTTTATCAGTTGTCGCCTCCTTTGCACCTTCAGCTATGTTGATCAAAAGTGTTCTCGTACGAGTTAGGACTGAGAGAACTATTACCAATGAATTCATTTCTCAAGAAGTCTTGGATATTTTTCACTCGGGATTTCACAATCTATCTCCCAAGTTCTCCACCCGACTCACTGTTGTCATTGAAGAATTTCAAGGCATGTCCAGAAACCTAGTGTTTGAGGCTGTAGAGGGCTATCCACCAAAACCACTCTCTCATCTCAAAAGTGTTAGAATTGATGGCTTAAACAAGAGGGGGGTGAATTGTTTCTGAAAGATTTTCCCAATTACTTTACTTTAGAATGAACCTTTATCAATCAACTCAGATAAGCATTCCAGAAAGTCAATCAAACAGTCTAACAGAAATATATCAGAAATTTAATCAGTTAAAACACGATTTAATCGGTTGTTTATGGCAGCGAAAATATCAAACAGTTAGAGAGTTGAGAGAGAGAGAGAGATTTACACACAAGGTTTATATTGATTCACTCAATCCCTGAGCTACATCCAGTCCTCAGTCAAACCACTGAGTATTCCACTATGTAACCAAACACAGATTACAAACACCCACAAAGAGGTGATCCGGAAACCACAAGACCTACTCACCCTCTTTGAACACAACACACACCTCAAGTCAAAATCACACTGACTTTCCAGGATTTTACAAACACGTTTACATAATGTAATATGAATAATTACAAGAAACTAAGACAGGGTAGAAAACACCTGGGATCAGTAAACTAGAAGTCCTATGATCAGTTCTTGAATCACAGCAAAGCTTAAAAGCAATCTTGCTAAACTTGAAAAACTCATTTTCACAATAGATTGTAATCTCTCTTTTTGATCTCAAATCAGAGTGTAAAACTCCTACATTTCTCTCGCGTGAAACTTTTGAAAGAAGGCTATATTTATAACCTTTGAAAAACTATCGTTTAAGGCAGATTTGAACAACTAAATTAGTTAAAACAGGTTTTCAAAAATACTTTTATGAAAACTCACTTTTAATCGGTTGAAACCACGATATAACCGGTTGAATGGTTTCAGCAGTTACACAACTGATTCAAAAAACAGTTTCCAAACTCCTTTGCCAGCTAAGTGATAAACAACCGATTGTCTCGAAACTTTAATCGGTTGTTTTTCCCTTTGCATGGAAAAAACACTTAGTTCTTTAAAACAGATTGAAACAAGGTTTCTGTAGGAATCAAGACTAATCTTACAAAGATTCTAAACCCCATAACTAAACCCAAACCTAAAACACAACACAACTTCAGGTTCCATGAGGATTTGATACATCAAAGTTTCTCATCTTCAACAAAAAGAGTCAAAGCAAGGAAATCTGAGAATGATAAAAATCTATCATTCGGTGTGGATAGAGATGAAGAAGTGGATTGATGAGTTTGAAGGGGATTCAAATAAGGTGGAAATATATATATGTAAGTAAGCTGAGTCAATCCAAAATAAGAATCGTGATATAAATTCCTCTTTTAAGGTTAGAAATAAGGTACTATGAGCTAAGTTTACCAAAGAAACACAAGGAGAAAATTTTTAGTTCATATTTTTTTCATACGTGTTGGAGAGAGCCAAGGACATCAAACAAGAAAATGAGGCAGTGAAGCTTCACACGATTGATTACAAAGGTTATTGGAAAGTTCCTGGTATCAAACTTGGTGACCCCATGACTTTCTCAAGACTCTTGCAATTGATGCAGAACTTAATGAGGAAAATAGTGAATGATTTGGACAAATTTGTGAAAGGGAAAGTGTTCTATAAAAGAACATGAAAATAGTGAATTGTTGTAACTTTTTTGCTTTTGAGCAATTGGCCTTCAATTATCTTGGGATTTCTCAACACAAATTCTTTTATCAAAGAAAAAACAAATTAACAAATTAAGAGATATAATTATCAGTAAATAATGGACATGTTTTTCAAATAAAAGTTCCAATTTAGTTTATTTAATTTGAAATGTATATTTGTGAAATAGATATTTGTTTGAAAGGAAAAAAAGATGTAACAAAGGAGTTATTATTTTAATATGAAATTAACATAAGTTTAGCAGGAATTTTCCAGTAGAAGGAATTTCACAGGCAATTTAGTACCAAACTCCAAATATCATTTTTTGATAAATAATTTGTTTGCAGACAACACATATCATGGATAATGGTTAACTAAAATTGATACAAGACAAACTGATTCAACAACATCACATGATAATTTTGTTTTTCTCTTATGAATGAAGTTTAATTTATTTCTCTCTTCCACTTAATCATCAAGGTTGTCGAGTCCTAGTTCATGAACAACGGAAAAGCATTGTGAATCAGTTGTCTGTGTCATGAACCCAAGGGGATTGACATAGCGTGTCATAGAAGCGGCACCCATGTTTTTGGTGAGGATGATTCTGTCGGACTTGTTTGGCATTGCTTCTTTACATTGTCCCTCATTTGGTGGGTCTGCAACCACCACACAGATCTCTTCCTCGTGATCACCACGAACAGGGATGCTGTACATGCCTTTTGCATCAGTTGTGCTATTCTTCAGATATGACACTATATCATTCTCTTCCTTGATGCATTTCAAAGTCACATTTACACCTACAAACACATGTTCAAACATTTCTTATTATTCTTCACCTGCTACACCTACCTTTTTCTTAATATAATGTACTAGAGTAAAAGCACATTCTCAGTATTAATCTCAGGTGTTGAAATTGATAATAGATACTTATCATAAACCCTAGTTTCTAAATCTTATGAAAAAATTTATAACACATAAATATATGATATATAAATATAAATATATGATAATGTAGGTTAGTACTGTAAGAATTTATTTATTATTGACAAATCTACACAGAAAATGTGATTTACCTGATAAGGCAAAGCTGAGTCTGGACTCAAATGCAAATTGGCAAGGATCACAATAAATCTTGCCTTCAACAAAGAATTTTTCAGGTGATTTACGAGCCAATGCAGAGGAAAAGCACACCACTGAGACAAAGAGGGCAACAACAACAAATGACCTTGCCATGGTGATTAATGTATTATTGATTTTATTGGTTATTGATGTTGCTCCCCTTGTGATGAGAGAATAAGGGTGCTATGAAATCCTTTTATACTCCATGCATGAGATTCTCTTTATTTTTATGTGTGGTCACTAAGTTGTTCCACCATATTTAGAAGCTGAAAACTTCTTCAAAATTAGTTTTTCTTCATATTTGCCAACCAATTTAGAGACAATTAGAGTTTGGTTCTTAATTTTAGTGAACAACACATTTTATTATGAGTTCTAATATGTTGACAAGCAAGAGTAAATTATTCTAGATTACAACGGTAAGAAAAAATATTTTTTTTACTAAAATATAGATCTATATAACTAAGCTAACCAACACCCTATAGCGATTAATCAATTTCATTGTGATGTTGCATTACTTAAAGTAGACACGTTAAAAAGGTTTAATTATAAATTTTTTAACACTCAGATTTGAAGCTTCTTTTTGTCGGGTGAAATTATTTTAAAATACTTTGTTTTAATAAATTTTCTTTAGAATGATTTTTCACTAGAGATGACAACCAGTGAGAGCAACTATACGTGTCCTGTCTAAAATAAATTTGCTTTTATTTTATTTTTTAATTTTAAATAAAATTCATTAAAACCAATTCTTTAAAATATAAACTGAAATAAAAAATAATTTTAAAGTACAATTCAAATAAAATTGTACAATAAAATATTAATGCAAATATATTTGTGTTTATTTCTTCTAAAAACAAATTTAGATGAGTTTGCACCACAAAGTATAAGTTAAAAAAAAATATTTTTAAAAACAACTTCAATTTATATGTCAAATAAAAAATTATAAATACATAAAATTAAATTTGAATAAAAGTTTTAATGATTAATATTTTTTCATCAATTACTTTATTTTGATCACTTAATATTTTAAATACTCAACACTAGCAATAGTTAGCACGCTGGTTTGATAATAATATTCATATTTGCGTCAATTAGCAAACAAGAAATTAAAATACTCGTATGTATCCTCATATTCATTAATAGAAAGTATCATTAAAAATATTCATTTAATATTCATTACACTACAGATTTCATGAATATGGAGTGTTTTGTCATCCTCAGATAAGTGTAATGCTTTGAAGGTCTGAAGGTCACTAAAATATTAAAACTAATTAATGAGATTCATATATAAGTAATTAATTTATGTGTTAAATATTTTTGAGTTTCGAGTTTCGAGTTTACTTTTTATAATTTTTATTTTTTAAGCTGGAAATTTTATTTTATTATTATTTATTATATTACACTAATTAATTATTATGTATTAAAAAAAGTTAAATAATTATTATGTCATTTAAAATAAGTTTAAAATATCTAAAATAGTATATTATAAGTGACATATATTCATGTAGGAATTTGTGTCATTTAAAATATTTTTTTAAATATCTAAAATAAATATTATTTATTTTAATATTAATATTATAGACTAAAAATAATGATTAAAAATTTAGAGAACGGAAATTTAAAGAAACATATTTTATAAAAGAGCTAAAATAAAAATTTATGTATTTTATTCCAAATTTTATCTATGTTTCATGAATCACTTGTCGCTAAGCAGAGAAAATTGTGAAATTAATCGGATCTTGTTAGTGAGACGCTGAAACTTCTGAACTGAGAGAAGAAGAGTAGATTTGATGGATTCTACTAGCTATAGACAATGCAATTGCTTTGAGGATCACCTTGTTACTTAACTATTTTTTTTTTATTTGACGTGTATGTGAAATTCAAGTTACTCTTTAGATGTGGTTTTGTGGTTCGAATTTTTACTTCTGCTATTATTTTCTCTATAACTTTGTTCGACTTTACATATTGAAACTGTTGTTTGGTTGTACGGTGCAGGTTTTTGACTTATCATATTTGAAGCCTCATGAATTTGTACGGTATGGATTAAAAAAATGGGAAGTTATTATACTTAGAAGAGGATTTGTTACTTATTCTATTTTTCCCTCCTCCATAAAACTGAAATACATGAGGTATGATTGCCAAGTGATTGATTATGCAGTTATTTTTTTAATTTCTAAGTTAAAAATGTGATTGATTGCACATAATTGGAATTATAGTACGTACTGATACAAATATTCGATAATATATA
>Ga0123342_1004177_pt1 | contig 22374 bp, 24 predicted proteins | sample Turbeawhitnodule_FD_89960 | JGI IMG/M metagenome (GOLD analysis project Ga0123342, IMG submission 89960) | Root nodule microbial communities of legume samples collected from Mexico - Turtle bean Mexico white nodule | ecosystem: Host-associated > Plants > Roots > Nodule | place: Mexico: Nepantla... | reverse complement strand
TTAATAACTGGCGACTTCACGAGCCCCCCGACTTCCTCCTCTTCTGCCAACCTGGCGCCTTGTCAACACGCCTGCACTGTAGCTTGGTGCCACGTCATCACTTCCGACTACCAGGACGGTACAATACTTATGTTAAGATCAGTGTTGCTGGTAGTAATAATACTGATGGTACCATCAATGTTGTTCGTAGTAATAATAATGATGATATCATCAGTGTTGTTAGTAGTAATAATACAGATGGTACCATCAATGTTTTTGGTAGTAATAATACTAATGGTACCATCAATGTTATTGTTAGTAATAATACAGATGGTATCATCAGTGTTGTTGTTAGTAATAATACTGATGGTAGCATCATGGTTGTTGGTAGTAATAATACTGATTGTACGATCATTGTTGTTGGCAGTAATAATAATGATGGTACCATCAGTGTTTTTGGTAGTAATAATACAGATGTTACCATCAATGTTGTTGGTAGTAATAATACTGATGGTACCATCAGTGTTGTTGGTAGTAATAATACTAATGGTACCATCTGTGTTGTTGGTAGTAATATTACTGATGGTACCATCTGTGTTGTTGGTAGTAATATTACTGATGGTACCATCGGTGTTGTTAGTAGTAATAATACTGATGGTATAATTTGTGTTGTTGGTTGTAATAATATTGATGGTACCATCAGTGTTGTTGGTAGTAATAATACAGATGGTATGATCATTGTTGTTGGTAGTAATAATAATGATGGTACCATCAGAGTTGTTGGTAGTAATAATACAGATGGTACCATCAGTGTTGTTGGTAGTAATAATACTAATGGTACGATCAGTGTTGTTGGTTGTAATAATACTGATGGTACCATCAGTGTTGTTGGTAGTAATAATACTAATGGTACGATCAGTGTTGTTGGTTGTAATAATATTGATGGTACCATCAGTGTTGTTGGTAGTGATAATACTGATGGTACCATCAATGTTGTTGGTAGTAATAGTACTGATGGTACCATAACTATTATTGGTAGTAATACTACTGATGGTACCATCAATGTTGTTGGTAGTAATAATACAAATGGTACCAGCAGTGTTATTGGTAGAAATAATACTGATGGTATCTGTTCCCGCCAATTGACCTAACGTCTTTGTGCGTTTCTGTTGGCTTCACTTCTAAGTACCGTTCGCTCATACGGTCCCTTCCTCCGGTTGAATCACCTGAAAACATAGAAACAAAGGGTGTCCTCGCGGCCGTTTGTACTCTGACGGTCAAGTCAGTCTATGGGCAATGAACACCAAAACTCAAACTATGCGATCACTGTGTGTCCTTTCTCACTCTATTTCTCTCTCAGAAATGCGTAACTTGCACTAACGAAAGCGTAAAGTGTTTTGTGAAAAATGTCAAAATGTCCCTTGGTTATGTCTACTGTCAACCTTGTATACCTTTGTTGTCCTTGCCCTTTTGTCTAGTTGTGACTTAAGCATTTTGTAGGCGCGTCTTAGCGACATTAACACCCAAACTTAGGGCCATTCAGTGTGTAAGACTGCCCTGCCGTAGTGCAACTGGCGCGAGATGACTACTTGGATGCCAACTCATGCACCCAATCTCTGAGTCATTCGCCCTTCCCGTTGTTGCTCTAGAGGGTGGGGGAGAGAGTGCCCCCGGAGGCCAAGAGACAGACTCTTCTCCTCCACTCCCTTTGCTGCTAAAAAAGGCACTCAGTTGTTTCCAAAGCCGAGTGGTGGAGGGTTTAGACGACAATCTCCTTCGGGAGCGTGTGGCTAAGGTTCTTGGGGACTTCTTGTTTGCCTCCAACCTGGCACTTAGCAGGACCCAAGAGTTCGAGGACCTCAAGGTCAAGATGGCGAAGCTCGATGAGGACTTAACCGCCATGACCAAAGTCTTTGCCAATCGTGAAACCGCCCTGTACCTGGAGCTGGCAAGCCTTCGTCAGTCTGAGAAAGACGCCAAAAAGGCCCTCCAAGACAAGAGCCTAAAGGCGGTCGAACTAGAAGCAAAGATCTTGCCTCTACGTACCCGCACGGTTGAGCTAGACGATATTGTGGCCGAACTGAAGGAAAAGGTGGCTAATCTGGAAAATAGGAGCACACAGCGTGAGATCCTCCTAGGGCAGGTCGAAGGCGAGTTGGCCGAGAAAACTGAGTCCCTCAGAAGGACAGAGGAGGAGCTTACTAATAATTCCGCCGTGGCTTACGGTGAGGGCTTTCAAGACGTCGTTGCTCAGTTTGCCTGTGCGCATCCTGAGGTAGATCTTTCTTTCTTCGACGAGTCCAAATGCGTTGTGGACGGCCAGATCGTGCCACGGGAATGACTCCCTTTGTAATTCTATTTTGTTGTCAACCAAACTTTCTTGTATGCATACTTTAAAAGTATTTATTTCTTTAACTGTTGCCTCTATTTGCCTTGCGTGTTTGTTCGTCCTTGGAGTTAATACATGAGAGGGGGCATATGTCTCCCCCCTCCCCCCCCTTTCTTGATGTTTGCTACCCTAAGTGGGCGACACTTTCTCGATTTCATCCTTGTTGTATAGAGTCAGGGTATAGCTGTTTTCGCCCTTGCTACCATAGTCAAAGGACGAGACTCTGATACTCAAACCATACTTCCTTTCTCCTTGGTGTGCTTACACGAGAGGGGTTTACTTTGGGAGACCAAACTACCACTGTTTTTGTTCCCGCCGGTTGACCTAACGTCTTCATGCATTTCTGTTGACTTCGCTTTCAAGAACCTTTCGCTCCCACTTTCCCTTCCTCCGATGGAATCACCTGAAAATAGAGAAACAAAGGGCGCCCTCGCGACCGTTGGTAGTCCGACGGTTAAGTCAGTCTATGGGCAATGAACACTAAACTCAAACTCTTAGGTCATTGTGTGTTCTCTCTCACATTGTTCTTCTCTCAGAAATGCGTAACTTGCACTAATGAAAGCGTAGTGTGTTCTGTAAAATGTAAAAAATGTACCTGATTATGTCTGTTGTTGTCCTTATATACCTTTCAGTGTTCTTGCCCTTCTGTTTATCTGTGACTTAAGCATCCTATAGGCGCGTCTTAACGACACTAGCACCTAGACTTGAGGTCCAGTGTGTAAGACTTCCCTGCCAAAGTGCAATTGGCGCGGGATGATTGCTTGGGTGCCTACTCATGCACCCAATCTCTGAGTCATCCGCCCTGGGAGTTCCCTGCCTTATTCGCGTACCATGCATGCAGATCACTCTCTGGGACGTGACCCTTACAAGTGGTCTCTATCCCAGTGGCTCTTTAACGGTGGTGAGTACTATCGCATCCCTACACCCCATGCATGGATCCCTCGTGATCTGGGCCTCTCCCTATTGGTAACTGGGGTGTGGCTTGAAAACCACCTTTCTTTGTCCATCTTCACTGTTGAGGTGCCGAGGCCCGAGGACTCCACACTTTGCCTTGGTGCTGACCCCTCCTCGGCCACCATTATCCGTGAGTCTAAGGAGACTCCTTCCTATCCTACTGTACTTTCCAGTGGACCCACCTTCGGGGTCCCATCATGTTGACTTTGGTCAACGCCCGAGGCCAGCGCCCGAGGACCAGACGGTACACAAGTCCCCAGTCTCGAGCTGTCAACTTGTTTAGCGAAGAGACTATGGCCTCGCCCTACCGACCTACGTGGCTTCCTGTGATAGGACGTGCACTGTGCATTGAAGTGACGCCTTCATGTTCATGTTGTAATCAACGCACACGTGGCTTAATCATGCGGCTGGGACTTAACATCGCTTGCGCTTCTCAAGTTTACGTTAAGCCTTTCAAAAATGCGTGCTTCATGCACTGTTCCATCACTTGAAACCTTTCTTAGACTCTTTATCTTATTCCTCGAGCTCTCTGATTTCTTCCTTCACAAAAACCGAAACTTTCGCTCATCAATCATCAAATGTATGATTTTTTTCCATTGATTACTCTTTACTTCTGATTCTGCGCATTGATAACTGCCTGGGACTGTTTATATTTCCATGTTTCAAATCTTCTTCTGCATCTTCTTCGCTCCCCTGTTTCTGGGTTTTTCACGAGAATAAGGTTTTGGAGCTTTTTAGTTTCACACCATTGTTTTCCCCTTGCTGAACCTTTGTTTCTTCCTTTCCTTGTTTTTCTTAGCTTTCTTTCATCATGGCGCAAACAAAAGTCACTGCCAACCCTCCTCCTCCAAGCATCAACTATAGGCCCCTGTACCCCTGGGCTTCTGACGACCTCCTCACTGAAACCTCCTCCCTCACCTCTCTTACTGACTGGAGGGCTTACTTGGACAGTGAACCCGACTTCAAGGGTAGAGCGTTCGGGAGGGAGTGTGACGCTTACATCTCCGATCGCCCTTGTATAGAGGGTGAACCTGTTTGCGTAGATGATCGCGCCAACAACGGGGAGCGATTCTTTTTCTTCTACCAAACCGTCTTCAAGCGCATTAGGCAGTGCCTCCCTTTCAACAGCTTTAAGATGGAGCTTTTAACTGAGATAAATGTCGCCCCTGCCCAGCTGCATCTCAACAGCTGGGCCTTCATCAGGGCTTTCTCCATCCTTTGCAACTTCTTTGGCCATGCCCCCTATGTAGACATCTTCCTACATTTCTTCGAAGCCAAAAACCATGGGAAGAACCTCTGTGTTAGCTTCAGTGGGATGACTGGGAGAGTCATCCTTACCCTATTCCAACAGTCCTATAAAGGATTTTAAGGAAAAGTTTTCAGGGTGTGCTGTTCTGAGCACGACCGCACTGTCCTTGATGGATTCCCACTATACTGGGTGGGAAAGCTCAAGCTCAAGAAGGCCAAGACCTTGGATGAGCTCTCCTCAGCTGATCGTGGGGTATGCCAAGTTCTGGCCAGCCTGGGGGTGATCTTCAACACCGCAGAACTTATAAAAAATGAATATAACCCAACTGGGCTTGCTAGTTACATTGGTATAGGAATATTCTCCTGAGCTTCCTCATATACCACTCTGTTTATTGCTCTTCTGTATCTGTTAACCTAAACTTGTACTGATTTTCTGATTCTTCTTGTTTACTTGATTCTTATCTCTTCTTTCTTTGGTGCAGGCATGGTGTTGAACGCAGAGAAGCGGGCTAGGTTGGCTAGGGTTCTGTCTACTCGTGATGACACAACTACTAGGGTAGGTGCCTCGGCACGTCCGGCCTCACCTGCCGCTCAGTCCGCTCCTATGCCACTTTCCACTCAGACCACCCGTACTCCTACTTCTCCAAAGACTACTCCTGCTTCTCCACAAACTACTCCTGCTCCCTCTCCTCCAGCCCCTATTGTTGCAGTTCCTCTGGCAACAGTCATGGCTTCTCCACCTCCAGCCCCCCTAGAGAAAAACAAAGGGGTGGTGCTCATCACTTCAGACGATGATGAGGACACCATGGAGGGCCCTGTCTTCACAAGACGGAAGATCACAACAATAGCCACCTCTCACTCTTCTTCTGCCAGGCGCCCTGCCTCACTCAGGGACAACCCTCCGAGCACCTCTCCTCAGAACCTTCTTGCACTCGAGGATGGGGCCGAGAGTGTGCCTGAGCCAGTTCCTGCCCCTACCCCTGAGCTTCCCTTGGTCCTTCAGCAGATCCTGAAAGGATACCAAAAAAGGGCCATGGGGAGCTCTACTGAAGAGGCATTGCAGGAGAGCATGGCTCTCAACCTTGGGGAATTCTTCGCTCGTGCCAACTCCTCTTCCCACGAGGCTGAGTTGAAGACCAGGGAGCAACAGGCCCTGGCAGATGAACTGGCGCGGGTGAAAGAGCAACTGGCCAACCAAGCTCAAAGCTTCTTCATTCGGGAAACCGCACTAACCCAGGAGCTGGGCATTCTTCGAAAAGCTGAGCTGAAGGCCAACAAGAGGCTTCATGATGAAGGCCAAAAGTGCACCACCTTGCTTAACAAAGTGGTGCCACTACGTGCTGAGGTGGTGGAACTCAAAGAAGAGGCTGCGGCCAACAAAGCCAAAATAGCCAACCTCGAGGAGCGCTCTATTGATCAGGAGGTGCACCTGGGTAAGGTGGAGGCTGAGCTCACTGAGAAAATTGAGGCCCTCGAGAAAACCAAGGAGGAGCTTACTGAGAAAAATGAGACCCTCGAGAAGACCAAGGAGGAGCTTATTGAGAAAGCTGAAGCCCTCGTGAAAGCCAAAAAGGAGATGACTGCGCAAGCTGAGGACTTCGAGAAGGCCAAGGCAGAACTCCTCGATGATGTTGCTGATGCCTACGCTGCCGGGTTTGAAGATGCCCTTGCTCAGGTTGTTTGCAAACATCCTGAGATGGACACTTCGCCTTTTGCAACGGCGAACCACATCGTCAATGGACAGATTGTGCCAAGGCGTCCTCAGAAGGACACTGCTTAGACCTTAGGCTTCACAATTGTACTCTTAAGAACATTTATACTTCTGAATGTAATTTGCACCTTAATTTAGATGCTTTATTCATCTTTTCTTGTGCCGTTACTTGTCGCTTTTACTAACAACGCTCTGATGCTAACGTCATACGATGTCCTTGAGATACTTTAAGGCTTTGAACTTTAGGTAGCACGCCTTCTCGTCCTCTTCCTTTTTAACTTGCTTAACGACCTGTGAAGGAAGTGAGCATGCGTGAAGCTTCGACTACCCTTGCCTCTACTTCTTGCTTTGGACAAGGAACTTCTTTGCTTTACACTTACTTGCACTTTGCGGTCTTGAGGTGTCTACCCTCAATGCGCGTCTCTGGCCTCATCTTCACCCAGAGGCGATGGAGGACTTAGCTGGCCGAAGCTTACTGCTCGTACTTGGTGCCCACGCTCAAGGAGGAGGTGTCCCGAAGAAGGCTGCCGCTCCCCCTCGAGGTGTCTAAACACCTAGATGACCGGTGCACTTGGTGCCCACGCTCGAGGAGGAGGCGTCCCAAAGGGAGCTGCCACCCCTCACGAGGTGTCTAAACACCAAGACGACAGGTGCTCTTAGTGCCCACGCTTGAGGAGGAGGCATCCCGAAGGATACTACCACTCCTTCTCGAGGTGTCTAAACACCAAAGCGACCAGTTCATCACCAGTCGAATTTTGCTAGTCACGCTTGATGCCCACACTCGAGGAGAGGCGTACCATAAGGCACTATCGTTCTTCCTCGAGGTGTCTAAACATCAAGGCAAGGGGTTCGTTTCTTACTGAACCGTGTTGTCCGCTCTTGGTGCCCACGCTCGAGGAGGAGGTGCCCCGAAGGAGGCTGCCACTCCTTCTCGAGGTGTCTAAACACCAGAGCGACGACGTTCTCCCCTGCATTGTATAGAAACTCAGGAATAATTGAAAATGTATTTTTTATTGGGTGACCTCGTTAAAAAACCTTTGTAAGCGAAAAAGAATGTCCCCTTAAACTGTATACAATGCAAGAGTTTTTAACTGAAATAAACCTTGAGGTTGACTGCATTCAAAGTACGAGGAATGGGGCCTCCCTCCAAGGTTTCAAGCCTGCATGCCCCGTTTCCAAGGACTTCAGTCACCCTAAAGGGGCCAGTACACTTGGGGGATAGCTTGTTCTCCAATTGGTATGGGTGAGCCTTCCGCATTACCAGGTCAACGACTTTGAACTGTCCGAGCTTTAACTTGGAACTGTGCTTATGCTCCACCCTTCTCTTTACTGCTTCAGCGTTCATCCACGCCTCTTCTCTTACTTCGTCCAACAGGTCCAGGTTCACCCTTCTTTCTTCATTAGACTCTTCGGCCACGAAACTTTGAAACTGTGGCGAGCTTTCCTGAATCTCTACTGGGATCATCGCGTCTGACCCGTACACCAAGCTGAAAGGTGTCTCTACAGTGGTTGACTGAGGCGTGGTGTGGTAAGCCCACACTATTCTAGGAACCTCCTCCTCCCAGGTCCCTTTAGCTTTCTCGAGCCTTCTCTTCAGACCCCTGAGCAGGGTAGACTCTACCTGCCCATTTTTCTGGGGGTGCTCAACCGATGCAAACACCTGCTTTATCCTGACCTCTATACACAGCTTGCCCAGCTGCTGGCTTGCGAACTGTGTACTGTTGTCAGAGACAAGGCGCCTCGGCATGCCAAATCGACATACTATATTCTTCCATACGAAGTGTTGTACCTTGTGGGCTATAATCTGCGCTATCGGCTCAGCCTCGATCCACTTCGTGAAGTATTCGATGACCACTACCAGATACTTCATCTGCCTTATCGCTAAAGGGATGGGCCCCAGAATGTCGATTCCCCATGTGTGAAAAGGCCATGGGCTATAAATCGACCTCAACTCTTCTGGTGGCGCCTTATGCCAATCAGCGTGTTGCTGACACTGCTTACACCGCTGGGCGTGCCTTATGCAATCTTCTCTCATCGTGGGCCAGTAATAAACCGCACGGACAGCCTTCGACGCCAAGGAGCGTCCTCCCACATGGTTGTCGCAAACTCCCTCATAGAGCTCTGCCATTATACGTGTGCACTGCTCTCCACTTACGCACACCAAGATTGGGTGAGTGAAACCATGCCTGAACAGCTCCCCATCTAGAAGGCTGTACTTGGAAGAATTTATTTTTATCTTTTTGCCCTCCTCGGGCTCCAATGGGAGTATCCCATCAGCCAGGTAGCACATATAGGGCGTCATCCATGTGTCCCCTTCTTCAACTACACATACCTACATAGGATCACCCTCTCCCACCGAGACCGGATAAGCAGTTACACTGGGCGTCCTCAGCGTTTCTTGAGTCAACGACCGATGACTCCTCGCCTTTCCCCTAACCGTACTGATACGATGGACGTCCACCATATTATCAGCGACAAACGTCCGTGGTGTTTTGAGGGTCTCCTGTATCACCGTCCTCTGCATTCCCCCCTTGCCCGAACTGGCCAACTTGGCGAGTAGGTCAGCACGGGCATTCTGCTCCCTTGGGACGTGCACCAGCTCAAACACCGTGAACGCCTTCCTCAAGACTTGGACGTACTCCAGGTACGCGGCCATCTATGGGTCCTTGGCCTGGTACTCCCCGGTGACTTGACCCGTAACTAGATGGGAATCACTCTTTACCAGCAGACTACGTGCCCCCATCTCTTTGGCTAAGAGCATTCCAGATATGAGGGCTTTATATTCCGCCTGGTTGTTGCTTGCCTTGAAAGCAAACCTCAGGGCCTGCTCAATCAGCAGCCCGTTCGACCCTTCCAAGATTACACCAGCTCCACTCCCCTACTGATTGGAGGACCCATCCACTGAGAGCACCAATCTAAAGCTGACCTCCTCTTCCGACCGTGTACCTCCTGAGGAGAGCTCTACCACAAAATCCGCGTACACCTGGCCTTTGATGGGGCCTCGGGGCTCATACTGAACGTTGAACTCCAAGAGCTCCATCGCCCAATGCACCATTTTTCCTGTCACGCCCGACTTCTACAACACCTTCTGGATAGGTAAGTCCGTCATTACCACCACCGTCAAGCTCTGAAAATAATGACGAAGCCTCCTGGACGAGAACACCACGGTCAGGGTTGCCTTCTCCAGGGCCTGGTACCTCACCTTTGGCCCCTGTAGTACCTTGCTCAGAAAGTATATTGGCTTTTGCATCTGGTCCTGCTCTTGAACGAGGACTGAGCTAATCGGCCGCTCCGTCACGGCAAAATACAACCGGAGAGGCACGCCCAGCTGTTGCTGGCACAGCACGGGAGGAGCGGCCAGATACTCCTTTAGCTTGAGGAATGCCTCCTCACATTCCGCGGTCCACACGAACCGGCTGTTTCTCCTTAAACACTGGAAGTAGGGGTGACCCTTGTCCCCTCCAACGGATACAAATCTAGACAGGGCGGCCATCCGCCCTGTTAGCTGCTGCACTTCTTTTACCGAGGCAGGGCTTCTCATGGCAAGGATTGTTGCACACTTCTCTGGGTTTGCCTATATCCCACGCTCGGTGAGTAGGAAACCTAAGAACTTCCCCGCCTCAACCCCGAACATGCACTTTTCAGGGTTTAACTTCAAATGGTACTTCGCTACTGTAGCAAATAACTCTTCCAGGTCAGCTACGTGCTGGCCCCTCTCCTGCGAAGTCACCACCATATCATCTAACATGGGTGCAAGGACCCTGTCCATCAGCCTCTGGTAGGTGGCTCCTACATTCTTTAGACCGAACGACATCAGTGTATAACAATAACAAGATGTCTCAGTCATAAACATCATCTTGCTCTCGTCTCTAGGTTGTATCTTGATCTGATTATACCCTGAGAACGCGTCTAGGAAATTGAGCATCCTACAACCCGAGGCGTTTTCCACCAAGGCGTTAATACTAGGTAGGGGGTACGAGTCCTTAGGGCACGCCTTGTTCAGATTAGTGAAATCTACGCACATTCTCAACTTCTCATTAGCCTTCTTTACTAAGACCACGTTCGCCAACCACTTAGGGTATTGAATTTCCCTGATGTGGCCGACGTTCAACAACTTCTTCGTCTCTTCTAGGATGACCAGACGCCTCTCTTCGTTGAACTTTCTTCTTCTCTGGCGGACGAGCCTGACCTTAGGGTCCATAGTGAGGCGATGGCAAAAGAAGTTTGGGTCTATACCTGACATGTCCGAGGCGGACCATGTGAAAGCGTCTAGGTGACGTGCTATCACCTCAGCCACTCGGTCTTGTTCTGCTTGGTCCAATGATTGACCCAGTTTAAACGTCTTGCCACCAATCTGCCTTTCCATCACGTTCCCAACTGGCTTGGGTCGCCTTTCCCGAGCGCTTTTTGCACGAGCAACTCCTACGCGGTCATCTTTGATAGGTGGGCGCTCCACCACCATGAACAACCCCCTCTTGGCCTTGAGACTGTTCTCATAGCATCTCTTAGCCTCCTGTTGGTCGGACTTGATCACTATCACCTTCCCACTTAGGGCTGGCAACTTCATCTTCATGTGGCGCGTCGATGCCACCGCCCTTAACCTGTTCAGAGTTGGTCTTCCCAACAAGATATTATAGGCCGAGTGTGCATTAACCACTAGATACCTTATATTCTTCGTGCGGGATGCAAAGCCATCTGTAAAGGTGGTCCTCAGCTCCAAAAACCCTCGCACTTCCACCTGATCTCCCACAAATCCGTACAAACACCCTGTGTAAGGTTTGAGTTGGTCAGGAGACAACTGCAACTTGTTAAAGGTGGACCAGAACATTACATCCGTTGAATTGCCCTAGTCCACTGACAACCTATGCACCTTTCTCCCTGCAGTTACCACCGAAATCACCACAGGGTCTTTATCATGTGGAATGATGACGCGAACGTCGAGCACGTCCTCCACCACCTGCGCTTCTACCGACATCACCGAACGTGTATACCTCTTGCGCTGAGAGGCAGTACATCCTCCTCCGGAGAATCCACCTGAGATCGTATGGATCTCCCCATGAACAGGCATCTCGTGCCCCTAATCTTCTCCTCACGTTGCTGGGGTCCCAGTCTCTTGTGACTTTGCCAGGTAGTCATTCAGAAACCCACTCTTCACCAACTCATCCAACTGATGCCCCAACACCAAGCAATTGCGTATGGGGTGACCGAACGCCTGGTGAAACTTGCACCATGCATCCTTGTGGGGTCCCAACACCTTGTTAGTCTTCGCTGGGATCTTTGGCCTTTCTGCTATGTTGGGCACGATTATGAGATCTTTCAGCTCCACCACGAAACTGTGCCTTACAGGCTTATTCTTTCTCACACGCCCCTTATCCTAGGGCTTCCTAGACTCATAGGGTTGCTTCCTCCCCTGACTCTTCTTGCCCGTTGCAGCTTCATGCACCCGCATAGGCTGCGCACGCGCCGGTGCGCGTGGGGACAACACAGGCGCGCTTTTTATTCACTTCACCTTCTGCTGCGATGTGCGCCACCGCACAACGCCTAATCTCAGCAAAGGTCTTGGGGCGACTCCTGATGAAGGATTCACTGAAAAGGCCTGGACAAATCCCTTTCCTAAATGCATGAACCATCATTGTCTCATCCTTGGTGTTGACCTTCACCACCTGTGCCCCGAAACGATTCACGAACTCCTTCAGCGTCTCCCCCTGATAGTACCTCACATTAAAGAGGTTGTGAGAATTGGGTGGGGGAGCGCGATTTGCGATATACTGCTCCCTGAACAATTGCGACAGTTGCACAAATAAGGTCACGTGGTCGTCTGAGAGACTGATGAACCAGTCCATCGCCGTCCCTACCAATGTGCTCATGAACAACTTGCACCTCACGACCTCAGAACCGCCAACCAGCATCATCTGTGTATGAAACGCGGTGAGGTGAGCCTCTGGATCTTCCATACCAATGAACGTAGCTTTCGGCCCTACGAATGTGGATGGTATCATTGCATCCATAATCGCCTACGAAAAAGGCATTGGGAACTCTCTAGGAGGCGTAACGCATTTTGGTTCCTCTGCTTCGTGACCCCCTACCTGGTTTCGCAGTCCACACCGCAACTCCTCATTGGTGCGGTGCAACTCCTCATTTCTTGCTCACGACGCAGCCAGGTTCATCTGGATACGCTCCTACTCAGCCTTCGACGCCGCCATCGGCTCTTGGAGGCCTTGCATCATCTCCATAACCTGTTGCAGGGTCAAACCTTCACTTCCAACTGGTGCAGTGGAGCTTTGCCTCGTATTCCTCATTCTTGAACGTTTATTGATGAATCTTGAACTTTCTTGCGGTTGGGACAAATGTTTTAGAACGGGCCTTACGGTGGGCGCCAAATGTTCCCGCCGGTTGACCTAACGTCTTCGTGCGTTTCTGTTGACTTCGCTTTCAAGAACCCTTCACTCCCACGTTCCTTTCCTCCGATGGAATCACCTGAAAACAGAGAAACAAAGGGTGCCCTCGCGGCCGTTTGCACTCCGATGGTCAAGTCAGTCTATGGGCAATGAACACCAAACTCAAACTCTCAGGTCACTGTGTGTTCTCTCTCTCACACTGTTCTTCTCTCAGAAATGCGTAACATGCACTAATGAAAGCGTAGTGTGTTCTGTAAAATATAAAAAACGTACCTGATTATGTCTGTTGTTGTCCGTATATACCTTTCAGTGTTCTTGCCCTTCTGTTTATCTGTGACTTAAGCATCTTGTAGGCACGTCTTAGCGACACTAGCACCCAGACTTAGGGTCATCCAGTGTGTAAGACTGCCCTGCCAAAGTGAAACTGGCACGGGATGACTGCTTGGATGCCAACTCATGCACCCAATCTCTGAGTCATCCGCCCTGGGAGTTCCCTGCCTTACTCGCGTACCATGCATGCAGATCACCCTCTGGGACGTGACCCTTACGAGTCGTCTCTGTCCCAGTGGCTCTTTAACGGTGGTGCCTACTACCGCGTCCCTACACCCCATGCACGAATCCCTCGTGATCTGGGCCTCTCCCTACTAGTAACTGGAGTGTGGCTTGAAAACCACCTTTCTTTGTCCATCTTCACTGTTGAGGTGCCAAGGCCCGAGGACTCCACGCCCTGCCTTGGTGCCGTCCCCTCCTCGGCCACCCTTATCCGTGAGTCTAAGGAGACTCCTTCCTATCCTACTGTACTTTCCAGTGGACCCACCTTTGGGGTCCCATCATGTTGACTTTGCTCAACGCCCGAGGACCGGACGGTACAATTTTCTACGTAACACTTCAAGGAAGGAGGTTCCTTTAGTTTTAACGAACCATGTTCTTCTTCGCCTAGGTGAACTTACACCAGAGGGGCTTATTGGGAAAACCAAACTATCTCTACTTCTCTGTGTATCACTTCGAGGGAAGAGGTTCTTTTATCTTAGCGAACCATGCCATTCTCGAGCTTGGTGAACTTACGCAAGAGGGAGGTCCCCTCGGGGACCATACTACTTCCGTTCTTGACTTATCACCACAAGGGAGAGGTTCGTTTATTTCGACGAACCGTACTATTCTCGGGCTTGGTGAACTTACGCAAGAGGGAGGCCCACTCGGGGAACCATACTACTTCCGCTCTTGACTTATCACTACAAGGGAGAGGTTCGTTTATATGCAATGTACTTTTAACTGAATAACTTTTATTCGGGTGACCTCGTTAAAAAACCCTCTTAAGAGAAAAAGAGTGTCCCCTTAATCGTGTATAAGGTCAAGATTTAACTAAAATAAAACTTCAGGTTGGTCGCATTCCAAGTGTGAGGGATCGCGCCGCCTTCTAAAGTCTCGAGCTTGTATGCTCCATTCCCAAGGGCCTCTGTTATTCTGAAAGGACAGGTCCACTTGGGAGATAACTTGTTTTCTAACTGGTACAGGTGGACCTTCCTCATCACCAGGTCGGCAACCTGAAACTGCCGAGGTCTCAGCTTGGAGTTGTACTTGTACTCCACCCTCCTTTTCAAGGCTTCCGCTTTAATCCTCGCTTCTTCCGTCACTTCATCTAGTAGGTCCAAGTTCACCTTTCTTTCCTCGTTTGACTCCTCGACCATGAAGTTCTGGAAACGTGGTGAGTTCTGGTAATGTGGTAGGACCACACGATTCTGGGAACTTCTTCTGCCCAGGTCCCTTTGGCTTTGTCTAACCTTCTTTTCAGACCTTGGAGCAGAACTCGGTTGGCCGACTCGACCTGTCCGTTCGTTTGGGGGTGTTCTACTGATGCAAATACTTGTTTTATTCCCAGCTCCGTACATAGCTTGCCCAATTGCTGGCTTGCAAACTGGGTACCATTATCGAACACTAACCTCTTCGGGATTCCGAAGCGGCACTGTATCTTGTGGGATGTGATCTGCGCTATTGGTTCGGCCTCGATCCACTTCGTGAAATATTCTATGGCAACCACGAGGTACTTCATCTGTCATACCGCCAATGGGAAGGGCCTTAGGATATCGATTCCTCATATATGGAATGGCCATGGGCTGTATATCGATCTCAACTCCTCTGGGGGCACTTTGTGCCAATCAGCGTGTTGTTGGGACTGCTTGCATCGTTGGGCGTATCTCGTGCAATCCTCCCTCATGGTTGGCCAGTAATAACCTGCACGGATGGCTTTTGACGAGAGAGATCAGTCGCTGATGTGGCTATCGGATATTCCTTCGTGTAGTTCTGCCATGATGCGCGTGCAGTGCTCACCGTCCACACATACTAGTATGGGATGGGTGAATCGGTGACTGAATAGTTTTCTTGATTTTTCGGGCTTTTGCGGGATCTAACGGGAGTACTTCATCTACCAAGTAGCGCTGGTAGGCCGTCATCCAAGTTTCTCCTGATTCGACCTGGTGAACTTGCGACACTATCTCTCCAGCAACCGGATACCTGCTTATTCTGGGTGTTTTCATTGTCTCCTGCTTTAACGATCGATGATTCTTCTTCGTCCCTTCCGATGTGCTAACGTGCTGGATTTCTTCCATATTGTTTGTGGTAGTTAGAGGTGTCTTCAGGGTTTCCTGAATCACCGTCCTCTGCCTGCCCCCTTGCTCGAACTAGCGAGTTTCGCAAGCAAGTTAGCTCAGGCATTTTGTTCTCTGGGTACATGGACTAACTCAAACACTTCGAACGAATCTTTTAGCACCTGGGCATATTCTAAATATGCGGCCATATGAGGGTCTTTAGCTTGGTATTCCCCCGTTACCTGGCCTGTAACTAACAAAGAATCACTTTTTGCCAACAATCCCCTTACTCCCATCTCTTTTGCCAGCAGCATTCCCGCGATTAGGGCCTCATACTCCGTCTGGTTGTTGTTAGCCTTGAAAGCGAAACGTAGGGCTTGCTCGATCAACAACCCATCCGGACCCTCCAAAATAACACCTGCTCCACTACCTTGTTGGTTTGAGGAACCGTCTACCGAGAGTACCCACTTGAAATCTACCCCTTCCTAATGTGTGGCTGCTGAGGAGAGTTATACTACAAAGTCAGCATAGATCTGGCCCTTGATGGGGCCCCTAGGTTCATAACGTATGTCAAATTCAGACAGTTCCACCGCCCATCGCGCCATCCTTCTCCCCACATCTGGTTTTTGCAAGACTTTGCAGATTGGAAGGTCCGTCATTACTATCACGGTCAAAATCTAGAAGTAGTGGCAGAGCCTTTTTCCTGAAAATACCACTGCTAGGGCCGCCTTTTCCAAGGCCTGGTATCTTACCTCCGACCGCTGCAACACCGTACTGACGAGGTATTTTTTGTCTTTGTACCCGATCTTGCTTCTGTAATAGGACTGAACTGATCGTCTTTTCTGTAACTGCTAAATATAAACGGAGTGGGGTACCTAACTCTGGCTTGCACAATACCGGAGGGCTGGCTAGGTACTTCTTCAATTTTACGAATGCCTCCTCACATTCACGGGTCCAAACAAACCTGTTGTTCCTTCTCAGGCACTGGAAATAAGGGTGACCCTTGTCCCCCTCCCGTGACACGAACCTGGATAGAGTGGCCATGCACCCTGTCAACTGCTGCACCTCTTTCACCGAGATCGGGCTTCTCATATATATTATGGCAGCACACTTCTCGGGGTTTGCCTTGATTTCTCGTTCAGTGAGCAGGAAACCCAAGAATTCCCCTACCTCCACTCCGAACACACACTTCTCCGGGTTCAACTTCAGCCTGTATTTCGCTATTGTAGTGAATAGTTCTCCCAAGTCAGGTACGTGTTGTTCCCTCTGTTGGGAGGTGACCACCATGTCATCTACGTACGCTTGAACATTCTGCCCCAACATTGGCGCTAGTACTCTGTCCATTAGTCGTTGGTTGGTGGCCCCTGCATTCTTTAGCCCAAAGGGCATGGCTTTATAACAATAACAAGATGACCCGGTCATGAGCGCGGTCTTGCGCTCATCCCTGGGGTGCATCATGATCTGATTGAAGCCAGAGAAAGCATCCAGGAAACTGAGTAACCTGCACCTAGAGGCACTATCTACCAAAGCATCGATGTTGGGCAGCGGGTAAGAATCCTTTAGGCAGGCTTTGTTGAGATCCGTGAAATCTACACACATCCTCCACTTCCCATTTGCTTTCTTTACTAGCACCACGTTGGCTAGCCATTCGGGGTAATGGATTTCCCTGATGTGGCCAGCCTTCAACAGTTTCTCTGTTTCCTCCCGTATGACTTGACGCTTCTCTTTGTTGAACTTTCGTCTTCTCTGCCGGACAGGTCGGACGTTGGGGTCCATAGTGAGGCGATGACACAGGAAATCAGGGTCAATACCGGGCATGTCGGCGGCGGACCATGCGAAGGCGTCGAGGTGTCGTATTATGACCCCGACGACTTGCTTCTGCGACTCCTTGCTTAGAGATTGCCCGAGTTTAAACATCTTCCTTCCGATCTCCCTTTCCACCACACCTCCAGCGGGTTCGGGCCGGTTCTCTCAGATGATCTATTCACGGGTCACTCTGTCTTCCCTCGGCGATCTGGTCGTAACAGAGAACACTCCTCCTTTCGTCTTGAGGCTGTTCTCGTAACACTTCTTGTGTCTCTCGAGGGAGGGCAATTTCACCTTCATGTGCCTCGTGGAGGGAACTGCCCCCATCCTGTTCAAGGCTGGTCTTCCCAACAATATGTTGTAAGCCGATGGTGCGTTGACGACAAGGTACCTGATGGTAGTAGTGTGTGAAGATGTGTTGTCTGTGAACGTTGTCCTTAGTTAAATATATCCGCGAACCTCCACCTCGTTTCCTGCAAAGCCATACAAATATCTGATGTAGGGCTTTAATTGGTTCATGGACAACTGCAAGCGGTTGAAGGTTGTCAAGAACATAACATCGGTTGAACTTCCTTGATCTATAAGGACACGGCGCACCCTTCTCCCGGCGGTAACTAGAGAAATTACCATCGGATCATTATCGTGAGGTATGACGTCTCGGAGGTTGGCTTTCGTGAAGACGAGGTCGACATCGGGGACCAGATTCGCCTGTAGTACTTCTGCTGTCGTCGCCCCTTGTGCATACCTTCTCCGCTGGGAGGCGGTGCATCCTCCTCCTGAAAATCCTCCTGATATAGTGTTTACCTCTCCGTGAATAGGCACCTCGTGCCCCTGATCCGCTCCCGCAGCCACCAACATCTGATCGTCTGGTGCTTCTTGAAGGTAATCCTTCAAGAAACCGCTCTTTACTAACTCATCTAATTGATGCGCCAAGGCCAAGCAATTTCGTATGTAGTGGTCATTTGCTTGGTGGAATTCGCACCAAGCGTTCTTGTTGGGCCCCATCTTCCTATCAGTCTTCGTCGGTACCATCAATCTCGCCGCTATGTTAGGGATGGCAATCAACTCCTTGAGCTCCACTCGGAAGTTATGCTTTGGGGGAGGATCCCTTCGCGTGCGTGCCCCCCTCTGGGCGCGCTCGTAGAGATTTTCTGCCCCTTTCTTCTCCATTGTCGCTTCGTGGACCCTCATAGGCTGAGGTCGGGTGACTTCTCGTGGTCGGACAGGGGCGACGAGACCTTGCTTCTGCGTTACTAGATCATCTGCGGCAATGTGTGCTAACGCTCGGCGCCGAATCTCCGTGAACGTCTTCGGGTAAACCCTTAGCAATGATTCGCTGAAGGGCCCAAGTAACATTCCTTTGACGAAGGCATGAACTATCATGGCCTCATTGGTGGGCTTCATTCAAACCACTTGAATCCCGAACCTATTCAGGTAGTCCATCATGGATGCCCCCTGGTACTGCTTGACATCAAAAACATCGTAAGAAAGCCGGGCGGGGGCCTTGTTTATAAGGTACTGTTCCCTGAACAGCGTGGCAAACTGATCAAAACTAGTGACGTGTTTGTCGGGAAGGCTGATGAACCACTCTAGCGCCCCGCCTGATAGCGTGCTCATAAGCATCTTACAGTAGATGTCATCAGATCCCTCGGTGAGCATCATTTAGGTGTGGAATGCCGTGAGGTAGGCCTTTGGGTCCTTTACTCCTGTGAAGGAGACTTTCGGACCTAAAGACGTTGTTGGTAAAGCAGCATTCATGATCGCTCGCGAAAATGGCATGGGTCGTGCCTTCAGTGGTACTGGTGGTGCACGTTCGTTTGCCGTACGCTCTCCTACATGTTGTAAGTCCCTTCGCAGTTCCTCATTGGCCCTGTGCAATTCTGCGTTGTCTGCTCGGGAAGCTACTACTTCTGCTTGGAGAGCGCGCATCGTATCCAAGATTTATTGCGTGGTCACATTGTCCCCCCCGGAGGGTGCCCTTCCCGCGGATCCAACAGCTGCTTGTCTCATACTCCTGATATTGTTGGTAAAAACTCCTAATGTAACTGTGAGTGGGACCTTGTTTTAACGGGCCCCACGATGGGCGCCAAACGTTTTCGCCGGTTGACTCTAACGGCTGCTTTGGCCCTTCTATCTTCGCCTGGGAACCGTGCCTTCTTCGGTTAAGAAACCTCTTCACCTGAAAAGACAAAAGGGGCACCCTAGCGGCCGTTTGTACTCCGATGCTCAAGTCAGTATTAGGGCAAAGAAACACCAAGTGTGTATATTAGCTCCAATCTTAGAAACTGCGTACCTTACTAGGGTTTGGGCACCCTTTATATAGGCTGAAACTAGGGTTTACCTTTGTGTAGTTACCGTTATCTAGGGTTCCTTGGAGGATGTCCCTACGCTGCTATTTAGGTAATCTTAGCGTATCTGGCGCATGGAACCTTCCTTAACTGGAGTGCAATATATAATCAGAGTGGCCGCTTGGGTACCAACTTGTGCACTTATTCTCTAGCGCCATCTGCTTCGTGGGTGCCCTAAGTATTCACGTGCCATGCGTGCAGCTTCTTTGGGAACCCTAACCCTAATGGGCTTTAACGCCTCCCAGGATTATCCACACGTGTTGCGCCTTCATGCGTCACACATTACCTACATGGATTCCTCGTCCCTTAGGTTTCCCACATACCTCTTGTCTTTAACTGTTATCTTAGCAAAACTCTAGGGCCCACCTTACGAGGCCCTCTATATTGTCTTGACGACCGATGTCTGATTTTCTCCCTCTACTAGCGAAGTCCGATCTCGATCTCCAACATCGGGCTTCGGGGGTAGTACTAAAGACTAACCAAACCCCAAGTAGGTGGGTCTGGGGCCCATCTCATGTGGCTCCCTTCTATTACCGATCATCAGTGTGCAATGTCTAAGGTTAGCCTCTGAGTCGATGACCGATGACTGGTCGAGACAGGTTGAAAACTGTTTTGGTTGGTTGACTTGCTGTCAAACCAAAACAAACGATTGTTTCGTGCAATCAATTGATTGTTTGTTTGAAAATCCTAACAGAATCTGTTTTGTTAGTTGAGTGTGCTTTAAATGATTTTCAAACTGAATGCGCTCCTGTTTTAAATGCTTTGACCAATATTTGAAAGCTATAAATAGTTTGTTAATGTTTTATAACAAACAAGAAAAGAGAAAAACAAATTTGATTTTTTCAGAGATTGCTTTCAAGATTTGATATTTCATTATTCAACTTTGGTTTTCTCAAGAGAGAGTGGAGTAGGATTACATATGTATTGATTTCAGTTCATTTTGTAACAAGTGTAATTCGTTATGAATACTTTGTAAATTCTGGTGTTGTAAAGCCAAGAAGGGTTGTGTGCTCTTGAGGTTGTCAAGATCAACATTCTTGGTGTGTGCTGAGCCAAAGGAAGTGTATTTCTTGAGGGGATCAAGGTCACTTCTTTGGTGGTTTTTGTGTGTAATCTGTAATTGATTGCTTAGTGGATTGCCTAGTGGATTCTGGGGATTGGATGTAGCTCTTGGTTTAAGAATGGACCAGTATAAACTGTTTGCGTATCTCTTTCTTCCCTTAAACTCATTTAAATTCAGTTATTGTTGTTTTGCTGGTATAAACAACCGATTGTTTCGAAGAAACAACCGATTGTTTTTCTGGTGCTTTGCTGTTTTGTGCTTTGTTTCTTAGCTAACTGAATTCCTAATCTGGTTTCTTGCAAAGAATTTCATCTAGCTTAAAAAAGTTTTCGAAAACCCCCTTTAAACAATTCACCCCTCCTTTCGTTTAAGGCCATACATTCTAACATGGGTGTCGCGACGCCCTCACACTCTGCCACTGATGGCCATGCCCCATCCTTTAGGGACAACCCTCCCAGTGCCTCTTCTCCTTGCGAACTCGTCGCACTTGAAGGCGGAGGGGAGAACACTCCTGAAGGTAGCCAAGTGCCTCCTGCCCCTAAGCTCCCAACCATTCTCCAACAAGTCCTTAAATGCTTCTAAATAAGGAGGCAGTGAAGGCCTTAGGTGAGGACTTGCTGTGGGATCGTGTGGGCCAAAGCCTCGGGGAGTTCCTCGTCAACTCCAGTGTCTTCGTGAGCCAAGTGGAGGCGAACATGATGGAGGAACTAGCTCTCCAAACCCATATCTTCGCCAAGCGTGAAGTTGCCCTAATAGCCTCCGTCAATCGGAGAAAGAGACCAAGAAGCTTATCTTTGATAAGTCTCAGGAGGCCCTTCAGCTGGAGGCAAAGATCCTACCTCTTCGCAACAAAGTGATTGATTTGGAGGAGAAGGTAGAGGGGGCACAGGCAAAGATGGCCAAACTGGAGGAGAGGGCTACCCAATAAGAGGTTCAACTTGGCCGTGTGGAGGGCGAACTTGCTCAAAAGATAAAGCTCTTCAATCAGACCGAAGCGAAGCTTACCAATGATGTTGCCGACATGTATGGTGTTGGGTTCGAGGATGCCATTGCTCAGGTTGCCTGCGTGCATCCTGAGATGGATCTTTCCCCCTTTGCGGTGTCGATGCGGGTCGTTGATGGGCAGCTCATGCCCAGGATCTAGTTCTCTTCACTTGTAATAATTTACTGCTTTGTGAACATTATGTAATCTTGCACATTTATGTTGCACACTTATGCCTTATTCGTGTAACTTTTCTTTCCTTACCTTGGTTACCATTTGATTACCTTGGTAAGCTTTGCTAACAACGTCTTCGACATAGGTTCACCCCTTAGGTACCACACTTCATCCTGCCTGATTTACCTACTTACAACCTTTATTGTCTTTGAGGCACCGACGATATCTGCGTAAACCCCTAGCTGGTCTTATTTTTCATACGAGGATAAGAGGAATCCGTACTAACTGTTGACCCTTTCCTTGTAAGACATAGGAAAGGTCTTCTCGTCGATTACACCCTCACCGCTTCAAGTTGAAGACATGCTTTACTGGCGGTACTGGTGAACCATGTCGTTCTTCGTCCTTTGCTCTGCGATCAAGGGGAATGTTCGTTTACTGATCCCTCCCTATCTATACAAAGTTTAGGTGAGGACCTTTAACTAGCGAACCATACAAATCGTCATTGGCTTTTTCACTCAAAGGGGGAGGTGTTCTCTGGGAACCTTCCTTTCCCAGTCTTGAGACTACTAACCCAAGTGAACGGTTCGTAACTGACCTCGTCCTCGCCCAAGGGAAAGGGAGGATTTAACTGGTGAACCATATTGTTCAACCTTGGCGTTTTCACTCAAGAGGGAGGTGTTCTCTGCGAACCTTCCTTTCCCAGTCTTGAGACTTCTAACCCAAGTGAATGGCTCGTA
>Ga0123342_1004176_pt1 | contig 22376 bp, 9 predicted proteins | sample Turbeawhitnodule_FD_89960 | JGI IMG/M metagenome (GOLD analysis project Ga0123342, IMG submission 89960) | Root nodule microbial communities of legume samples collected from Mexico - Turtle bean Mexico white nodule | ecosystem: Host-associated > Plants > Roots > Nodule | place: Mexico: Nepantla... | reverse complement strand
GCTGTCAAAACCAAAACAACCGATTGATTCGTGGAAACAACCGATTGTTTGTTTTGGTACCATAACAGAAAACTGTTTTGTGCTTTGACTGAGCATTAAATGATTTTCTAACTGTTTACGCTCTAGTTTTTAATGCTTTGACCAATCTTTTAAATGCAATTAATAGTTTGTTGAGATTATGCAACAAACAACTTTGTTTAAATACAAAAAAACATATTAGTGATAAGAACAATTGATTTGATATTTTTAAAAGTTGAGATTGCTTAGAGATTGAGTTTGATCAAAGAGTGTGCGATAGGATTTTCATCTTCTATTGATTTCAGATTTGTTCTGTAACAAGTGTAATCCTTTGTACTATTGAAATAAACTTTCTGTGTGTTGCTGAGAAGTGCTGTGTGTTCTTGAGGGGATCAAGATCAACAGTCTTAGTGTTGTTGTGCTGACCAAGGGAAGTGTGTGTCTTGAGGGGATCAAGGTCACTTCTTTGGTTGTGTTGTAAGTGATCTAGGGTTGATTGCTTAGTGGATTTCCTTAATGGTTTATGAGAAGACTGGATGTAGCTTTGGGTTTAGAGTGAACCAGTATAAACCTCTCTGTGCATTCTCTCTATCCTTAATCTCTTTAAATTCAGTTTTAATATTTGTGAACTGGTATAAACAACCGATTGTTTTTCTGGTGCTGTGCTTTTTGCTTTGTGTTTTGGCAAACTGATTTCCTTATCATTTGTTTCTCGAAGTAATTTCATTCTTGGATTAAAAGTTTGTGAAAACCCTCTTTAAACCATTCACCCCCCTCTAGTTTAAAGCCATACATTCTTACAACAACTACTGGGAAGTCCCACATTGCTTACCTCAAGACTTTGAGTGCAGCCTCAATTTACATATGCATTGGGAAAATTCACTTATGCTAATTGGTTTTAAGCTGAAATCTAACATGCTTATAGCTCATTTAATAATCACAATATTAGTATGATCGCTTGGTTCGACAAGTATTTGTGGAAGAGGGATGATGGAAAATCCCACATCGCATGCCTCACTTATATAACAAACTCGATAGTTCAACAAGCATCTATGGAGGGGGGTTGTTGCGAAGTCTCACATTGTCTATTAGAAAACTTTTAATTGATTTTAAGCTAAAATCTAGCAGTAATTGTTGCAACAAGGGTTATGACGATATGACTTTGAAAAATATAAAGGGTAGTGTCGGTTACGTGTAGGAAAAGTGATAACATCCTACAACGTTCGTCTTAAGAAGATATCTTTACTTAAATATGAAAAAATAATGTGATTTTTTAGAATATTTATTTTATTTTTCCAAAAAAAAAACACAAATGCATATGAAAACATAAAGAAAATATTTTTCAATTTTTTATTTTGGCTTGACAAAAATTAACCTTAGTCCTACATATTTCCATTCACATCAGAAAATCAGGGCATACATATTTCTAAGAGTCAAAGAGATTTGTTGATGTTGATATTTTTAATTTTTTAATTTTTTAAATTTTTCATATTTTTTTAAGATTTTCGTTTTTGATAACTCATGTTATTTAGATTATAAGACATCGTGAACTACAATGCTTAATACCCTTTTATGAATCATACAGCAAGCGCAAATAGTTTAAACTATACACCAACACTGTTGACTATTTGCATCATTTTTATTAAAAAATGTATTTTTTAAATACGCAAGTGATTATTTTTATTAAATATCAGATGACGCGTATAATCATACAAATATCTAAAATTTATTTAGGCATAGTTCCAAAATTATATTTTTATTTATCTTTTATTTTAATTTTCATAAAAGTCATTGGTAATAGTATATGTAAAAAATAGGTGGCAAATAGCAGAAATGTGGGGCCAAACTAACTGCCCCAAACTTTGCTAATTCCGAAAATAGCAAATTTGTTGGGCCAGCCAAATGGGTCCAATCTTTTCGATAACAGTGTACATATAAAAAGTGAGTGTTGAATAGCAAGTATGGTGGGCCACAAGAATGGGCCCAGGCTTTTAAAAGTCATGTTGTATATATAGATATCGGGAGTGACAAACAACAAAAGTATTGGGTCAGTAGAATGGGTCAGACTTTAAAAAAAAACTTCAAAAGGATATGTACATACAAAAAGTGGGTAAGAAAATTTCTTCCTGCACCTCCATAGTTTCTTTTGAGATATATTTTAAAAAATATTTTAATTATCATTCTAAATTCTACAATCCGAAATGTAAATTTTGCATTCCAAACCCTACAATCTAAAATATACAAAATTTACATTCATAACAAGACAGATACACTAAAAAAAATGGATAGATTAAGCATGCTCTTCATCCAAGTCCAGGTCTTAAGAAAAGTAATTAATTATTGCTGATAAAAAAAGTAATTAATTATAATTCATAATGTGTCAAACTTTGTAAATATGCGACTTACCATATATATTTTTTTTATATATTTAATGTATATAGCAAATTATTTAGAACCCAACGTTAGAGCAATGATGGACTTAATATGGCAATCGGTTGAAGAAGGAGTGAGAAATTAAAAAGATGGTGAGTGAGCATGATGGGTATGTAACTACCTAATCCTTCTTCACAATTGTTACACAAATCTTCAAATATTTCTAACACTTCTTTTAAGAATAAGGAGAATATAAGCCTATATTAACTAGCTACAAAATTTATATTTTTTTTTTAATTTGATTTTTTTTTTAAATTTGAAGTTTTGAACTTAAAGTTGTGACCATGGAGAGATTTGTTGAATGAAAAAACAACCAACTTCAAAATAATTCTTGAACACACAACAAAAAAAATAATCTGAATAACAACAATACATAACTTGCTACAAACATCCAACTTCAGCTTAGTTTCAACAAATATTAACCTCAACTTCAAACACTTCTCACTACCTCACCCAACAACAAAAAACTCCAACTTGCAAGGCCAAGTTTCTCCTCCATGCAGACAAACTCAAACGAGCACAACCCAAACTTTTCCTCCACGCATAGAAACCCAAACAGGCACAACCCAAGCTCCTTATCTGCGCACAACAAGCCAATAGAATTTTTTTTAAGAAAACAAAGAGAGGAAGAAGAAAGCCACAAATTTGAAGTTTTGAAGAAGCAAAGGACGAATACAGAAAGGGATTTCAAATAAAGAAAGTTAGGGATTTGAAAGACAAAAAGAGGGCATTCGAGAGCTGGCATGGAGAAATGTGGTCACCTACCTTTAAATCACTTAATAAGTGTAGACCAGGCCTTAACTCTCACTAAACAAATTCGGTATGACCCTAGCATAAGCATAATCGAGGTAGCATTGACCTGATCCTAACATGCTCATCCAACCCACATACAATCCAACCTTAGCTACACCTAACCTAGGATAGAGTCGGCCCAACCCTAACAAAGTTCTTTGTATTTCAACTTTTTTTGCATTGGTTTAGCCCACACAAGATTGTTTGCCAGCATTTTGTGTCTGTGTTGCATCTTCTTGGCTGACATTGTGTTGCATGTCATTTTTTAGTTCACTTACGAATGCTTGAACTCACTCTAATAGCGTCTTACATGTGTCTAACACTTATGTTTGGTCTCTAACGAAATATTTTCTTGTAGTGTGAATGTAGATAAAAGAAATCACATGGTGTTATCAAATACTTATAACTTAAGTTGGTGGAAAAAAAAATTCTTGTTAATTCATCCTATTGTAACTTAAGTTGATATATGAATAATTAATTCTACATGGTTGGATCATGTTCTTAAGATTTTAATTGATAAAACTTTCATTTGATGTTTTACCTTATTTGTTTGAAGATGCTAAATTGAAACCACAAAGCAATTTGTAAAGGAAACAATAAAGAAACATTAAAAGAGTAATTTTATTTTCTTTGATTCCGTCATTGTCGATTACATAAAGTAATATTTATATAAGACAATGTTGGACGATGAAAAACTTAACAAGGAAAATGACAAATGCAATCTTCTATTGCATTACACCTTCCACTCGCTAAGTTTCCATGCTTTTTTCGACAATCACTGTCACACTTGCTTTCTTGACAATCTTCATTCAACTTCTCATCACACCTTCTTGCATCTACCACTTTCATTGCTCCTTTATTCTCTAAATCATAAACACAATATTCAATACTAAATAATCATTCTCAACTTCATAAATTTATTCACAACAAAAATGAAATTAAAGGATTAATATGCACAAATTAATAGTAGATTGAATGAGGAAAACAAAAACATACCAATATCTACGACAAGAACAAGTAGTAGGATCAAAACGGAAGTAATTAACTTCATGTTAAATGATCTATGAGAAATGTTAAGTTGGTAACTCTGTCCAATTCTCCAAATATCTTTTTGATGGATTGGAATGAAGTTTAAGAGAATATATATATATATATACTAGCATTATCACACATATTCATAAAAATATTCAATTGAGTTGAACTTTTTTAATATTACTAGTATACTCTATTAGTCTTAATTTTTTTCTTATTATTTATTAAGACAAATCACAAATATTCATGACATTTAGTAGAAGTAACAAAGGAGAATAGAAATAAACCGATGCAAAAATTATAAAATACCTTATATAAACATAAAAGATATGTATCTTATAATAAGGACTTTATAATACGTTTATTAATTGAGTCAGATAATATATATGTAAAAAAGTTGTGAGATTATTCAAAAGTGCACTTGCTTTAACTTCTTCCACAATCTTATTTTATTATTTTATTTTCTTAATTAGTTTGAGTTTATTTATGCATGGGAAATTGTAGCTTAAAGTCTGTTACTCTCCTTATTGTCAGTTTTGTTGACTGTTGACTGAATAAAGATGATTCATGCACAGAACAGTTACTATACATTCTTTATTTAATAAATGTAATTGTTATCACCATTCTTCTGCATATTTTATTGGTAATTTCCTTTTTTAATGGAAAAAAAAAAAAAAAAACAGAATCTAATTCTTACTAGAGTTACATCTCTGAAACACATTTTAGTCCTTATTGTTAAAAAAAAGTGAAAATGATAAATAAAAAGTAAAAATAAGGATGAATATTTTCAAAGCAATTTTAAAAAAGAGTTCATTTATTAGTTTTTCCTGGAAGTAAGAGATAAGCTTGTCTTTTCTATTTTATTTACATTTTATTTTAAATTTACTAAAAAGAATATTTAAAAATAAGTAAACAAAAATTAGATATTTTTTTTTTTAATTCTTCAATTACTTTTTAAAAAATTAGTTCCTAAACTATCCCTCTTAGATTAAAATGACTATGATAATTTATTATTAATTAAGAGTTTAAATATTATCTTTTATATAATTAAAGTAATTATGATTTTTACTTTCATTATACCATTTAATACCACTACAGGAAAAAAAAAAAAAGAGGAATTAACTGTCAGACATTATTATCACTTGAGAGGATGCGAGTAGTAGAGACACTATAGGAAAAAATAGTTTTAACGGAAATTTATTTTTATATTATGGTTAAACTCTCTATTAAATCATTTATCTAGTATTGTAGTTTTTCTCGCTAATTAAACCATTCATGGGGAACGTGTTTTTCGTTTTTTTTTGTAAACCTCGGGAAAAGCCTTTCAGAAACCCTACTAAATACCATGGGTTTAAGAACCTCCGTAAAATACCATGGGTTTCAAAATCTCAATTAAATACCATGAGCTTAAAAAACTCCGTAAAATACCATGACTTGTCGTTTGAAATAATCTTCAACCCCATTTTCCACCATCTTTAACGATCCTTCTGACTTTTCTCTTCCACCGTAGACACATTGTTCTCTGGCACACGCTCAATAGTCGCCAACAACAATCCTAACAAGAAATCACAATTCAGTCAGACTTATGTCTATTATATCTAAGGAGAAGAAACACTAAATAAGACATTATCTTCTTCTTACTCCAATATTGCTTCTTCCATCACCTTATTGCCTCAACTTGGGTCAGAAGCCACTGTTACCTAACTCGACAACAACTAATGCTAATCACTGCTTTATATATCCTAAATAATTACATTATTTATCATATGTGGGCTTCAAAGTCATGTGTGTTCTTGACTAAAGATTGTTATAACATATTGCAAGGAGAAATTAATTTTAGCACTTCTCACTTTCACAATTAAATGCCTTAATTTAAAGTATTTCAAAATTATGAGAATTTAGTTATAAAATATATTCAAAGTATGTAGTTTTTAATTATTTATTTATAAATAGATTTAGTTATATTTATTTATTAAAGTGTGAAAAATCTGGAGTGTTTTATTGAGGTTCTAAAATAAATTTTTAGAATTCAAAGAAGGTTAAAAAAACTCCGTTATTTTGCTGAGATATTAGAAAAAAACCTTTGAAATTGAGTGAAAGTTAAAAAAACCTCCGTTATTTTGCTAATAATTTAGAATAAACCTTTGGAATTTAACAAAGGTTTAAAAAAATCTGTTATTTTGCTGAAGTTTTAAAATAAACTTTTGAAATTTAACTAAGATTAAAAAAACCCCGTTAATTAAATCAATTCCTAAGATTATATCAACCTTCGTTAAAAATGCGTGGGTCAAACCTGCTATACTGATAGGTTTAAAAAAAACAGCTTCCGTCGATCTATGAGGTGCTAACGAGTATAATAATAATTCTATATAAATAAGAGAAATCACGTGGTGTCGTAAAATTGCTTTTTTGTAACCTAAGTGACTTATTCAATCTTTTTCTACATATTTTTTTGGTCGTTTCCTTTCATTAATAGAATTTTAAAAACAAAAAAACCAGAAAATAATTCCTACTATATATTTTAATCTAAAAAAAATAGTTTAAAATTAATATATAAAAAGTTGTACATACTTCCACTTATGATTGGATACATTCAGAACAATAAAAACTCATTTAATATAATATTTAAAGATAATAAAGCAGATAATAACTATATGTTTAATATTATCTTTAATACACCATAAATCATACCATAAATCAAAAGTATGTTACTAGCCACTACAAGAAATATTATAATATTATATTTAAATAATTTAATATTTTAAAGATTATTTATTTTAAAGATTATTTATTTTAAAGATTATTTATTTTAAAATTATTTAATTTATAATATTGTAATAAATATTTTATTTTTGAATTTTTATTTTATTACATATTACATTTAATATTTTTTAATATTGTAATAAATATTTTAATTTTTAAAACTTTGATATAAGTTAGTTAAATTAAATTTATTAAATTGATTAAGTGTTTTTTTTTTAAAAATTATTTAAAGAAATTATCTTAAAAAGTTTAGAAAGAATTAACAAAATGTGGAAAAATAATAATTGAATGAAAAGAAAAAACTTATTTAAATTTTTTAAATGTTATATAAAATATTTTAATATTTTTAAAGATTATTTATTTTAAATTTATTTATTTTATAATATTGTAACAAATATTTTAATTTTAAATTGTTTATTGTATGTTTAGTTTTATTAAAGATTGGTTTATTTTTTATTTTTTTAATATTGTAATAAATATTTTAATTTTAAACATTTTGATATAAATTATTTAAATTAAATTGATTAAGTGTTTGATTTTAAAATCATTTAAAGAAATTATCTTAAAAAGTTTACAAAGAATTGAAAAATGTAGAAAAATAATAATTGAGTAAAAAAAATATACGTATTTATTTTCTTCGAATCTACCATATTTATTTATACAAGACAATGTTGGACGATGAAAAACTTAACAAGGAAAACGACAAATGCAATCTTCTATGGCATTACATCTTCCACTGGCTAAGTTTCCATGCTTTTTGACACAATCACTGTCACACTTGCTTTCTTGACAATCTTCATTCAACTTCTCATCACACCTTCCTGCTTCTACTACTTTTATTGCTCCTTTATTTTCTACATCACAAACACAATATTCAATACTAAACCACCAATCTCAGCTTCATAAATTTATTCATAACAAAAGTAACTTTAAGGATTAGTAAGCACAAATTAATGAGTAGATTGAATGAGGAACACAAAACATACTAATCTCAATGGTAAGAACAAGTAGCAGGATCAAAACTGAAGTGATGAGCTTCATGTTAAATGATCTTTGAGTAATGTTAAGTTGATGACTCTATTCAATTCTCCAAAGTATTGTTTTGATGGATTGGAATGAAGTTTTATTGGAATATACATACTAACATTATCACACATATTTATAAACGCAATCAAATTGATTTTTAAAAATTAACTAGTGCACTCTATTAGTCTTAATTATTAATTATTATTATTATTTATTATTCATTAATGCAAATCATAGATATTCACTAAAAAAAACCGTAAAATATACTGTTAAATGTTAGAGATAATTGTAAATCTTGACATATGTTAAAAAAAGAGTAAAAAACCATAAAAGCATTACTATTAAATTAATAAAAAATATTAATTAGTCATATATTTTCTAAATTAAATATTATTTTAAAACTTAAAAAATTATTAATAATTAAAATAGTTTTCATCTATACCTATATATAAAGAGAATTTCTCATTATAATTATTTTTTATATACAAAAATATTTTCCTATTTTATCCTTATTAAAATTTTAATTTATTGTTTTATTTTGGATATTTGAGTCGTTTCCTATTTTTAAGTATTTATTAAATAATTAATTGTTTTTATAATTAATTGAAAACTGATTTTTTTAACTAATATGTTGACATTTCATAAAAGCTATTTACCAATTTTAAATGGGGAGTAGTTTGTCAAGCATGAAACACAATTTATTAAAGGTAGAACAGTTTTTACGATTTGAAGTAGTTATTTTTTTTTTTATATGTTCATTCTCTTAAAAATTATAGTTTTTATCTCTTCTTATCATTTGGTTTAGTTGTTATTCCTCCTTATCATTTGACTTTTTATTTTTTCTTTGAAAAAATATATGAATTTAAATATTAAATATAAATATATATAAATGATAAAAATAAAAAATACGGATACGAGATAACATGTATTCTGGCTAGTTATTAATAAATAGTCTTTAAATTTATATTTAGTAAATTATTAAAATTAAATAGACTTTATCTTTTTTTCACAATTAAAGTACAATTAAAATTTAATAAATGTGTCTTTTACTATCTTTTTATACATATTTTATTGACTGTTTCCTTTTATTAACGAAATTTCAAAAATAAAAAAACTTGAAAATAATTCCTACTATATATTTTAATAAAAAAACAAATTAAAAATGTGAAATTGATAAATTGGAAGTTGTACATACACTACCTACATTCAAACTAATAACCACTAATTTAATATAATATTTAAAACACATAAATAAGATAATAACTAATTTTTAATATTATATTTAAGACAGATAAATCAGGTCATAAATCGATAGTAAGTTACTAGCCACTACAAGAAAACTTATCAAAGATTTGCTTTAAGATAATGTGAATGCCTTTATCATCGGTCAAACCCATAAAAAATTGACGTAAAATTAATTTTCGTGGACAGTCTGACATATAGTTTGACACATGTCAGACGCACAAAGAGAATAAGTAAAAAAAAATAATTAAGAAAAGAAAAATTAAAATTAATTTTGCGCTAGCTAGCTAGAACCGACGCCCCTAATTTAAGTGCGTCACCTGACCAATGATATGTTTCAAAATAATATTCGATGCATTCTTATATTTCAATATTTAATTTTTTTAGTTATGAATAGTTTATTTTATGTTTAATTTTATTACAGATTGATTTATTTTAATTTTTTTAATATTTTAATAAATATTTTAATTTTTAGAATTTGGATATAAGTTAGTTAAATTAACTTATTAAATTGAGTAAGTGTTTGATTTTAAAATTATTTAAAGAAATTATCTTAAAAAGTTTAGAAAGAATTGGAAAATGTGGAAAAATAATAATTGAGTAAAAAGAAAAAAACATATTTAAATTTTTTAAATTTTATATAAATATTTTAATTTTTTAAAGATTATGTTTTTGAATTTTTTTTATTTTATATTATTGTAATAAATATTTTAATTTTAAATTGTTTATTTTATGTTTAATTTTATTAAAATTGTTTTTTTTTAATATTGTAATAAATATTTTAATTTAAACATTTTGATATAAGTTAGTTAAGATAATTGATTAAGTGTTTGATTTTAAAATTATTAAAAGAAATTATCTTAAAAAGTTTACAAAGAATTGAAAAATGTAGAAAAATAATAATTGAGTAAAAAAAAATGTATTTATTTTCTTTGAATCCGTCATATTTATTTATATAAGAGAATGTTGGACAATGAAAGCGTAACATGCAATCTTCACAGGTGGTGACTTTTTTTTTCCAATGAATTTGTCTTATTGTAACCTAATTTAAAATAGGCCTAATGAATCCTACATGGTTATCTCATGTTCATAATATTTTAATTGATTAAACCTTCATTCAGTATTTTACCTTAATTGTTTCAAGATGCTAAATTGTAATCATAAAGCAACTTGTAATAAAGGAAATCGAAATGAAACATTAAAAGAGTAATTTTATTTTCACTGAATCTATCACTGTCGATTACATAAAGTCATATTATATAAGAAAATGTTTGTTGATGAAAAACTTAACAAGGAAAACGACAAATGCAATCTTCTATGGCATTACACCTTCCACTGGCTAAGTTTCCATGCTTTCTGACACAGTCACTGTCACACTTGCTTTCTTGACAATCCTCATTCAACTTCTCCTCACACCTTCCTGCTTCTACTACTTTCATTGCTCCTTCATTTTCTACATCATGCACAAAGTATTAAATACTAAACCACCAATCTCAACTTCATAAATTTATTTATCACAAAAGTGAATTTAAAGGATTAGTAAACACGAATTAATGAGTAGATTGAATGAGGAAAACAAGGAATACAAAACATACCAATCTCAATGGTAAGAACAAGTAGCAAGATCAAAACTGAAGTGATGAACTTCATGTTAAATATTTTGAGTAATGTTAAGTCGGTGACTCTGTTCAATTCTCTAAAATATTTTTTTTTTTATGGATTGGAATGAAGTTTTATTGGAATATATATATATACTAACATTATCACACATATTCATAAATGCAATCAATTTAGTTAATTTTTTAAAAATAACTAGTGCACTCTATTTGTCTTAATTATTAATATTAATTTTTTTCTTATTATTCATTAATGCAAATCATAGATACTCACTAAAAAAACGTAAAATATACTGTTACATGTTAGACATAATTGTAAATATTGACATTTGTTAACACAGTATAATTCATTAATTATGTACTATGATATGAATAAACTAATATAAAAAAGTACAAGACTATAAAAACATTTCTAAAAAAATTATTTAATAAAATTTAATTTTTAAAAAATAATTAATTATATATTAACTAAATTAAATATTATTTTTAAAAATAAACTTATTTAAAGTAGTTTTTATTATTAATAAATAATATTTAAATTTATATTTATTTAATTACTAAAGTTAAATAGACTTTATCTTTTTAAAAAATCTAATTATTTTATTTTATATCTGAGCTTTGTTATACATGGAAAATGGTGGGTTTTCGTTTGTTGACTGAATAAAGATTATTAAAATACAATTATAATTTAATAAATGTGAGTGTTATTACCTTTTTCTGTATATTTTTTTTTAAATAAGGATAATTAAGATATAATTAATATTTAATAAATATGACTGTTACTATTCTTTTCTACATATTTTATTGGCCGTTTCTTTTTATTAATGAAATTAAAAAAAAACGGAAAATAATTCCTACTATTTATTTTAATAAAAAATTAAAATATGAAATTGGTAAATAGAAAGCTGTAGATACTTCTAATTATGATAATGTACATTAAAACTAATAAACGATGATTTAATATCATATTTAAATTATATAAATTAGACAATAATTATACGTTTAATATTATATTTAAGATATCTGAATCAGAACATATATCGGTAATAAGTTAGTAGCCATTATAAGAAAACTTGCGTTTAGCTGTCAAACATTTGAATCAATTTAATAAATATTTTAATTTTAATTTTTTTTATATAAATTAGTTAAATTAAATTTATTAAATTGATGAAGTGTTTGATTCTAAAATTATTTAAAGAAGTTATCTTAAAAAGTTTAGAAAGAATTGAAAAATGTAGAAAAATAATAATTGACTAAAAAGAAATACGTATTTAAATTTTGTAAATGTTATATAAAATATTTTAATTTTTTAAATATTATTTATTTTAAATTTATTTAGTTTATAATATTGTAATTAATATTTTTAATTTTAAATTGTTTATTGTATGTTTAATTTTATTACAGATTGATTTATTTTTGAATTTTTTTTAATATTGTAATAAATGTTTTAATTTTAATTTTAATTTTTTGATATAAGTAAGGTAAATTAAATTTATTAAATTGATTAAAAGTTTTAAAATTATTTAAATAAATTATCTTAAAAAATTTAGAAAGAATTGAAAAATAAAAATTGAGTAAAAAAAATACGTATTTAAATTTTGTAAATGTTATATAAAATATTTTACTCTTTTAAAATTATTTAATCTATAATATTGTAATAAATATTTTAATTTTTGAATTTTTTTATTGTATGTTTAATTTTATTATAGGTTGATTTATTTTAATTTATTTTAATATTAAATTAAATATTTTAATTTTGATTTTTTTTTCTATAAGTTAGTTAAATTAAATTTATTAAATTGATTAAATGTTTGATTTTAAAATTATTTAAAAAAAGTATCTTAAAAAGTTTAGAATGAATTGAAAAATGTAGAAAAATAATATTTTTGTAAAAAAGAACACGTATTTAAATTTTGTAAATGTTATATAATATATATATATATAATTTTAGGAATATAAATTTAACATAAAAATAATAATTAATCATATATTAATTAAATTAAATATTATTTTAAAAATTAAAAATTATTAATATTTAATATAATTTATTATTATTAATATTCTTCTTGTTGTCTCGTTGGTTTGTTGACTGAATAAAGATTATTAAAGTACAATTACTAGTTATCTTTTTCTGCATTTTTTTTTTCAGAATAAAAATAAATAAGATTCAATTAATATTTAATAAATATGACTGTTACTATATTTTTCTATGTATTGTATTGGTCGTTTCCTTTCATTAATCGAATTTTAAAATAAAAAAAATCAGAAAATAATTCCTACTATATATATTAATCTTAAAAAAAAAAAAAAAGTGAAATTGATAAATAGGAAGCTGTACATATATGGAAAAACTTATCTAGTGTGAGAGAATAAAATATCTAAATGTAGAGGGGATCTAAGAGAAGAGGGAAGTAAGAGAAGAATGAATATATACCTATATATGAAGGGGATTTCTCATTATAACTGTTTTTTTGGTATCCACAATTTTTTTTATTCTACCCTTCTTAATGTATCTCACTTTATTAATATAATGAAATATTTTGTCATTTTATATGAATTACTTAAAAAATAAATTATTTTTAAATTTCTTAAATTAATATTAATGTACAGTTTTTATATAACTCTCTCACTCTTCTCTTAATTCCTTATTTTAAGACAACAACAACAAGAAGAAAGAGAAAATATACTCTCACATATTTCCACACAAAATCTCACATATCAAATAAAATAATAACCTCCATTTTCAAGATTCATCCAAAATTATTTTTATTTGTATGTTAAATTTCTATTATCGTGAAAGTTGAGTAAAAGAGAAAAAATGCAAATACACAGACACGATTACGTCAGTGTTTTCGCTAATAATATTAAATTTCTATTATCATGAAAATTGAAAAAAAAAAAATGCGGATACACGTGTGCAATTGCACCTCACTGGTAATAGATAATTGGGAAATTATAATTTTATTTTGAATGATTGATGTTACACATGAAATTCCTAGAGTGATTGGAAGAAGGAGAAAGACTTTTAAGTACAAAGGTAGGAACAAAAGCATGCTCCTGTAAAATCACATTTTCCCACTCCATGCTTTCCCTCATGTTTACTGCTGCAATCGCTCATACACTTGCTCACTACACAGCCCTTCGGATACAGCACTTCACGGCATGTTTTTCCTTCCACCACTTTCATTGCCCCTTCTTTTTCTGTCACACAAATTCATCTTATTATTCATTCATCATTTCATAAAACCAAAACAAATTCAAAAACTTTACAACAACAACATACCAATCACAATGGAAGCAACAAGCACAATCATCACTATCAAACTTATGCTCTTCATCTTTGGTTTCCTTCACTTCAATCTCTCCAATGCCTTCTTCATCTCAAACTATGCATAACCATATATATATATACACACTTCAATACTCTTTTCGCCTTCTCTAACCATCGTTTATAGTAAATAATATAATAACGTTATTTAAACACATTATATTAAATGAATATAATAAATAATATTAATGTGTGTTAAATATATATATCTTAAATGAATACCTGTATATAAATATTAATTGCATAACATTTATTGCACCTTACAATTCAGAAATGCATTAAAAAAATGTTTTTATAATATTTACATAAATATCGTATTAATAACGCGTGAGTATAATAACGATAATAATATTGATAATACTCATAAAAATATTATAAATGTTATTATTACTATTATTAATTATAATATTAGTAATATTAATAGAAATAAAAATATTAATATTAATAATAATATCAATATTCATTAATATAAATATTATTAATTAAAATCATTTAATTAGTATTATCCATAGGTAAATTTACTCATGTATCTATATGCATGAATAATATTAAAATTATTAATAATATAAATAATAATAATGTAAATAATAATAATATTAATAATAATAATATAAATAATATATATAGAATATTTTTTTTATAACTGTTTTTTAGTGTAAATAATAATATGTTAATAATATTTTTTTTTCCTGATTCTACCTTTATTTAATATATCTCATTTTATTAGTACAATGGTGTATTTTTTCATTTATATGAATTACTTAAAAAATAATTTTTTTAAATTTTTTAAATTAATTTTAAGAGATAATTTTTATAGATTCCTTTTTCATAATCCTTTTTTGGTATACACAAATTTTTTCTGATTCTACCCTTATTTAATATATCTCATTTTATTTTTTCAAAGGAGTATTTTGTCATTTTATATGAATTACTTAAAAAATATATTTTTTTAATTTTTTAAATTAATGTTAAGGGACAATTTTTATATGCAAACTAACTCCTTACTCTTTCCTTAATTCCTTATTTTAAGACAACAACATAAAAAAAGAGAGAACATACTTTCACCCTCATTCCATTCCCACACCAAATCTCATATATCAAATAAAATAACCTTCATTTTCAATCACTCCCCACTTCATTTCAAATAACTATATCAAATAAATTAACATGTTTATTTTGGAAATTGCAATGAAAAAGAAGATTGCATTGTTTGATCCTATTCTCCAACATTGTCTTTATGAATGCAAAAGTTTAAGTAATTAAAGGATGATGATGGGTTAGAATAAAATAAAATAAAATTTCTCTTTCAATAGTTAATTTTCTAATTCCTTTCAAGTCCTTTTCATTCTAACGATGGTTTCAATTAGCATCATTAAAAAATTATAAGATAAAATAATACTTGGTGGACATTTCATAAAATAAACTATAAGCTGATTTGATTATATAATTATTTTTCTTTTAATACAATCTTTCAGAAGAAGAAAATTAGGCATAAATAGAAACCAATAGCAATTAGTTGCGTCTATTTCAGTTTAGGGCACGTGGGATGAAATAAAAAGTTAAAGAAAAAGAGAGTCAATGAAAAATTACTTTATTTGATAACAATGATGAAATAAAACAATAAATTTATTTAATACCAAAGATAAAATGAAACAATGAAAAGTTAAGTTGCATGGTTTATGAAGACTAGGTTTTCAATTTTTTGTGACTTGCACTAAACAACGAGTGGTATTTCAACAAAACACAAACCCTCTCCCCGTTTTTCTCTATTTATTCTTTTATTTTCTATTTCTTTTCTCTAAATTTATTCCTCCATACTTTATCTATTCAATAATCGAATTGTAATTAATAGTAGTTGAGAAATTAAATATCATTCTTATCCAATCATATTTTAAAACAAAATAATATTTACTTTAAAGATATTTTATTGTCCACTATTTCTATATTTGTGTTCACTATAAAAAAAATTAGTATTATTTATGAATTTTTATCCATAAATTTGAATTCATAGGTAAATTTAGCATTACTTATAGATATTACCAATAAATTTGAATCCGTAGGTAAATTCAACATACCTACGGATATTACCCACATATCTGTAGGTAAATTCAACATTATATACCAATTATTATCCACAAATCTCTATTATCAACCAACTATTACCCATAAATCTCTATTAGCTACCAACTATTACCCATAAATCTCTATTAGCTACCAACTATTACCCACGAATCATATTTTAAAATAGACACTTTAGATGAAAACCATCTAAAGTAATTGGACCCCTAAAACAAGTAGGGAAGTTCAAGATGCATGGATCAACCCACTCGTAGTTCGAACAATTAGATGCGAGGTCGACTGGTCCAAACCACTCACATCTCACACACCACCAAATGCGATGTGAGTGGGCTCAGAAGACTCTATATTCAAAATAATATCAAAAGGCTCGACAAAAGAAGACATTACTAACCTTTTCAAGAAGAAATGCGAAAAAAGCAAGTTGTTTGAGACTCGACAGTGTGAAATCTATAGCACGGGGAGTAAGCAGTAAAACTTGTTATGTTCATAAGCATCTCTATTTATAAAAGGGCAAAGAGGAGAGAGAATAAGCCATACACTACTAGGTATCGTTAGATCACCTTTCATCTAAGGGTTCACGACACTCGACATCTGAAATGTTCTGAATTGCCAACCGTTAGATCTCCTTGATCAAATAGTACCCATGAAATGGACTTTCGAAAAAGCACGCGTCACATCTCTGACAACATTAATTGCGCCCAAAAGTCACATCTCACATCGGGGACTCCAACGGTCACTTCACGACTCTTCAGAAACTAATGATTTCTTCAAGCCTGGGGATTAGTGTATTGATCGGTACTAGACGAATCAGTCTCAGCCTTGGTGGCCGACCTACTGCGTTAAAGAACATTTTAAAGACCTTAATAAATGACAACAATGACAGTTACAATGACCTTTTATGAGTCACATTCATGTCCCGAATTATGTGGGAAATATCTCAGACAAATCAGCTAAATACTGATTAACTGAAAGATGATACATATATTCTTCAGATATACCAACATACCTATATATCAATATATCTCCCTATAAATTAGGGATCACGATAAATATCAATGGACAACTGATATTCAACCCATCACAACCAGGACCTATGACCAGCACTATAAATAAACCCTTTGTAGAGGTGTAATGTACACTTTAATCAGTTTACAAATATACACTCTTTACATAGAGTACTTACATGAGCGCCGGAGTACCCGGTCAACCCCGAACGAGCACCAGCAACTGAGGAAGGAAACTTGAAGGAAGGCGCGAGGAGATCACCAACACATCAATAATTGTACAACCAATTCCAGGTACTATCTAGGCCCTCTTTGCCTATACAGGTACATAAACCAAGACTTCATAGATTTAGGCTAGTTTACACTTTTGGTGTGCTTTTTGCCCCCAAACGCGCTGAAGTACTAGCCTCATGCGCTCAGTGTCAGCCCCATGCGCTTAGCGGATTGAGGTGCAATTTTTGGGTGATCCCTACCTTGAATTCGCTCAAAATTTGGCCTTTGGGGTCAAGTGTTTGCTTCATGCGCTCAATGTCATCTCGTTGTGCTTAGTAGATTGAGGTGTAATTTTTGGGTGCTCTCTACCTCGAATTCCATTGACATTTGGCCTTTGTGCTCACGCTATAGCCTTGTGCGCACGGTGGCAGCCCCTTTGCGCTCATCGGATTGATGCGTAATTTTTTTAGTGTACTCTCTGCCTCAAATTCGTTCACACTTGGTTTTTGTGTTTAGGCACCTCTTATGCACTCAATGCCAACACCATGAGTCCAAGCGCATCTTTCTGAGCTCAAACATTTGTCATTTTTGTTCAGTTGTCTATTGTTTATCTTCTATAGTTTTTGAAATTTAATTAAATTCATCATAAATTGTAAATGATTATAACTTTCTAACCCCAATAATTGATTAATTCATACAATTTATGTACTTAAACCAAGCAAGTACTAGTTTGTATGTTCAATTGATTTGTGAAATGTTTGCATGGTATGTATTGCATGAGAATGATGGACTTATATGAAATTAAGGTCATACATTTGGGATAACGTATGGACTGTTGCTTTATTCTGTATTCAGTATTGACACCTATATTTTAATAGAGATCTTATAACTTCACTAATGGTCTAGGTCACATATACTAAGACATCAGGTGGTGAGAAGCTAATAAGGGAGTTCATTACGCATTGTGACCATATGTAAATACACTGTATAGGATGTATTAAACTTACCCTAATCATTTCTCTTAGATTCACTTATAAATCTAAGTCTTGGGTATTGGATCAAATGTTAGTCTTTGGTAGAGTCTACTTAATACGAGTCTTTCAGAAGATGCTAGTTGATATTCCATTTGTTGAATATCTTTGATGTATAGATCCATGTGTGGTCTATATGATTGTTGTATACTGGTATTGGAAAGAAATTGAATTCTTATGGTTGATATACATATTTTGTATGTATATGTTTGCACATGAATTTCAAATTGTTGAAACTTCCACTTAACTCCAACCATCAATCTTATGTGATAATACCTATTTCTCCTTGTGACTTTAAGCATCTACAACAACATTTCCTTTCCCCAAATATTTCAAAACGTCATCTATCTTCTATGATAGAAATTATGCATCCTTCATTACTTTGTCTACCACAATCCAAATTGTATTATGTGCTCTCATTGCTTGTGGAAAAGGAAGCACACGGATAACAATACTACTCCATTTCTACTTACCCACGTCCAACCGTTGTAATATTCTCCAAGATCATTGATACTCCACTCCAATAGTATAATAGGTTCATAACCTTACCCCAGGTGCCACTTATTAGGGTTAGGGTGAGGGTTTGTGAAACTTGCCATACAAGTTTTCCTTCCCTATATATAGAACCCACCACCTCTTGTATTTTCAACTTTGACTTGAGTAATGAAACTCTGCTTATTTTCTTGCATAATTTGTACTTGTCTTGGTTCTCTATAGAGCAGTCTTTTTCAAGACACTTTCTAGACTCCTCCTAAGCGTTGACCTAACCTCACTCTAGAAACTCAAACCTTCATTTTCATCTCACAAAATGTGAGTCTACTCCGTTTATCAAATTGTTTATGCCATTATTTATCATCAATGAAGAAGATCTAAAGAAATGGAAGAACGACTTTCGTTAAAGTGTTTCTCGTTCATGTACCCTAAGAAAATAAACTATCCCTTAATCGTTCTTGAGAGAGCCATGTGACAACACACTTTAATGTAATAATCATTAAGACTATGTAGAAACTCAATTGTCTTAACTATTGCTACTAGTTGACATATAGGTGGCCTTGTTATTTAAGCAATTAGACACTAAGCACCTTGTTATTTAGAGGATAATGTAATGAGCCATGTAATTCAGATTCTCTTTTCCAACATTATTTGGTTATTTAGTTTATTGTTTTTACTTTTTTCTTAATGTTTGTTTGGTTTGATTGACTAAATCACAATTCCAAAATTTTAATGGTAGTTGGAAAATCATTTTGTAAATTAGGAACTATGTAAAAATCGTTGGACAAACTAAACAAGTACCAGGGATATAAATTATCAAATTTGTAAGTCCTTCATCTTAATGTCAGTTGTTTGAAAAAATTCGACCCTAATGATTTTCTCTCAACGGATTGGAGGTTGGAACATTAACACCGTCTATATTGAAGGAAAAGTGCTTCAAAAGAAAAATCATTATTCCCTTTAGCCCTCAATTGTGAGGCTTGTTTCAGTATACACAATAGTCCCACACCACTTAAGAGTGGAGGCTAAGAACAATTTAAGTAATTCTTCTCTCTTTAACTCTTTGATGCGCTTTTTAAGAACAAAACCGTAATGAAACACCAAGATATAAAGCAGACAATACCTAAAATGTCATGATTGACCTTAGCATGTTATCTTAACAAACTTAAAGTCGAAATATTACAATATTACAAATTCAAAAATAAACTAAGATCTTCTTTCTAGAAATATATGTATTCTCCCATCAAAGAATCAAATTTAAATTAATTAGATATTATTGAATTAACTGCATATAATTAAATGTATTGAATTAAGAAATTGTAAATTACATGTAAAAATTTAGTAAAATCATCATTTGACATCTCAATAATACATTTCCATCTCTATTTTCTTATTTAAATCCTTTTGAAAATTCTCTATTCTTTTATTTTAAAACCTACCATATTAAATCCTTATTTTTGTTTAATAATTAAAAAGTTATCTTTACTTTTTTTGGTCTAAAATTTGAAAATTCTATTATTTTTGTAATGAAATAAGTATATAAGAAGTGTGCATGAATTTGATAATCGTACTATTATTCAGCTTGATACTAAAGAAGAAATTAAAAGTTGATAAAGAAAGACGCATAATAACAATTTTATTTCTTCAAATCCACCATCTCCTTACATAAAGAAAGTTTGATTATTTGGAGAATTAGGTACACTGATAACGACATTTGCACACTTTCTCAATGCACACACCAATTGTTTTTGGACCATACCACTTTGGGCAATCACTGTAACAGTTTTCGTCGCAGTAGTTATACAAAAACATTTCACACATTTTTCCCTCTACCACTTTTATTGGCCCTTCATTTTCTGCAACAAACACGACTTATTTAAAAATACAATAATTTTTAAGAAAATGAGAAAAATTTAGATAATAATAAAAAATAAAACATACCCATTCCAATGGAGAGAAGCATAATGATTAGAAGTGAGAATATGATCTTCATAGTAAATTCAAATTTTAGAACAATATTTCTTCTTTGAATGCAATTATCAGTAGATTGATATGTCTTTAGGGTTTAGGGTTTATGAACACTCTATATATATACATAGATATGAGAAAATACAACATGTATAATTAATTATCTAGATCTATATTATTACCAAAAACGAATGCTATAATTTCTATTATTAAATGTTAATGCTACGATCTAAAATAACTTGTAATATATAATTTCTGCAGTCAAATTATTTGATTTAATTTAATGGATAAACCTATGAATTTTTTTCTTACTTATTTATAACAATTATTAATACAATACTTTTAGTTTTTATAGTAAATAATAAAAATATGTAATGACATTAATTTCCATTAATAAATATATTTAATTAAATTTTTATTATAAGATGTATTTTGAGTAGATTCATGTGAAGTTATGCTGAATGTATATTGTATAATATTTATAAAAATTAATAGTATATTTATGGTTATTTGCTATTATTTATTATTTTATTTGTTACAATTTATATTTAGGATTTTTATTATTAAAATTATTATCATCATTATCATTATCATTATTATTATTAATATTAATAAAGCTGTTATTAGTTATAATGATACTATTATTAGTAATATTATTATTTTTAATAATATTAAAAATATTGATAATAGCATTAATAATAATATTAATAATACGAATAATAATAATGCTAATATTAATTATAATAATAATGTTAATATCAATAAAATTAATATTAATATTAATTATAATAATAACATTAATAAAATTAATAAATATAATAATAATTATATTAATAAAACAACAAGAATAATATTAATATATATATATATATATATAGTAATAATATTTATAATATTTGTAGATATTATTAATAATATTAATAAAAATATTTATAATAATATTAATATTTAATATTAAAATTATTATTGTTATTAATATTAATAATAATACTACTGATAATACTATTACTATTAATAATATTACGTGTAGCACCTTAAAATATACATAAACAAAAATTTAAAGGGAAATAAAATAAAGGCATGCTCTTCACTTTTTTTTTCGCAGTATTATATATATATATATATATATATATATATATATATATATATTATTTTTTTTTAAAAAAATATATCTCACATAAAAAAAATATATAAATAAAATAATATATATCTATATATAATTTTATTTTATTTTTATTTTTATTTTTTTTATTTAAAAAATTTTTTTTTAATAAAAAATTATATATATATATATATATATATATATATATATATATATATAATACTGCGAAAAAAAAAG
>Ga0123342_1004175_pt1 | contig 22380 bp, 22 predicted proteins | sample Turbeawhitnodule_FD_89960 | JGI IMG/M metagenome (GOLD analysis project Ga0123342, IMG submission 89960) | Root nodule microbial communities of legume samples collected from Mexico - Turtle bean Mexico white nodule | ecosystem: Host-associated > Plants > Roots > Nodule | place: Mexico: Nepantla... | reverse complement strand
GTTTTTCTGGTGCTTTGCTGTTTTGTGCTTAATTTCTTGGCTAACTGAATTTCTGATTTAGTTTCATACAAAGGATTTTGTTCTAGCTGAAAAAGTTTTCAAAAACCCCTCTTAAACAATTCAGCCCCCCTACGTCTCATTTAAGGCCATACATTCTAACACCGCTTACGCAGCCCATCATCGCGACTAGACCACCGATGTCCGATGTCGATCTCTGATGCCGATGTCTAAGGTCTGGCCAGTAGAATTTACAACTTGTTTTATTCTTTAATAAGACCAGCAGGAAGAACATTAGATGCTCTGGTTTATGTCCATTTCTTCCTCTGGTGAGGTATGCTAAATCCTTAGTGAGGTCTTCACTTGATTGTTGAAATGAATTCTTATAATGTGCATCCTTGGTCATCTCCTTGTTGGCTTGGTTTGCATCAAGCCTCTAGAAGTTACACGCACTATGGGAGTCAAAAAGAATACCAAGATTGGAGAGTGCATAACTTTGAAGAAAGGCGCCATCGACACCCACCACCAAAGCCTTATTTTCCTTTTGTAAAGTTACCTAGTTTTAATGGGGATATTGACCCAAATGTATATTTAGGATGGGATGATAAAGTAGAACAAATATTTAATGTGTATGAGGTTTAAGAGGATCAAAAGATTAAGTTAGCTTCCCTAGAATTCATATGCAGTGGTGGCATCAAACTGTAATGGATATTGATTTGAACAAGAGGCCACCTGTGGTCTCTTGGGATGATTTAAAGGATTGCATGCACGCGCGGTTTGTTCTTCCTCATTATAGGAAGGAACTCTTGTTGAAGCTTCAACGACTTCAACAAGAACCTAGGAGTGTAGATAAATATTTTAAAGACTTAGAAACTACTTTGACCAAAATTAATATGCATGATAGGGAGGAGTCAAAGATAGCTAGGTTTGTGAGTGGTTTGAGGAGAGAAATCCAAGATATTGTAGAATTATATGACTACTCTTCTTTGAAAAAAAAATCACCTAGCCATCAAGGTAGAATCACAACTTTTAAAGAGAACCAATTTAAAAAATACTCATAATGATGACTTCTACAAATCTTCATGGAAGGATAAAAACAAAATTTCTTCAAAAAAATTTCCTTCCAATTTTTCAAAAGAAACCACTTCTAACCATAGAGTTTCTAAACCTTCTACCTCTACCCCTAAGTCATCCACCAAGACCTCAAACACAAAATGTTTTAAATGTCTAGGTTTTGGACACATAGCTACAAATTGTCCATCCAAAAGAAACATGATGGTAAAAGGGGGGCCTGTTGTGAGTGACCATAGTTCCCAAACCTCAAGGTCTAGTTCCCCTACCTCTTCAAGAAGCCAAAGTGAGGATGAATATGAGTTGTCTTGTGAAGGTGATTTGTTACTAATAAGGCGCATGCTTGGACACATTCAAAAACCTTTTGATCAGAGTCAAAGGAAAAATATTTTTCATACAAGGTGCCTTATTAATGACAAATTATGTTCATTAATTGTAGATGGGGGTAGTTGGACCAATGTGGCAAGTACAAGAGTGGTGGAAAAACTTGGATTATCCACCATCTCTCATGCAAAGCCTTACAAGCTATGTTCTCGCTGATTGACTCAGTCATCGTTGACTTCAAAGGCAGATGGTGGCTTCTCCTATTTCCTGGTGGTTTCTGCTCTCTCCTTGGGTGGTCGAGAGTGGCTCTATTGAAACAGAGGAGGCCCTACCTATTGATTGCACTCCGACGATCAAGTAAGTACTGAGCTAAGAAACAATAAGTTTGTAAAGCAATTTCAGTCTTATAAACGGCGTACCTTTCTAAGGTTCTTACCACCCTTTATATAGGTTGTATCTAGGTCAACTCCCTGTCCCACGAGGATCTTTCCTTAAGTGGAATTAGGGTTACTGGCGAGGCATCCTGTGACGCGTTGCACAAGCTTAGCGCAGCCGCTGCACAGGACTTTCCTCTTCTGGAGTGCAAAATCTTAACATTATAGCCGTCAGGGTACCAACTCATGCACCAGTGCTGCGGGGCCATCTGCTCTATGGGTGCCCTAAGTATTCACGTGCCATGCATGTAGTCTTTCCTTGGAAACCCTAATCCTTACGGGCCTTAGCGCTTCCAATGGTTATTTACTTGTGCTAGACCTGAACGTACTATACACACCACATGCATGAACCCTCCCATGAATTAGGTCCTTCTTACGTCTGGATGATAACTCATTATTATTTCTAGGGCCCACTTACATGGCCCATTAATGCGATCGGACCACCGAGGTCCGATGTCAAAGTCCAAAGCCGATGTCTGAGGTCTAGCCAGTACAAGCTCCAATGACTTAATGAAAAGGGAGAAATAGTTGTTAATAAACAAGTCCGCATAGCCTTCTCAATTAGAAAATATAAAAATGAGGTCTTGTGTGATGTTGTGCCAATGGAAGCCACACACATTCTATTAGGAAGGCCATGGCAGCTTGATAGAAAATTTTTACATGATGACCTTACTAATAAAATTTCTTTTACCTTCCAAGGGCATAAGATCATTTTGAAACCTCTATCTCCAAAAGAGTAAATAAAGACCAAATAAAAATTAAAAACAAAAGAGAAAATGAAAAAGATAAAGAAATACAAGATAAACTGGGTCACAATATCTCACCTTACATTACAAAAACAATCATGTTGACCTGTGCCGGAACACAAACTGCACCTCCAAGATTTCATTACCTAATAAATCTAAATACTTGACATCTTGGACAAAGAAGTTTTACAATGCAATTCAAACACCTCATAAAAGTTCTCACCTTCTAAAAGGATTGTCTTCAAAAAAGTCATTTCATCCCCAAACATTCTTTCCAAAAATGGCTTGTATCTAGAACTTACCCATATGAACTCCCAAAGCTTCATAAACATAAGTTTACTTCACATGCCCCCCCTCGCAATATTTTATATGTGAACAAACTGACTATGTTATTTATAGGAGTTCTAAATTCGAGGTCGAATTATCTCCAACTTGGAAGGCATGATACAATCCAAGTAGGGAAGAAGATGACCAAGGACTCAAGAGAGAATTCACATTGTGAGCAGTCATCTCAGCAATCAAGTCAAGGCCCCACCAAATATCAAACAAACCTCACTAGAAGAAGAACTTGGCATAGACCAGAACATCAACTATTCTTTCTTCTGGTCTTCTTAAAAGATAAAAACATGTTTGTAAATAATTTGGGCTTACTTTTGGGGTCCAAATAGCAAAATAGGATAGAGTAGGTTCACATAGCATAAAAGGGAGTGTACTTAGCGAAATGGGCTTCTTCAAGCCCACTTTTTCAAGACAAGACACCTAGAATTAGGGTTTTTAACCTAGTCAAATTCAGACGCGTAAAAAATGAAAGTTGCTCCAAATCAGGAAACGAAGCAAACAGTCAAAACTTTTGATATAAAATTCGCATTGAGACGTATAAAGAATTCATGTTACTCGATATCAAACAATGAAGCAATCGGTCAAAGCTTTTGATAGAGAAGGCGGATTCAGACACATGAAAAATGAAAGTTACTCGAAAGCATTAGGCATGGAAGCAAACGTGCATAAATTTTAATAAAGAAGTAGGATTTAGACATATAAAAAATGAAAGTTGCTTGAATTCAAGGAACAAAGCAATTAGTCAAAACTTTTGACAGTGAAATCAGATTGAGACACATAAAAAATGAAAGTTGCTCGAATAAAGGCACCGAAGCATACAACAATAACTTTTGATAGAGAAGTCAAATCAAGATGCATAAAAAATGAAAGTTGCTTGAATTCAAGCAATGAAGCAATCGATCAAAACTGTTGACAGTGAAGTCAGATTGAGACACATAAAAAATGAAAGTTGCTCGAATAAAGGCAACAAAGCATACAGACATAACTTTTTTTAGAGAAGTGGGATCGAGACGCATACAAAATGAAAGTTACTCCAAATCAAGCAACAAAACAAACGGTCAAAACTTTTGATAGAGATGTTGGATTAAGACGTACTAAAAATGAAAGTTCCTAGAAATCAAGCAACAAAGAAAAAAATCAAAACTTTTGATAAAGAATTCGAATTTAGACGAATTTAAAATGAACGTTACTCGAAATAAGGCAAAGAAGAAAACGATAATAACTTTCGAAATAGAACTCGGATTGAGACGCATTAAAAATAAAAGTTGCTCCAAATCAGGCAACGAAGCAAACAGTCATAACATTTCATAAAGATGTTTGATTGAGGTGCATAAAAAATAAAAGTTGCTCCAAATAAGGCAACAAAGCAAACAGTCATAACTTTTGATAGAGAAGTCGGATTGAGACGAATAAAAAATGAAAGTTGCAAGAAAGCATCAGGCGAGGAAGACAACGAACATAATTTTTTATAAAAAAGTCGGATTGAGACATATAAAACAAGCGTGATGCAATCCTAGCTTGCATCTTCATTTGTAGACCTTCTTCTTCATTATTTTGATTTGAATATCTTCTACGGATGATGAAAACCATTGCGGAAGCAAGAAGAATTGTAGAAATTTGGAAGAGATGAAAATTATGATGGTGAAGTCGGATTGGGACGTATAAAGATTGAATGTTGCCTGAAATCAAGCATCGAAGCAATCGGTCAAAACGTTTGATAGAGAAGTCGGATTGAGACACATAAAAAATGAAAGTTGCTCAGAATCATCAGGCGAGGAAGCAAACGGTAATAACTTTTGATAGAGAAGTCAGATTGAGACGCATGAAAAAGGAAATTTGCTCGAAATCAAGCTACAAAGCAAACCATAATAACTTTTATTAGAGACGTCGAATTGAGACGAATAATGAATGAAAGTTCCTTGGAATCAACCAACGAAGCAAATATTCATAACTTTTGATGGAGAAGTCGGATTGAGATGCATAAAAAAATGAAAATTGCTCAAAATGAGACAACAAAGAAAACAGTCGTATCGTTTGATAGAGAAGTCAAATTGAGATTAATGAAACATGAAAGTTGCTTTAAATGAGATTGAAAGTTGGAGAAGTGGGATTGAGACATATAAAAATTGAAAGCTGCTCGAAATTAGGCAATAAAGCAAATCGTCAAAACTTTGTATAGAGAAGTCGGATTGAGACACATAAAAAATTAAAGTTGATCAAAATAAGCCCACGAAGTAAAGAATAATAACTTTTTATAGACAAACATATAGAGACGCATAAAAAATGAAAGTTGCTCGAAAAGGCAACAAAACAAGCGGTCATAACTTTTGATGGCGAAGTCGAATTGAGACACTAAAAAAATGAAAGTTGCTCGAAATCAGACAACGAAGCAAACAGTCATCAGTTTTCGGATTGAGACACCTAAAAAGTGAAAGTTGCTCAAAATCAACCAACGAAGCAAAGGTAATAACTTTTGATACAAAAGTGGGATTGAGACGCGTAAAAAATGAATGTTGCTCGTAATCAGGCAATAAAGAAAATAGTCATAACTTTTTATACAGAAGTCAGATTAAGACGCAGAAAAAATGAAAGTTGATCAAAGTTAGGCAACAAAACAAGCGGTCATAACTTTTGGTAGTGCAATCAAATAGAGACGCATAAAAAATGAAAGTTGCACGAAATCAAGGAATGAAATAAACTGTCAAACTTTTCATGGAGAAGTCAGTTATTTATTACACTACAAGTCAATATAAATTAAAAATTAATATTGATATTTTGATAAACAATGAAAAGTGGTAGACAAAAATGACAAACCTTTAGGTTTAACCATGTCAGCTTTTGAGAATTTGCACTGGGTCGACCTTTGCATATGCTATATCCACGCCATGCCTTAATTAATACAAAAAAACCTTGCTAGTAGACGTTTAAGTATTATACACAGGTAAGATTATAATGTACTTACACATCAATTATTTGCTTCAGATGTGTGGATGGCTTATTGTGCAGTGAACAAAACCACAAAACAATTTTATCAACTACGGATAACACAAGTAACTGTTAGTGACCCCTACATCTTCCATGAAAATAGTTATAGTAAATATTTAAAACATGAAATACTAATAGCTGATGACTTATAATTGAACTTACTCATTAATATAAGCGCAAAGATATATTTTTTCCCTCTTCAATAAGAGTGGTGGTGATGTATGACTAGGTTTCAACTTTCTTTGCTCCAATTGGATTAATGAAATAGGGATCCAAGAATCCATAGACATCTTGATTCTTGTGATTAACAGAAACTCTAGACAAATACCTACAAGTTATTAGTTAAAGCATAATCAATAATAACTTAACATAAAGTAAATTGAAATATAGGTGAAAGATACTTACATCATAAAAAAATGAACAATGGTTATATTGAGCTCCTGGTTTCAAGCTACAAATTCTAACACATCTAACATGTATATGTATAGAGGAATGTTTGTGTTTCTTCTAAAAAAAGTATCATCCCACAGAACCTCTTGCGGGTTTGAACCAATATCCTTAGTCGTTGATAATAAAGAAGTTATATGATCGTCAATGGGAACTAGATGCTTCTTTTGCAGACTTGGTTTCCGACAAGGTTTCTAAATAATAAAGAAAATTTGTATTAAATTATATGTAATACATAAATATAAATTAATATAATAAAATTAAATTCTTACTGAGGTTCTAGAATAATTCGAACAAGGTGTCCGAGTCAGGCTATGAATGTCTGAACTGCCTTGACCACAATAGTTACCTCATCTGTAGGTAGTGGAACACAAGCATCAGCTACTCGTACTTTGCCCACTATCACCTTCACCACATCAGGGGCAAAGGAACGTTATGTAAGGTAGTGGCCTCTTGAAAGACTTTTCCGCTAGCCACCACCTAGGAAAGATGTCGTCCTCTATAAGTAACTCACATTGGCTTATTTGGAAAATCACATCTTCTGACGTTGTAGGAGTTGGACAACTCCCCTTTGTTCTCCTATGAGTGGGAGCAACAAGCGACTCAACACAAAGTTGTTGCGATAGAAACTCATGTCGCAACAGTCGATTCTTTTCCTCAAACTCTAGCCTTATCCTCTCACTCTCATGTTGCATCTTCTAACTTAAATCCTCCATTAATTGTTGTTGTATCTTAGACACCATTTCTTCTTTGGTCTCTACGGAGGAGGAGGAGAATGAATTTTGTGGTGCAAGTCTGAAATATTGTTGAATTCCAACCTCTTTTCCAACTGCACGTACACGACTAGGGTGCTCAGGTCGTCCAATAGTTTCAATCAGGATATCTTGACAACCATGAAGTACAAAATTACCTTTGGAGTTTTGCTCAACTAAGGAATCTTGCAAGAGTCCAAAATTATATAAGTTTTTTTATAATTAATTCTTTAAAATAAATGCAAATAGTAGATAAAAATAACTTACAATTTTTTTTTCTAAAACTATTCGTGATTGCTCAAAAGTCACTCTGGTGTTGACATCAATGTTCACTGATGTCTTTTCACCACTAGCACGTCTCAATGAGAGACATTTCAATCTAGTAGGTCCTTTAGTGGATCTTTAGGAAAGGGGGGCAGAAGAAATTGGAGTTTGATCATTAGTCATATCTATGTTAAAAAATAGGTAAAAAAACATTAGTTAAATGGCATAGAAAGAAATTCAAATTAAACAAATATATAAAATATCATCAAAAATATTTCTAAATTCATATATAGTGAGTTGAATGTTCATATGTAAATTCCATCAATGTGGTCTTTACGGGTTGCATGTACATCATCAATTATATTGTTATCTTTATTCATTATCATTGGTGTGAATGAACGGGGATCACCATTTTCATTATCATCAATAGCCTCCCCTTGTTTTTTAACCGTGTAAAGCAACATACCAATGTTTTGACGTAGAAAACCTGAGATGCTTGTTGAACCATTATAAATGGCTTATTCCGATAACATATCTTTCGAAAGTCCACTAATGTCAATCCTGATTCATCAATTTTTACCCCACTCTTATTGTCAACCCATTTATACTTGAAAACTAGAACAAAAAACTTAGTATAGTCAACCTCCCATATCTCTTCTATAATATCATAGTATGCCATTGATCCAACTATAGGATTTGTATCTTTTGAAGTGGAAAACTGCATTCACTAAGCTTCAAGAGTAACACCAAAATTTTAAAGTGTACACTTTTCATCCATAGACTTTGTGTAAAATATACAATTTTTCACATCGTAACCTATACAAGAAATGTCATCAAAGTTCAATCCAACAGCCAACAAGGTCAAGGTCTCTGATATCGTTGAATCCTTTAACACCTCGTCTTTAAACCAAGGCATGAAAATTTTATTATGTTCCATCCATTTCTCTGTTTGTCTTGGATTATTTGCCTTCACAATGGCTTTGTGAGCATCTATGTAAAGTATAACCTCATTAGTGTTATTCAATATATACAAATGTGATTGCAAGACTTCAGATCGAGATTTTCTTACTACATGTACACCACGTAAACGTTTACTTATAGAACGCCTGTGGTGTCGTAAATATGCTGGAAGGCCTATTGAATTTGCTTTTGCCATGTACTCTAAACAAATTTTAATACTTTCTTCAGTTACTTACCTTCCAATCATTGAAGCTTTTGGACGATAATGTTTTTTGACATTCCCTTTCAAAGTTTTCATATACTGTTCAACAAAATATATCCATCTTAAGTACCCTAGTCCACACAATTTAACCTCTCTTACCAGATGCACAACTAGATGACCATGATATAAAAAGGGATAAAAAAATATATTTTTAATTCACACAAGATAACAACAATTTCATCTTCAACTTCATGACTTTATAACAAAGTTATATTTGTATAACTTTTAGAATGATATATTATACAAAACTTTAATGTATACAAATGAAGTATTAACTAATTTTAGATTAATATAATTATTAAACATTTATTATGTAAATGTGAATTTAAGAATAATTATTAAAAATGCCTTAGTGTTACGGGAAACACATGTCCGATATTAATTTCGTAAATATAATTTTAAATAATTTTTTTCACAACATTATTATTCAGTTTATATAATTTTAAATAATTTTTAAATTGTTTATATACATATTTTTATTTTAAAAAATATTAATTATATTTTAATATTAAAATATTTTAACTTAAGTCGTCAAAACTGAGATGACAACTCCACTTCAAATAAAATATACTAAAATAATTACGACTTAAGTGTAAGTAAACTTAATTAAAGTGGTACATAAAATTTACATTCAAAAATCGTATTTTTTTTTGGTGACTTGTCTATTTTTGTATTTTTTTGTTTTTTCTCATTTTCATAATTTGATTAACAAATTACACTATTTTTTTATCATTTTTCCCATAATAAAACTATTTTACAAACATAATTAAAGATAAATTCAATTTTTCTTATTAAATAGTCCCATAAATATTCAGTGCAAAATATCCATTCAGTGATGCGCTCCCATCTTACTGAAACAAATAAATAAATAAATTAAGAAAAAGAAAACGAATTTCATTTGAATGGCCGCGATGTGAGAAGAAGAAACTGTCAAAACCCTAAAACACTGATCAAATCCAACGAAAACGCAACTCAAACACGTGTCGTTACAATCCACCGTACGTGTGGGCCCACCTTCTACCTTTAAACGTCCCTTACCCAATGGCGATTAAGCACCCAACAACAATAGTTCGCCGCGTGTCTGCCATGATCACTCTGCTGCCGTTGATCTCCGCGTCTCGCCATCACAGTCGTCCACTGAACAACAATTCAACTTTATCTACTCTCATTTATTCAATTTCTATTTAATCTTCTGTTTCCACTTCAAGCCCGCAACTTTACACGTCGATTTGCCATCACTTGTGGATAAAGTTCTGTTCTGCGCACCCTTTTATTTTTTCTATTTCTTCTTTTTCTTCTCCTTCTTCTTCTCTCTCTCAAACGTAGAAACAGAGGCTTTTCTGGTTTTTTCATTTGTTGTGGTTTCTGAAGCGAAAGAAAATTTAATGGCTGAGGTTTTGACCAAGGCAAGTTTGGTTTCTTCGTGGCATGGTACTACTCAACGCCACCATCGAAGAGTATCGACAGTTCCCAATTCTTCTAGCTTCGTTTCTGGCGTTGGAAGGTTCCCTTCTCTCAAGTTAAAGTCTCAGATTCTCAGATCCCTCTCCTCTTCTTCTGAGTTTCAGGGTAAAAAGCTTCTCTTTCATGTAAATAGAGGACTAGCCAACAGAATCAGTTCGCGGTTGGGAGCTTCAACTGCAGCGCAGGTTTGTTATATTACTACCTCTTATGGGTTAATTTCGACTTTTTTTTTCTTTTGAGGAATTCGAACCTTTTTGTTGCCGGGAGTTTTGTTAATTTGCGTGACATGCTTGTTTCCAAGTTGCTTGTATTTTAGTTTATAGTGGAAATATTTTGTGTTCTTCTGACAGTTTTTCTGGAAATTTCTTATGGGGTTTGTAGATGACCCTTAGAGTTATGTTATTTTGTAAATTTTGGTTATTAAAAGAATTAAGACGTATTATGTTTTTGGGAATTTTTTTAATTTTCCTGAAAAGTTTTGAAATTGCTTTATTTTATTTTATTTTGGGTTTCTCTCATGGTTGTTTCTGAAACTTGTGGGATTTTGCATATGACCCTTGCAATTTTTTTCTTAGCAGTTAAGAACCATTTCATTTTTTTATTTTTTTTTTAATTTTCCTACGATCTATTCACATTATTTTATATTTATATATTTATATATTTTACTTGGGCAAGATTTTGTATTTGTCTCATGTGGTTTCTGAACATTTCTTGTGGAATTTTGCAGATGACCCTTAGAATAGGGAAAGGTCAGAAATGGTGGGAAAAGGGGCTTCAACCCAACATGAATGAGGTGACTTCCGCCCAAGATCTTGTAGAATCACTGTTAAACGCAGGGGACAAGTTAGTGGTGGTTGATTTCTTCTCTCCTGGTTGTGGTGGCTGCAAAGCCCTTCACCCTAAGGTATTCTTCATCCCCTTGATCCAATTCACAGATCAACTCACATGACATTTGTATTTTATTTTAATGCTCTGTTAATGTGTGTTGTTGTTCTGATGTTCCTTGGTTTATGGTATGACAGATATGTCAACTGGCAGAGATGAATCCTGATGTTCAATTCCTTCAGGTGAACTATGAGGAACATAAGTCCATGTGTTATAGCCTCAATGTCCATGTTCTTCCCTTCTTCCGCTTCTATAGAGGTGCTCATGGTCGATTATGTAGCTTTAGCTGCACCAATGCCACGGTCAGTATACATGCTTTGCCAATTTTATTTCATATCTGGCTTGATAATATTATGCCTAATTTGGTTAATTCAAGTAATGCATGTTTGAAATCTGGGTGGCACATCTATGTTTTTTTGTTTATGTTATGGAGATTTGAATTACCTTTCATATTAACTCAGTAGTTATGTATTAATGGCATTTAACTAATTGTTCATTATTACATGATGCCTCTCTAACTCTTTAGGATAAAAATAAGATTTACATTTGAGGAACTCTGTCAACCTGAGATCAAAGATTAACATTTGTTGTACTACTTGAATAGTGAGATATTGAAATGCGAGAATTTTGTTGTAGGATTTGTTCATGTATTCTGTTGCTTCATTGTAATATGATAGATTCCTTATTAGTAACAACATTCAATGTGAAGATGACTGATGAAATTTGATTTAATTACAGATCAAGAAGTTTAAAGATGCATTGGCCAAACACTCCCCAGATAGATGCAGCTTGGGCCCAACCAAAGGGTTAGAGGAAAAAGAGCTCCTAGCTCTTGCTGCAAACAAAGATCTTTCGTTCATCTACGCACCAAATCCCTTACAACCTGAACATGAAAATGAAGAGTTGGCTACTGCTCCCGCTCCTGTTCCTAGTTCAGAGTCTCTTCCTTTATGTCACCTCATTTCTGAGGTCTCCAAAGAGAAAACCTTGATCACTGCTGGGAGATGATGTGGTTAGTTTGTAAGCAAAACGCATCATGTGACTCCATCCCTTGTACAGTGTATAGGTTTGTTTTGGTGCAATACATCTTCATGTAGTATACTCGTGAGAATGAAGATATCATCGAAGATAAAGTCAAGTAGTATGACAGTATATGTACGATGTATTCCTCTTGGGCATGTCTTTTTGGATCCATGCCTTGCTAGGATTAGGGAAGTGAGAAGTTGTAGAATTAGTAGTCACCCTTTTTTGTGTGAGGATTGTTGTAAAAATGAATGCTATTTTATTCATAAATGGATAGTTTGTTTTTTTTCTGATGCTACTTCTTGTAATATTTAATACTTTCTCTGGTTCTTTACTCTTCTAGATCCTGAAGTAGGAGGTAGCAGTGATGCCAAGTGCATGTTAAGATATGAGGTATTGTGGTTCTGAGATTGGTTTTGGTTTGAAGAATTTGTGGTTGAGTTTCACTTACAACAGAATGAAATGGGTTGGGTTATTTCTGTTCTCATGCTTGGTTGGTAGTTGAAAAGGGATAATAATTTTACAGGGAATTGAGTCCTCTTGTAAATTGTATTGTTTGACTGTATCTGAGTTTCTAAAAAGATCTCTCAATTATTAAGTGGGTTTTTTTTTTTTTAGCGGTTTAAACCTTTATAAGATAATTATTGTTTGCTTACTTTAGAATATGTTAACATGATTTATTTATAGAATATAGTAATGGATAAATCTATTTTAAAAAAATCTAAAATAAAATAAAATTCTAGAAAAAAAAACTACCGTATATAAATCAGACAAAATAGCATTTTCTGAAGTTGTTTCTCTAAACACAGTGGCCTCATAGGAAACAAATATATATTCTATGTTGTTTATCTAAATGTACATTCTAGAACCTTTTCTAAAAGTAGAACATTAGGCAGAGAAGCATGCCATTTGTGAGTTTTTGGATGGTGCCACTACTAATTTATCTTGTTGACGTCACTTCCACGTCTCTATTAAACAAAATTTATTTAGATTGATAAAAGTAACTTATAATAAGACATGGACTTATGTTGACTAATTTTGATAAGATTGATAATAAAATTAATTAGATCGTACTTGATAAAAAAAAGATGGTAAAGGTAAGTAAAAATGGAAGAATATCTTAGAAGGTAGCATTATGGAAGGTTTGGTTAGCAATGGAGGCATTTGAAGATCAGAGGGATGCATAGTGATGGTGTTGTTGAAGAGAGTGTGGGAAATATTTAGGCAAATGAAAACAAATCGGTGGTTGGAAATTTAGATCCGTGACAACAAAAGAAGAAAAATATTGCGTGTGGTGTGTTGACAATGTGTTTCATTGCAGATTTTAAGCTCTTTTCATCCACATGGCTACCTCCTCCACCCCTTTTTCTCTTCCCTTTTTTTATATACAATAATTTCATGATATTTGTTTTTGTACGAATGTAATTTGTCTCTTTCTATGTTTAAATTTGGTGTTATCGAACGGGATTGGAATCAAGAGAACTATTGAACCATTTTTCGGTTGGTCGGTTAGTATGCATCTCATTTCTTTCTCTTGAACAAACTCATGCACTCTCGCTCTTCCACTCCTCCTCTCCGTGAACTCTGGACTCAAATGGTACCTGCAAAAGGCACTCCGACACTCAAGTCAAACTTTGACACTCGACACTCAGTATTTAGTACTAGATGATTGCGTACCTGATCCTTTTAGATTTGTGCTATTTATATAATCATTGCGGGCCTTCATTATTGGGCCTGATTAAGGGTTTAACCTGTAATTAAGAATGAACCATTTAAAGCTTAACCTTTGATTAGCTCGCCAGTACTCTACTTGAGTGTGATGGTCTCGGTCAACCTGGACAGGACACTAGACTCAACTGGTCGTACAGACCGACCGGTACACTTGGCCCCAGGCTCAAGGAAGTTGAATCTGAAGAGTCTTTATCCAAGGTCATTGTGACGGTTGGGCTTCCCAAGGTGAGACGTGACGTTGGTGGTGCCGAACGCGTGACGTGACGCGTAATAATGGCTTAGGTGTTTTAGCGGCACCCGTCGTGGACCATCGGATCGAGGAAGATCCAATGGTTGAGATGAGAAGGACGCTCAGTCTTCCTCTCTACTCTGAGGCTATAAATAGTGGTCCCCCACTGTTCCGTCTTACTGCTCCTTTGCTCCAACTTCCAAAACCGAATCATTCTGGCGAGGTGTTTTCCCTTCATCGCGAAAGGTTAGTCATGTCTTCCCCTAGCTCTTCTTCTTCTCCTTCATCTTCTTCTCCATCTTCGTCTTTGTCTTCTTCTTCTCCCAAGTTCACGTCCGAGCATTTGTCAGTGGGGGCAATTCAAACGTTGCCCCACGTGGAGACTTATGTGAGGGTCAATGATCCAGAGGATGCTGCTAAACGAGTACGCCATGCCGAAGAGTCATCCCATCATTCGGGATTTGATTAGGTTGATCCCAAGGTGACTGAGTTCATCTCTATCTATAGGGACTCGTCCTCCATTGGCTCCTTTACGGATAACCATAATCTATTGAAGTCGGATGTTGCTGATGACATCTTGGCTATTGATTATTGTCGACTGACTGATACCATTTGTATGGGTCGGGCTTCCTCAGATGGTCTATTCTTCTTTGTGTATTCTGGTCTCTTCTCAGACCTGCACGTCGCTTTGCCTTTTGACGATTTCACAATGGGTGTCCTTTGGGCACTCAATGTTGCTCCTTCACAACTCCACCCAAACAAATGGGCTTCCCTTTAAACCTTTTGGCTTATATGTGACATGTTCTTCTTCGTCCAACTCCTTCCACCTTCCTCCATTATTACACATCCCACCCGCCCGACCCTATCAGCTCTTGTCTGCCGACTGGGTAACACACTCTTCGCCCCCTTCACATCCTTACATAAAAACTTAAAGAGAAAATTTTTCAAAATCTTCATTGAGCCTAAGGGTAGGGAGCTTTTCTTTGACGACTGCGGCTAGTCCAAATTCCCCTTATATTGGAACAAGACCCAACTCACTTCAAGTAATGGCCTTGTCTGGCCTCTAGCGTCGAGGAGCTAGAGGTTTACGCTTTATTCTATAACTTCCCGAGAAGGCTTCCTACCCATAAGCTTTTACATGTATATAAGTTGTCCCAGCGATGGACTGATTTTCATGGTATGCTTTGTGTTTTATTTCTATCATTCCTTTCCTCGGTCGGCCGGATGCCTTTGCATCCTGCATGGAGAATATAAGGTACTTGGTGGTTAACGCTTCCTCAGCCTATAATATTCTGTTAGGGAGACCAGCTTTGAATAAGCTAAGGGCGGTAACATCAACACGCAACATGAAGATGAAGTTACCAGACTTGAGCGGGAAGGTGATAACCATCAAGTCAGACCAACAAGAGGCTAAGAAGTGCTATGAGAACAACCTCAAGACCAAGAAGGGGTGTTCATGGTTACAGAACGCCCACCAAGCATAAATGGGGACGCTCGCGCAGAAAGCGCTCGGGAGGGACGACCCGAGCCAACAGGGGATATCGTGGAAAGACAGATCGGGGGTAGAACGTTTAAGCTTGATAGGTCGTTGGATCAGGCAGAGCAGGACAAGGTCGTTGGGGTGATAGCACGACACCTGGATGCTTTTGCTTGGTCCGCCTCGAACATGCCAGGTATAAACCCAGATTTCCTGTGTCACCGCCTCACCATGGACCCCAAGGTCAGGCTCGTCCGCCAGAGGAGGAGGAAGTTCAATGAAGAGAGGTAGCAGGTCATCAAGGAAGACACAAAGAAGTTGTTGGGTGTCGGCCACATCAGAGAGATTCAATATCCTAAGTGGTTGGCAGATGTGGTCTTGGTGAAGAAGGCCAACGGGAAGTGGAGAATGTGTGTGGACTTCACCGACCTCAACAAGGCATGCCCAAAGGATTCGTACCCCTTACCGAGCATCAACGCCTTGGTGGATAGCGCCTCTGGCTGTAGGATGCTTAGTTTCTTAGATGCCTTCTCCAGGTACAACCAAATAAAGATGCACCCCAGAAACGAGTGCAAGACGACGTTTATGACCGAGACGTCTTGTTACTGCTACACGGTGATCCCTTTTGAGCTGAAGAATGTGGGCGCCACCTACCAAAGGTTGATGGATAGGGTTCTTGCACCCATGATAGGCAGAATGTGCAGGCCTACGTGGATGACATGGTGGTGACCTCGCAGGAGAGGGGTCAGCATGTGTCTGATCTGGAAGAGCTATTTGTGACGATAACTAAGTATCGGTTGAAGCTAAACCCTGAGAAGTGCGTGTTCGAGGTCGAGGCGGGAAGGTTCTTCAGTTTCCTGATCACCGAGCATGGGATAGAGGCGAACCCGGAGAAATGTGCGGAAATCCTTGCATTGAGAAGCCCGGCCTCAGTCAAGGAGGTGCAACAGTTGACCGGGCGGATGGCCGCCCTGTCCAGATTTGTGTCGGCTAGAGGGGAAAAAAGACACCCCTATTTCCAGTGTTTGAGAAGGAATAACCGGTTCGTGTGGACTGAAGAGTGCGAGGAGGCGTTCCTTAAGTTAAATGAGTATCTAGCTACCCCTCCCGTGTTGTGCAAGCCGCAGTTGGGCACTCTGCTCCGATTGTACTTTGCTATAACAGAGTGGGCGATTAGCTCGGTCCTCGTCCAAGAGCAGGACCTGGTATAAAAACCAATATACTTTGTGAGTAAAGTATTGCAAGGATCAGAGGTGAGATACCAAGCCCCGGAGAAGGCGGCCTTGGCCGTGGTATTCTCGGCTAGGAGGCTTCGTCATTACTTCCAAAGTTTCACAGTGGTGGGGATGACGGACTTACCTATCCGAAAAGTGTTGCAGAAGCCGGACGTAGCAGGAAGGATGGTACGCTAGGCAATGGAGTTCTCGGAGTTTGATGTTCAATACGAACCCCGAGGCCCCATCAAGGGCCAGGTGTATGCAGATTTTGTAGTAGAACTCTCCCCGACAGATGCACGACAAGGGGAGGAGGCGAGCTTTAGATAGGTGCTTTCAGTGGATGAATCATCCAACCAGCAAGGCAGTGGAGCTGGCGTGATCTTGGAAGGACCGCACGGGCTATTGATTGAGTAGGCCTTAAGGTTCGCTTTCAAGGCCAGCAAAAATCAAGCGGAGTATGAAGCCCTTATCGCCGGCATGCTCTTGGCTAAGGAGATGGGAGCGCAAAGCTTATTGGCAAAGAGTGACTCCCTTTTAGTCATAGGTCAGGTGACTGGGGAATATCAAGCCAAGGACCCACAGATGGCCGCGTACCTGGGGTATTTCCAAGTCTTGAAGAGTTCGTTCACGGTCTTTGAGCTGGTACACGTCCCGAGAGAGCAGAATGCCCGAGCTAACTTGCTAGCCAAGCTCGCCAGTTCAGGCAAGGGGGGAAGGCAGAGGACGGTGATACAAGAAACCCTCAAAGCACCACGGACATTTGTTGCTGATAATATGGTGGGCGTTCATCAGGTCAGTACGATTAGGGGAGGGGCGAGGAGTCATCAGTCATTGACTCAGGAGACGCTGATGACGCCCAATGTAAGCGCTTACTCGGTCTCGCAGGGGGATCCTATGCAGGTATGCACAGTTGAGGAGGGGGACACATGGATGACACCCTATAGGCGCTACCTAGCCGATGGGATACTCCCATTGGAGCCCGAGGAGGGCAAGAAGATAAAGAGGAACTCTGCCAAGTACACCCTTATGGATGGGGAGTTGTTCAAACATGGGTTCACCCACCCAATCTTGGTGTGTGTGAGCGGAGACCAGTGTACACGAATAATGGCTGAGCTCCACGAGGGAATCTGTGGTAGCCATGTTGGTGGTAGGTCTCTATCATAAAAGGTCGTTCGTGCAGGGTATTATTGGCCAACAGTAAGAGAAGATTGCACGAGGTACGCCCAGCAGTGCAAGTAGTGTCAACAGCACGCTGACTGGCACAAGGCACCGCCAGAAAAGTTGAGGTCGATTTACAGCCCGTGGCCATTTCACACATGGGGAATCGACATTCTGGGCCCTTTCCTTTGACGGTAAGACAAATGAAGTATCTTGTAGTGGCCATTGAATACTTCACGAAGTGGATAGAGGCTGAGCCAGTAGCGCAAATCACAGCTCACAAGATACAACACTTTGTGTGGAAGAATGTAGTATGCCGCTTTGGTGTGTGGGAGGTGTCTAGTTTCCGACAATGGCACACAGTTTGCGAGCCAACAACTGGGCAAGTTGTGCACGGAGGTCGGAATAAAACAAGTGTTCGCATCGGTTGAGTACCCCTAGACAAATGGCTAGGTTGAGTCCGCCAATAGAGTCCTACTCAGGGGTCTGAAGAAAAGACTCGAGAAGGCTAAAGGAACCTGGGCAGACAAGGTTCATAGGATAGTGTGGGCTTACCACACCACGCCTCAGTCCACAACCAAAGATACACCCTTTAGCTTGGTGTATGGGTCGAAAGCAATGATTCTGGTAGAGATTCAGGAGAGCTCGCCATGTTTTCAAAGTTTCGTGGCTGAGGAGTCTAACAAGGAGAGAAGGGTGAACCTGGATATGCTACATGAGGTTAGGGAGGAGGCGAGGATTAAAGCTAAAGCATTGAAGAGAAGGGTGGAGCACAAGCACAGTTCCAAGTTAAGGCCTAGACAGTTCCAGGTCACCGACTTGGTAATGCGAAAGGCTCACCCATATCAGTTGGAGAACAAGTTGTCCCCCAAGTGGACTAGTCCTTTCAGGGTGACGAAGGTCCTCGGCAACGGGGCGTACAGGCTTAAGACTCTGGAAGGAGGCGCAATTCCTCGTACATGGAATGCGGCCAATCTCAAGTTTTATTTCAGTTGAACTCTAGCATTGTACACAGTTTAAGGGGACGCTTTTTTTCCCTTTTTAAGGGTTTTTTAATGAGGTCACCCAATAAAGTTATGATTGAAGTATACATATTCTCGAATTTTTGTACAATGCAGGGACGAACCTCTTGCCTTGGTGTTTAGACACCTCGAGAGGGAGTGGCAGCTTCCTTTAGGACGCCTCCCCCTCGAGCGTGGGGCCAAGTGCGAACAACAAGGTTCAGTCAGGAACGAACCTGTCGTCGTGGTGTTTAGACACCTCGAGAGGGAGTGGCAACTTCCTTTAAGACGCCTCCCCCTCGAGCGAGGGCGCCAAGTACGAACAGCAAGGTTCAGTCAGGGGCGAACTTGTCGCCTTAGTGTTTAGACACCTCGAGAGAGAGTGGCAGCTTCCTTTAGGACACCTCCCCCTCGATTGTGGGCGCCAAGTGCGAACAGCAAGGTTCGACCAAGCGAGGTCCCCCTTTGCCCGTGAGCAAAGATGAGGCTGGATGAACTCCTTGAGGCTAGAAACCTTGAGAGAGAGTGGCAGTTCCCGCGTAGGACGCCTCCTCTCAAGTGTCGACACCAAGGCTAAGCGAAAGGATTCCCAGTTTAGTCCTCTATTGTTTTAGGGGCAAAGATGAGGCCAGTTAGCATATTTCCCCCGACCACAAAGGCAGGGGTGAGGATCAGTAGTGAAGTTTCCTTGCCCAAACAGAATTAAGGCAAGGTCAGCAAAAGGTTCACGTATGACCAAGCAGTCGAAGCAAGAAGGAAGAACGACGAGAGAACGTGCTACCTAAGGTTCAAATTTTTTAAGGCCATCGTATGTCAAGGTTGTTAGCATCAAAGCGTTGTTAGCAAGTTAACATTTAAAAGCATAATGGCTAGCAAGAAACACAACAAGGCATGTAAAGAAGAGCAAATTGTCGATGAGCTCTGTCTTGACCTTCCAGAAAGCTTCGACTTGAAGGGCCAGTTCTTCCTTGGCCTTCTCAAGGGCTTCAGTTTTTACGGTGAGCTCAGCCTCAACCTTGCCCAGTTGCACCTCCCGGTCGGTGGCTCGCTCTTCAAGTTTGGCCATTTTAGCCTTGTTGGCCTCAACTTCTTCTTCGAGTCGCACCACTTGGGTACGTAGTGGCACAACTTTGAGCAAGTTGTTCCTTCACCAGAGCCAGTTCTTTAGCCAAAGCAAGTTGCTCTTTTGCCTTCAACTCTGCCTCGTGGGAGAAGGCGTCAGCCTGGGCAAGGAACTCGCCAAGGCTAAGGGTCAAGTTCTCCCGCACAGCCTCATCGTTGGAGCTTCCCATGGCCCTTTCTGGTAGCCCTTGAGGATTTGTTGAAGAACCATGGGAAGCTTAGGGGCAGGCTCAGGAACGCTCTCACCCCAACCCTCGAGCGCGAAGAGGCTTTGGGAGGATGAGGCGCTAGGGGGGTGATCTCTGAGCAAGGCAGGGCGCCTGGCAGAGGAAGAGTTTGAAACAGCTGCTACCGCCACCCTGCGTTTCTTAAAAACAAGGTTGTTTGTAGTATCCGCCTCATCATCAAACACGATCTCCACCACCCGCTTAAGGGGGGCTGGAGCAGAGGAGGCCCCAGCGGTAGCCAAGGGCACAACATCGAGAGGGGCTGAGGGAGTAGGGGCAGGAACAATTTGGGTGGTAGGTGGAGCAGCGGGTGCTGAAGCGCCCTTGCGTTGTCACGAAGGGCTAAAACCTCAGCTAGTCTTTCCCGTTTCTCTGTGCTTAACACCATTCCTGCATCAGAATAAGGAGAGATAAGAACTTACCGAATGAAGAAAGGACAAAAAATCAACACATATGTAAGTATGAGGTAACAAATAAGCAAAGCAGTATAGGAAGAAGAAAAGGTTAGAGGTAGGGCTTTATACCAATGTAGCTAGCGAGTCTGGATGGATCGTACTCGCACTTTATAAGCTCCGACAGTGTTGAAAACCACCCCCAGGCTGGCTAACACTTGGCATACCCCGCGATCGGCAGAAGAAAACTCATCAAGGGTTTTGGCTTACTTGAGTTTTAACTCCCCCACCCAGTACAAGGGGAATTCGTCCAACGAGGTGCGGTCGTGCTTAGAGCTGCACACCCTGAAGAACTTCCCCTTGAAGCCTCTGTATGACGATTGAAACAAGATAAGGAAGACTTTTCCCGCCACACCGCTAAAGCTCACCCATAAGTTCTTCCCGGCTTTTTTGGCTTCGAAGAAATGAAGGAAGACGTCGACTGAGGGAGTGTGGCCAAAATGATTGCAGAGTATGGAGAAGGCCCTTATAAAGGCCCAGCTTTTGGGATACAGCTGAGCAGGGGCAACGTTTATTTCTGTTAGCAACTCCCTTTCGAAGCTGCTGAAGGAAAGGCGTTGCCTAATGCGCTTGAAGATAGTCTGGTAGAAGAAGAAGAAAGGTTCACCTTCGTTGGCGCGACTGTCCACGCACACAGGTTCGCCCTCTACGCAGGGACTAACCGAGATGTAGGCGTCGCACTCTCTCCCGAACACCCTACCCATGAACTCAGGTTCGCTATCTAGATGCGCCCTCCAGTCTGCAATAGAGGTGAGGGTGGAGGTTTCAGCAAGGAGCTCGTCGGAGGCCCAAGGGTATAAAGACTTGTATTTGACGCTAGGTGGAGGAGGGTTGGCGGTGACTTTCGTTCGTGTCATGATGAAGGAAGCTAGGAAAAGCAAGGAAAAGATGAAAGCAAAGGTTCAGCAAGGAGGGCTATGGTGTGAAACTACAGAAACCCAGAAAAACCCTACCGCCGCAGGAAAACCCAAAAAACAAAGGAACGAAGAAGATGCAGAAGAAAACTTAAAATGCGGAAGTTTAAACAGTCTCAAGCAGTTATCAATACGCAAAATCAGAGATAAAGAGCAATCAATGGAGAAAAATCATACCTTTGATTATTGATGAGTGAAGGTAATGGTTTTTGCGACAGAGGAAACGAGAGCGCTCGAAAAAGAAGATGAAAAGTGCAAGAGAAAGTTACAAGTGATGGAACACTGCATGAAGCGTGCACTTTTGAAATACTTAACGTAAACTTGGAAAGCGCAAGCGACGTTAAGTCCCAGCCACTTGATTAAGACACGTGTGCACTGATTAAGGCAAGAATAGGAAAGCATCACTTCGGTGCACTGTACACATCCTGTCACATGAAGCAACGTAGGTCGGCAGGGCGAGGCCATAGTCTCTTTGCTGAACAAGTTGATAGCTCGAGACTGGGGGGCTTGTGTACCGACTAGTCCTCGGACTCGGGCGTTGACCAAAGTCATGGTGGGGCCCCGAAGGCTGGGTCCACTTGGAGGTTGGCAGGATAGGGCAAAGTCTCGCTAGGCTCACGGATAAGGGGAGTTGAAGAGGGGGTGACATTGAGGCAGGGCGTGGAGGCCTCGGGCCTCGGCAACCCAACAATAAAGATAGACCGAAAAAGGTGGTTTTCAGGCTACACTCCAGTTACCAGTAAGGGGAAGCCTAGATCACGAGGGGTCTGTGCATGGGGTGATGTGATTCCACTAGCACAATTAGAATGATTCTTGACATTCTTAGGAATCATCTTGAGTTGGTTAAGAGCTAGGCACTTTATCATAGAAATGGATCAAGGTTCTATGAACAAGAACTC
>Ga0123342_1004174_pt1 | contig 22383 bp, 8 predicted proteins | sample Turbeawhitnodule_FD_89960 | JGI IMG/M metagenome (GOLD analysis project Ga0123342, IMG submission 89960) | Root nodule microbial communities of legume samples collected from Mexico - Turtle bean Mexico white nodule | ecosystem: Host-associated > Plants > Roots > Nodule | place: Mexico: Nepantla... | reverse complement strand
GGATACCGCTTAGGGTTGCATTACCTAATTCTTGGTGATGGATTAGCTTCACTGATCTTGGTTTGAGCGTTAATTGTAATGGGGCTCGGCCATCGGCCAAATTCTCAGAGTGAGGATCGGCCATCGGCCAAATACCCGTGGCCTTCGGCCGTCTCAGTTGAGTCTTCAACGATCTCGGTCTCTCGGCCAAGTCTCCCAAAGGTCTCGGCCCTCGGTCTCTCGGCCAAGTCTTCAAGGGGTCTCGACTTTCGGTCACTCGGGCAGATTGACTGGGCATCGGGCAGCCAGGTGGGTCCCAGTCTCGCCCGGTACCGGTACACAACCCATCTATTACACATCCGTACTTAATTTGATTTGTTACCCTACAATGAGAAATGTTACAGTTTATAACGTAATGTGTAATATCATGAGAAAGGCTTATCACGTAATGAACAATCTTCAGTGTGCGAAGAACCTGTTTGATGAAATGTCAAAGACAGGTATCCGAGTCTAGAATGCAACATTTAAATTAAGAAGTTAAAACATTCTGTCATAATCACAACTTGGCAGTTTCTTCCTGCACCCCTACATTTTTCTTCCTGCACCTCCACAAAGTTCCGCAAAGACAATATTGTCCCTATATAAAACTGTACATTTATTTTTTTTTGTATTCCAGATTATGAAATTCGGTAAATTTTCGGATTGGCGCTTCCGGTAAAATTTTGGATTGGTGTGTCTGGTAATCTCTTGGATTGGTGCTTCTGGTAGTACATGAATGACAATGTTAATCCAAAATAAAAAAAATGCAAAACATCCATAATTGAAAAAACCATTCTGGATCCACCAATTCGTAATTCAAAATATGCATTCTGCATTCAGAAATCCATAATTGAATAAAATCATTCTGGATCCACCAATCCGTAATAGAAATTAGGCTTCTGGATTCAACAATCCGAAAATCAACAATTTATGCAAACTTTGCTTCCAGAACACCCCCTCGTCCGGAATGCAACATGATTCACTTCCGAATGGATGAATCCGTAGCACACTCCCAGATCCCGAATTCAAAATTATGGGTGTGCAGAAAGAAAAGTGTAGGAGTGCAGGAAGAAAAGTGTAGGAGTGCAGGAAGAAACTGCCTCACAACTTCATCATATTTCATTTCAAATAATGAAACAGCCCATAAACCATTGTCGTGTAAAAACAGCCCAACAAACAACGAAACAGTTATCTTCTTTTAATTTGAGATTACTTTATAACGAGGTGTCCATTTTTTTTATTAAATGTGTAGATATGTAATATACAATAAGATAAACTTATTTATAGAGTACGTTAAAGATTAAGAGTCTATTTTATTTAGTTAAAAATATAAGATTTTGAGCTATCCCAAAAAAAAAAATTAATTTAATAGACAAACCTATTTAAATAAATTTAACTAATATAATTACAATATCACATTGTAGTCTTTTGTGTAATGTTTCCAAATTGTTTTTTATTTATTTAGTGGCTTAAATATTTTGGTTTAGCTGTAATTTAGTTTCTTTAATATGTTTAGGGGTATATTTAATTTTTTTATTATATATTAAATTTTTAAATAGGTTTTTAAACTATATCTAACTTTTAAAAATATCAAATACCTTATATTAAACAAACAAATTAGACTCAAACAGTCAGAAAACACACTTATAATATATACCTGAGTTTGTTGAAGTTTCAAAATTACCCACTTCACAGTTGACATATATATACCGTTGAGGATTAATATGAATTTAGAAATACGTTTAGAAATAATGGGATGATAAATAATTTAATTATATGTTACTAAGTTGAAAGATTGGTTGTTACTAACTACTTATAAATATTTTTATTCCTTCAAATATAACACTATATGTGATATCAGATTTTTAAATATAACACTACATGTAATATCATGTTTTAGGGTCACTTTATCTTAATAATAGATATAGATGTTGTACAATTTTTTTTTATCAGCAACTACAAAATAAATAAATATAAGTTATTTTAGGGATAATACAACCTTTATGTAGGACGTGACACAACAAGACTTATCGGTCCTCTTACAACTTATCGAAAACCTATTAGACTAAGAAATAGCAAACAACCCAACCAAAGGAAAACACCTCAAATCTTTCCTACAGAAACAAAAGGCCTTAAAGTTCAAAGTTACTTAATTAAAGACATACAAACCAAAAGATCAATGCAATGCATAAGAAAAATAAGAAAAACACTAAAGGTTAATGGCACATGATTCTCATGCAAAATGATAAATTCTATTGATTCCCAAATGGTACAAGGCATTGGAAAGAAAAATATTGGTACAAGGCATTGGAAAGGAAAAATATTGGTACAATGGCATTGGTATGGAAATACCAATTAAGATCAGAAGACACAACAACAATCAACAAAATTACATGATTGGTCTTTATTTTTGAGAAAGAAAACATGTTCAAAACATCTCCCGATACCTAATGAAGGAGCTAGGTTGTGGGGCATGGTATGGTATGGTACAAAACTCTAAGTTTCCTACTGATAGTGTACAACATGCATGACATACAAGGATGAATACATTTTACATGCTCCTTCCCACAAAGCTTCTACTTAATGGGTTTCAGAGCTTGGTGACCACAGTGGTGCAAGTTGTAAATTTCATTGCCAACACTGCAGCTCCAGCACTTGCTGCTCATCATGTGGAGGCATGATTCTCTTGGAACACTCCTGCTTGATCTGCATGCCAAAGCCTTTTAGACATAACAATTTATAAAAATTAAACTCTACTCCAATTCTCTATATATCAACCTTTTCCTTGTCACACTTTCCACATAATTGCTTTTTATTTTATTATCCTAGGAAATTTTATCATTGTCCATTACCTTTGCGGGAAGAAGGGCTTATCAAAATAAGGCATCAATTGAGCTCTTGGAACCATATCCTTCCTTAGCAGACGAACCTCTTCCTCTTCAATCAACTGCTTCATATTAACTCAATTAATTTCATACATGATCTTTTCCCAAATGTTATTCATTCTCATAAGCATCTTCAATATTTATGTGCCTACCTTTTGCAGCCTCTCCTCTTGTTTCTTTTGCAGCTCCATGATATAGAACTTTGTTGTCACCTGTGCATGATTGCAAAACCACATTCATTAATAATCGCACAAAGCTATTTCCTAACTTCATCACTGATTGGTCACATTGTCTTACAGCATAATTGAACATTGCACGCTTAACAGCTCTTTCTTGGGTGTGGAGTTTGAATTCCTGTGGCTTAGTGTTTTCTTTAGGTGGAGACCTTGGTGGAGACTTTGGTGGAGACTTTGGTGGAGCCTAGAGAGATAAAAATGGCTCACCAAATTTGGAAGAAGAAATTTACATATATATTAACTCTTATATATTACATACCAATGTACTTTCTTTGGGTGGAGGAGACCTTCTTGAAGCCTAGACATCACAGAGAAAAATGGCTCACGAAATTAGAACTAAGAAATTGACATATATACTGCAGAAATTTACACACTAACATGTGTGTGTATATATATATATATCATACCTCTTTGGGTGGAGACCTTCTTGAAGCCTACACACAGAGAAAAAGTTGATTTAAGAAATTTACATATATACTGCAGAAGTTTACATACTAAATCGTATATACAATGTTAGTTACTTTAGTCTTGTAGTGTTTGAGCACATCTTTTGTCTGTGAAACATCCAATTATGTCTATTTAGGTGGCCATCATGATTCATGTATAATAAGGTAGAGGAGTTTTTAAACAACCAATCATTCATAGAATAATGGAGAAGAAAGAGAAAGAAGAGTAAAAAGCATAATAATTATAATATTAGTAGACAAAACTCGCGTGATCATTCTGGGGCCACTGTGGGGTGACGCACTTGTTCCAAATTATGGAAAGGGGTTGCATGGTTCATGAACTAATTATCTCAGTGAGAAAAAGGAAAAAAAGTGGTCCAATATGTCTGAACACATAGCCCATGTACGATGTGTGGATAACCTTATAAACTACCTTCAAAATGAGAAATACCAATTCACTTCATTCTCATGACTATGCTAAAAAGGGATAATTTCTTTATATTTTTAGATTGGTGTAAACCAAAACTTATTGAAAGTATCAAATGGGAAAACAAAGAAAAAAACTAATATTATGAATTTGAAAAATAAGAGAAAACTCATTGAGTTACATGGTACATATATATATTATGTCTTCCGAGTCAGACTCCACAATATATAGTATCCATGTAAAGCAAACAAAATCCATTAATTATCATCTTTTAGGTGGATAATTCTCGGGTAAATGATGGTTCTTGTTTTTTCCTTTTTGTCTGAAAAGCTCTCTTTGGTTTATAGCCATAATATTTTTCAAAATTTTGGGAGATAATGTGATTTACTTAATCAAGAATTCAATAATTGATAGCAAGTAGAAAGTTGTATGGCTTGTTGGGTGTGGATAGGGTTGTTGAGACAACTTCAATGATAATATTGAAAAGGTGATATAGGATATTCACTTTTTTATGCTAAATAGGATATCTTGTGACAAAAGTTATCATATGCATGCATGTCTAAACTGCATTTTAAATGCAAATTATTATTTCGTATAGGGGTGAGTGTTAAGAGCAATTACAATATACAAAGTGTAGTGGCACAGACAAAAGAACACATCCATATGCACAAGGTGGCAATCCACTTGCAGCATCCATGTAGATAGGTGTGCTTTTCGAAGAAGATAGAAACAAAAACAAAGGTTGTATCACCATTATCTAAGTATGCAAGAGGTGTTACTTAAATATATAAAACTTCTCACTGATCTCTTTTCTTTTCACTGTAACTCAGAGGTGATGCAGTTGTTTCATAACACTTCAGCCTTAATATGAACTGAAGCAAAACATAAACAAGTGCATAAATATTATCTCCAGTGACTTCTCTGCAATCTCTGCAACCTGGAATCTAAATCCTAAACTCCAAAACCCAAATCAAACATCCATGTATGTCATGGAGCTTTTAAGTTTAAGGGACAACTAAAGATGACAATGAAAAAGGAGGGGCTTTTTAAGGCTTATATATATGTGAGGGTAAAGCTAGGGATAATCTCACCATTCCTCTAGAATTAGTACTGCTCCATTGAGCCGCAGACTGAGAAGTAGTCTTCACAAACTTTTGCATGGAAAATTAAGGAAAATGGAAAAGAATAGTGAAACTGTTAGGACATGTTATTGAGAGAAAAGAACAAAACAGCAAATAAAACTAAGCTTCCCCACCTTCAAAGCAGATTTAGTGCTTGCGTTCTCCATGATTAACTAAGTGGGATGAGTGCGTAGCAGTTTATGAGCTTAGAGGAGTATATAAAGAGTGGAAAAGAAGAAGTTTGGAGGTTGGTAACTGTCTGAAAATTTTATTTTCTGTTGCTACATCACCAACATGATCTGGGATTTGCATGCTTTCTTGTACCAAACTTTCTGATTAAACCTCCCTCTCACCCATATTTTTGTCAAACTTTGCCATGTTCCTTCAAATTTCCACTTGGCTTAAGTGAGGGATAATCTTAAGTTTTATAAGTATGTTCATGTTGAGAGCACTCAGGTGTAGTTAATTGGAAAAATATGTCCTCTCATTATAATTGTTAGTGTCACTTTAGTTATGTAATGTTGAATACTGAAAAAGCATAGTTTAGTAGTATTTTGCATGTTTTGGTGGCAAAACCATAAATTGTAAGTATAAAGGAAGAAAAAAATCAACTTCTGCTCTGGTTGAGCACTAAGGGGGGAATGCCATATGTCATTGGTGTCTATTTTTCTTGACAGTATATGGATTTCAGTGTATAAAAATGGGAGCTCAACACAAAAAAATAAGGTGGAAAATACAAATGCATTTTTATTAAACAAGAGTAATTTGATCAGCATCTGTTACTAGAGATAAACTTATTGAGTAGTAGATTCTATGAAGTTGTATTAGAATAAAAGAAAATTAATCTGATTCTATATCCTGCATATTTTAAACTATATTCACATCTTAGTTTTAATTCACAACATCAAAACTTGTTTGACTTGCATAGAAGATAAAGAGAAATATTTCAGTTTACAGAAGTTGTTTGTAATTTTAGTTTAACAAGAAGTAGTTTGTAAGTAAATCTAAAATGTGAACACCAATTCAATTTAGAGTTATAAATGTGTGTATAAAACCCACATGTTTTATGCTTATAGTTGTACACAAGACATTTAAACTAAGTAGATGTGATTGAGTAATTGAGTATTTTTTTTAGTGAAAGAGGAAAAAGTGATGATAAAAAAGGTTGTTAATAGCCTCCTTTCAAGTGTTTCTTGTTGAAGCCGTCAAGGTCAAACCAACCTAAGACACACTCCCTTCACACATCACTTCATGCTATCATAATCTAAATCTTATATATTATATCATGCTACCAAATATATATGCTTTCCTTTCTATTATATATTTTTTTTATCAACAATAAATAAATAAAAATTAATTTAGAAGTGGTTCAATCCTTATACAAAGTTCAATAATATTTTACAATAATCAATTTCTAACTAGAATCGCTTACCTAACTGACGAAAGCACTAACCAAACTAACAACGTAAAAACTTCAAGGAACCATCCTCATGCACGCCGCCGAAGGTTCCAAACACCAATAATAATAGAAAAATGAAGCAGAACGAGATTTTGCAGAAATCTAAAATCAAACATTTACTTGCACCATTGCAAACACCTCTGACACACTAGTCACACCCCTTTTGAAAATTGAAAATGATAAAGTTTTTATTATATACTTAATCCATTGTTTCTTTGGTTGAGTAAATAGTTTGTGGATTAACAGTGGAAAGAAATTTTAGTTGCTTATTAACAAATTGTATTTGTTGCTTGATGGAGGTCTAACAGCAAATTAAAGACTTCTTTTCATCGCAACATCCATAGCAGCATCCAGAAAAATACGCAATGAAAGTGTTAATTTGAAATAAACATCATATTTGTTTTGTGATTAAGAAACTAATTAGTACGATGATTAAAATAGTAATCTGCCAGTAGTTGACTCTTGTAAGAGGGTGATAATGTTTTCTAGTGGTTTCATTTCATCCATTATGATGTTGTTACCATTTCACTAAGTTTAATGCGTTATGCTGCTTAAAGAACGTTTCATAATTATAGAAACGTTAATTAAATGCACTAAGATTAGCACTTCCGAAGAACTGAAAATGACAAAACAACAAAATAGGTCATTATTTATATGTTGAAATTATTAATGTTAAATTCTGCAGTTGTGATACTGTCGATGGTTAATTAACGTTAGGACAACTTGAGTTACACTCTTTGTCTTCTTAATCAATTAGTTAATCCTCGTGTCATTCAGATTCAATGAACAAATGTCAATTCATGAATTTACAGAAAAATAAATATAATTGTCAATTCATGTGCATTATTATTCTCTCTTAACCTTTATAAATAAATCTTTCATTGGATACAACATCATCATTGATCAATTTTGTACAATTGCATTCGCAGTCTTTTCAATTCCTGTTATGCTTTTCAATGCTTTGTCGTTAATCTAAGTTTTGCATATCTATTTCGTCTGCTTTCGAAAACTTCTTCAGCAGTACATGACCACACACAAAACTTGTCATATCTTTCATTAAATTTGTCACTTTAAAGAAATAGAATTGTTTGTTAGTAGACAAACAAAATTTATCTACGAATACCAACTCTTTTATACTAATAAAATTGTCTACATATTTTATGGAAATTTATGATTTAACAATAATATAAATTATATTATAATTAAATTTTATTATATATTCTTTATATGTACTCTTATTCCTATAACTATTATTAAAAATAGTTTCTCAAATATATTAATAACATCTCCTTGAAAACTATAGAAACTAAATATGAAGTAAATAAAATGAATGAAAGATGTGTATTTATAATATTTATCCTGATTAATTAATTTTTGACAAACTAGGTCTGTCCATAAAATATTGTATAATATCTTTAATTTAGTTTTGCTTTGAAGATTAAATTTGGTATAAGAGTTTAGGATTTCTTTTTTTAAGATCTTATCTAAAGAGATGTAGAGAAACCAATTTCAATAGTAGTGCACATAGTAGAGAAGGAAAAAGTGTCTTACATTAGTGAGAAATGTAAAGTCTCCAATAGAAAAAGACGAGAGATATGAAAAATAGTATGCTGAAAATCAAAAAGTGAAAATATGGTTGTTGATGTCTATGAAGTAAAAAATCATGAAAATGTATATTCATTTATTCACTACCCTCAATATTTGGAATGCTTTCTCATAATCATTTTATGATGGAAATGATGAGTTACATGTGTTGTCCTGGGATCAAAGGCATTCCCTTTAAAATAAAATAATAGAACCTTAACTGAATATTATGGACAATTGGCTGATATTTTAAGGGGATTGGATAATTGTGACAAAATAGTCATGAAAGACCCTGATAATGTGAAGTTATAAATAAAAAATCAATTGAAATATTAAGGATGCATATATTCCTTGTTGGATTGGATAATGGTTTTGAGCAAGTTCGTGGAGAAATCATGCTCAAGGAAGTGACATCTCATTTAGAAGAATGTCATGCATTGATTCGGAGATAGATAGTCTAATGAACAATTTTGAGGACATAAGATATCATTTCTTCCACAACTATGATGACAAGGAAGCAAACAAAACAATTAAAATATTTTGAAAATGTTAACTACAAGTACTCAGTGCAATAAGGATGGACACACCAAGGAAGGATGCTATGAAATCATAAAATAGAGGTGTAATCACAATTGGGCCTCAAAGAATAATTCAAAACGGAAATCCTGCTCTAGCTACGAATGTGAGATCCATTATCATTGGAGAAGGAACAATCTCACTCTATTTCAAACAATTTGAACCTTAATATCGTCTTTGTTGTTCTTTCTCCAAAATATAATCTATTATCCGTCTCTTAAATCAACAAAGCTCTATTATGTGTTGTAATTTTTAAGTCTGACTCTTGTGTTTTTAAGAACATTCGAATGAGGAAGATGATTGGTTGTGGTACTAGGTGAGAAAAATTGTATTACCTGAATTTGACAGAAAAAAACTCAAATAGACTTTGTCATAAGTGTTAACAACAAAAGAGTCTCAAGAAGTGAGAAAATGCAAGAATATATGGTTATGGCATAAGCATCTATGCATCTTTTGGTTACATAAAGAAATTACCTTAGTTTTTAAGCTAGTATTTCAAGTGTCTCTCTCAACCTAGACCATGTAGTATTTATAGAGGTTCTCCATCTTAGTGTTCATTAGATAATTTTAAGTACTGAAAAAATTATTCGAGAGGAAAGAGACATAGGATAACAAAAAAAAACGTGTCCTAGAATATAAGGATTCGATTGTTTCTCGAGCTCTCAAAAATTCAGTAACAGAATCATAATTTTCGTTATTCTCACTAGACCGGCCAAAGAAGGTGTCTATGACCGACATACTCATCGCCTAAATAGTGACACCAACATACTCATCGCCTAAATGACTACTTATGACCAACATACTCATCACCTAAAGAGTGACTTATAATTGGCATACACATTGTCTAAAGGAAGACTTGTTGTTACTTGACGCTTAGACTTTATACTTTTCTAACACTTGGTTTCTATTTCATGATTTTCTTGTAGTGCACATTGGTTGTTTTACATTGTTTTACATTTGAAGTTGAAATCCTATCCGATGGGCTGGAGAGAGTTGGAGGAAAGTGGTTTTGATTTGCAGAAGAGGACAAGGACAGGGACGAAAGCTAAGAAGAGCAATGGGGAAATAGAAGGTTGTTGAGAGCAAGTTTTCAAATGTTTCTTCTTGAAGCCGTCAACGGATTGTGGTTTTGTGAAGCTGAAGGGTAAGCAGAATGTCATCGAATTCGTTAGGTTTATGAATGGAAAATCAACCTACTACAAGACACCACCCAATTACATCCTTGCACTTCAAGCTCTTGTGGGGTTTCCATTCCATTACATCATAATATGAAATCATATCATTGAGCCTCCAACACCACTTTAACAGATTAGTGCACCTCACTCTCTCTTTCTTTTCAATTCATAGTAGAAAAGACATTAATGTAACTGAACATGAGTATAAAGTTTCAACTACCATTCTCACTCATGCACTATATAGAGTTCCACACTCTTATATTACCATTTAGATACATCACTTGATAATAAGTCCACAAATAGATTTAGAATAAGGTAATATATTTAGTGAGTATAATTGTAATTTTATGTCAAGAGTTCATCTTATAATGCATATATTATTATTAGAAAATTATTAAATAGAGATCAAATGAAGTATAATTAGTTATATTGATTAAATTATACTAAAAAAAATTCATTAAATATCAATTAAAATTATATAAAAATAATAATTAATCACTATATTAACTAAATTAGATATTATTTTAGAGATTAAAATATTATTTGTATTTAAAGTTATTTCTATTATTAATAAAAATTTGTAAAATAATTTCTAAATTGGTATGTAAATTAAGTACTAAGATTTTAACTGCATATTTTAGATTCTAAATTGGTTTCAATTAGTGTTATAAAGACTAATTTATTATATAAAATATTAGTAGTTAAAACATTGGTAACTAATGGTTAAATATCAATTTAAAAACTATTTTATAAATTTTTATTAATAATAAAAACTAATTTAGATATTAATAATTATTTAGTCTCTAAGGTCTCTAATTTAGTTTAATAGTAACTAATTTTTTAATTTTTTAAATAATATTTAATTTAATTAGTATAATATCTAATTATATTTTTATGTATATTGATAATTGTCTTATAATGTATATGATTGTAGCAATCCATAAAATTATGAAATGTGGTTGGTTGATAAGTGAGAGAGAGTAGTTGTTGTTATAGTCCAATATAAGGCCAATGCAATAGACATCTTTGGGTTGTTAGTTTGTTGGTGTTTCACATCTTGTGTCATGTATACTTAATGGTTGAATTGAAAGCATGCAAAGATGATTAATAATTGTTGAAAATGTGTTTCAAAACTTTGTTTTATTCTTTTAATTTTGGAGAAACATGACACCACTGCTTTATTCTGACACGCAGATGCAGTTGTCATGTTTTGGTGGAGTGAGCCATGCCTACCTGTAAAGTTCTTCTTCTTCTTCTTTTATTCAAACACTTTCACAAAACACAAAGGAATCAGAGAAACAAATGAAGCTTTCGTCCAGTAGTTATCAAGTTAGTCTGCTGAATAAAAATGCTAAACATCTTTTTCAAGTTTGTTAAAATTCTGATATTCATTTAATATAATAATATATATTATATTTTTTCTAATGTATATCACTAAAAAATTATTAATATATGATTTCTATTATTAATAAAAATTATAAATTAATATGTCATTAATTATCAACATTTTAATTACTAAACATATTCATACAGACAGAAGCTATTTTTTATTATATTAAAAAATAATCCTATAATTACTTTTCAGCAAACTTACAAAAAATAATAATTAAACCAAATATAAAATAGTATAATTTTCAAAATAATCCTAAACTATCTCTTTATTGGTGGTCCTAAACAAAAGAAACCAAGCATTTTAAAAAAAGGTAGTAGTTTGTTATATTTGTCCTTAAAGAAAGGAAAGAAAGCATAAGAATGAAACACTGAATTGTTAGACTAAGTAATTAGTGAGCCTATGTCATAATCAAATGCTCTTACCATATTGAGAATTTTATCTCTCATTTATTAACTTTAATAGGTTTTGAGATAGGGATAATATGGTGGGTGAGTGCATCTCCAACCAAAAGCTCATTTATATCTTTCTCAATCATGAAAAATTGATACTAAATTCAGTAGGAATCTTGAAAACTCATCCCCACATGATTTTTTTTTTCAACCCCATATTTTTAAAATATATTACATACCAAACATATTTATATTAAATAATACTTAAAAATATTAAAATTTATATAACAAATTAAAATTAAAATCAAATGTACTTTTTTTAATTAAAAAAGGTAAAATTAACTATTGGCTGCTTCTTCCTGCACCTCCATACCTTCTTGTGCCACCCCCATAAATTTTTCGTATTCCAAAAATACTCTTTTCAATATTTCGGATTATGTAATCCAGAAGTCTTTTGTGATTAGCTTCCGGATTACATAATCTGAAAGTCTTTTCTATACATAAGATCAGCTTCCGGATTATGTAATCCGAAATTTTTTTTTCAGATGTGTTATTAGCTTCCGGATTATATAATCTGGAAGTCTTTTCTAAATATGAAATTGACTTCCGGATTATGTAATCCAGAATATATCCGGATTATGTAATCCAGAATACATAATCCATAGGCTTATTATTTCAAATTCAAGGGGGTGGGAAAAAAAGAATAAAATGGTATTTTCATATTTAGTATGGGAGTGACACAAGAAGGTATGGAGGTGTAGGAAGAAAGAGTCTTAACTATTTTGTGGTGTATTGAATTCAAGTCTTATTTTGCCTTCGGCTGGCAAAAAAAGCCCAGCCCTACCTTGCAGTCAGCCCAATTGGATATTTTTAATAAGGATGAACAAAATATTAAGATACAAATAGAGAAAAAAAAAAGGATTTTTCTTCAAGAAAAAGAAAAGCAAAATTTTATTGCTGTATATATCTAACTAACACTAAATGAGACTATATTTAAACATAACATTACCTTCGCTATAAAATAGTAAAATATATTATGTGTTTGGATAAAAACAGATTTTTTTTGTAAACCTGGAATACGTGTAATATTCACAATTAAGCAAACCCTAAATTACCACAGTTCATGAAAATCTACAATTTTTATAGTTATATCTATAGTTTGGGGACATGGTTTGTTAACGCGAAATTAATTGACATGGTTATAATAATTTCTTAAAAGTCTTATTATTTAACTTCAAGAACTCAAATTTAAAATAATTATTTTAGAACATTTTTCAAAAAGAAACAAGCTCTATAGATATAGATCGGGTTTTATAAAAGCATAAAAATAAATGGCTCGTTAGACTTACACCAAAACTCAAACCTTCCTAGTTTCCACTGACCATACACGTGATTGTAACTTACCATTTTGCCAATATGAATTTCAATAAATTTTAAAACCAAAATAATTCATCTAAATGGCTAATTTCAAGAGATACTCCAAATGCTGTTTTAACTTAGATTCACCTTGAACCTTCAAAATTTGATCACAAGGGTTTTCTAATAGTTCTGTTGAAGCTGAAAATATTCAAGAACTTGACAAGTATACAGAAGGGGCAGCATTCTTTATATGTGTGAAACAAATAAGAAAACGAATTTTTTCCTTTTATGTCGGCCACCAGAAGTATCGAAAACTTGAGGCTTCATCAATGTGCTCTGCATATTTGTCCTTTGAAATGGAGGGAGCATTTATTTGAATTTCATTTGAACATAGAAGTTGGTCTTATTCCTCAGAAACCTTGAAGAATGTATATGATAATACAATGTTATTGATACCATTCATTTTAGGATCCGTCTCAAATTCCGGGTCAATATAAAAGAATACCTACATTGTACAAGCAGCATAGTGTTTAGATGTAAGTGCATTATGAAGAAATTGGAGTTCAGTTTGAAACCACTTACAGGCATGTCAATCTGCTCTCCAGGAAGAAGTCGCTGCTCCTCAAAGCAGAAGCATTGTATTTTATTGAAGTACACCGCAGCCTGTATAAGAAAATTTAAAATCGGACATTATACTATTTTGGAGTGCTAGTAAGGAAAGAAAAGGGAAGAAACTAAAACAACATTCTTCAATAAGTAAAGCAAAAAGAGATCTAAAGAAAGAGTTGCAACAGGAAGACTTCAAAAACGACATTAAGTTCTTAGCCATAAGCCAAGGTTTTAATCATAGAGATATTTATATTATAAACTTCCAAAATTCTAAAGTATGCAGAGTTCACGGACAACCTTTGTTATAAATGGAACAGAGTATTAATCAGTAGTTAGTACCTTCATAGGAGTGACATTATACGTAGAAACACCTGTTATTGGAGTAGAACTTTTGTTTTCCGCAGTATAAAATGCGAGGGCACTTTCACCAGGCTTGACCCTAACCTGGTACAATAAATGAATAATGCCACATTTCAGTTCTTATTTTTCATTCTCCTATTCCCCGTGTGTTCCAGGATGCAGTCAAATTAGAAAGTGTTTAAGTAAGCATACAACTAGATTTAGATTTAAAGATACCATTTGTCCATAACCTAGCTTCTCAAACAAAAGCTCAGACTTTAACTTCACTTGATTATTAAAATTCTTTGAGTTGCCATTCTTAAATTACAATGGACTAATATAAATAAAACTAGTAGCTCCAGGAAATAAAATTAAGCATAATCTTAAATAATACTTTCAGATGTAAGTAAATAAATCCTCTTTGTGATGGAGAGCAGTATTTTCTTTGTAAGGTGCAAGAAGATAAGTTATAATAACCTCTCTCTGTGCGGGAACAAACTTCCATTGCATCCCATCAGCAATATCAGCATTAAACTGCACCACAATTTCCCTGAACAAAAAAAATTATCAACCCAAACACTTGGAAAAGTGGAGTTTAAGTTTAACTTAACTCTATAAAATAGGTTTGTAAATTGAGATTTATATTAATTTATGTACTATAATTTAGTCTTATCTCTACTCGGTGTAAGTTTTTCAACACACCTGGTCATACCGAGGACTGGACATCTCAAGCTTGGGACTAGGAGGGAACTCAATAGCAGGTGACATGAGACTCAACACCTTGCAAAGATAGACTCTGAATGGTTTTGATACCATTTTAAAAAGGTAAAATTTAAGCCTAGTTTAACCCTACAAAATCAACTTATAAGATGAGTTTTGCACCCACTTATATATTATAAATTAACCTTATCTCTGATCAATGTGGGCTCTTTAATATTTATAAACTACAAAATGCTAGCTTCCAAAACACAACACCCTAAATGAGCTTTGTTGAATAATGCCTCATAAGCATATCTCTTGTTGAACAATTACATAAATATTCCCAAGACATATCAAAAGTATAGTAAAGGTACTACTGTTGATGGTACAGAATAGGCAAGTTCTATGGTGTAATCTTCAGGTACAGCATAAAGCTGAATAAATATATTTTTATGTTAACCTTCCTTTTCTTAGTTTTTTGTCTAAGTACTATCTAATACATATTCAGAGTAGAAAGAAAGGAATACAAAGCAGCTCAAATAATTTGAACCACCATCTTAGGAACAGTGAAATGATGATTTTTTTTTCTTTAAAACTGCTGGGGAATTCAACAGCAATTTCCAAAAACGATGAACCTGAAGAAGAAAACTAATACTATGATGACTGATGGTAAAAAGGTAACATCCAATAAGAAAAAATAACACCTTGTGGAGACTGTATTATTGCTATCATGTCGAGCAATCTTTTCTTCAACCGTCTGTAAAAATTTGAAATTTATAATCATCCGTTAAAATAAGAAAAATTGCCAAACTTTGATGAAAAATCAAAAAGCCATTGAAAACCAACACAAACACACCTCACGCCGTGCGACAGTCCCCCCATAGCCAGTGGCTTGGCAGAATCTCCTGTAAAGGGGAACTGCAGCATACGTGCAGCCAACCATAGCAAAAACTAAGCCCGTCAAGTATAAAAGCATCTTTTGTGACTTCTGCTCTTTAGATGCATGAGATGAGAAGTGTCGGAAACCAGGCATGGAACATGACTTTCCAACATTCTGTGTAGCAAAAGCTGAAGAGCGGTGACTCAGATGGAACGATTCTTGGTTAAACTTTGATACCCGAACATTATAAGAGAAATTGTGTTGGAAGCTGGTATTAGGATTAATGAACCTGTAACTTGATCCTTTAGAAATGATTGACAGCCATCTGAATAAAAAAAATTATCTACAAATGACTCATTAAAGTTGACACTAATTTCTTTTTGGAAGTCAGATTTTACAGAGGCAAAAAGGTATAACTGACACAAACGTATCTCTATAATTAAAAAAACAACTAATTAGAGAGAACAATTGGTTTGAGAATGATGCTTAAGAAGTAAAATATAATTTCTACCATTTTATCACTATGTTTCAAGTAATTCACCATAACCATAAGAGAATTAATCTATAATCTGAGACAAAAATAACAAAACCATAGGAATTAGTGCAACATAGCATAATAACCTGGACTCGAGAGAGTTTGCTTGCAAGGCCCTAAGATACGGAAAGAGATGAGTTCTCCTACTTAGCCTTGACCATATCATGTTTAGCAAGACTTATGTCCCTACAATAACAGGACATTAAGTGCTAACTGCAAGAAAAGAAAATAAGTATGTAATTATTGACAACTTGATTTTTTTTTAAAAGAGACAAATGCTTCCTTTTCTCATAATAATTGTTGATGCATAAAATAACACAACATATAGACACGACTTGACTTTGGATTGGAAGAATGTTGTGAGTTTTTATGCTGATGTTTAATTTGGTGACAGTTTTTATCCGTTCATGTTTTTATACATGTTGTTAGCACAAACCAATAACAGTGTTTGGTAATCTCCCAATGGAATCATATAATGGGTATATAAAGGCTATTGGCTATAAATTATGAGCAATCAAATCAGCACTAACTAAATGCATGCACTAAACTATTTTAAAGGAAGAAAGCATGGGAGAATAGTCACCAAACCAAGTACAAGAAAACTGCCTTAAAACACATCCATAGGAACTGTAATTAACAAAAGACCGAGTTAAAGTTTATATACTCTGCACTAACAAGCAGCCATAGAGAACAATTCTCAAGCTCGAATATAAAAAGAAAATAGAAGTTAGAAAGGGGTTCAGCTTTCGAAATTGAAGGATTCAGCCATTAGAAAATATCAGTTCAGAGGGGCATTCCATCGAACAATTAGTGCACCACAATACTTGCTCCTCTGGGAACCATAATCCCGAAAACGCAAAATCAAAATCAGACCCAAAACATAAGTGAACCCAATCCCCATAACCCATCAACCAAATCAAGCAACGAGACAAAACATAAAACTGTATAGAAATGTAGTAAAAATGCGAAAGTGCGAGAATGAGAGAATGAGTGTTTCACCGAAATTGATGAAGTTGAGAGGGGAAGAGCAAAGCTGAAGCCTTTTAGGACAACAACCATCAGAATCACAGTGCCTGCCGGGAATTACAAGCTATGGATTGAAGAGACCTTCTTTTCCCCTTCACTTTAATTGGGTTGGGAAATTTTGAAAACTTGAATTTTAGATATATTAGGGTGGGTTTGGATAATTAATTTTTATAGTTTTATAAGGTAATTTATATATAAAGAAGGTAATAACTTTTTAGAAAGATCAGTTTCTCATATATAATTATTATTATTTTTTTTAGTTACAATATAGAATCAGCTATTAGTTATGTTAAATAATAAATATCATGTTACTTTTTTTTTAGTCTCTGATTTTTAAAAATTATAATTTATTTTTTATAAAAGGAATTTAATATAATTTCTTTGTATTACTCTGCATGATTAGGGAGGAAGGAATTAGATGTAAGCAAGTTATTTGCTCAGCTAGAGTTTAGAGAAGGAAGAAAGAAAAATGGTTAAATCCAATTAAAAAATGTCTTTCCACAAGTGGGAATAGTACTTTTTTAATATTACAAGATATTTTACATAATATAATTTTTTTAAGAAAATTACAACATTTTGTTATAGTCATTTCTCAACCTACTTTTTTTTGTTTCTTCTTCCATTTCAACAAATTTATTCCAGCATCCTATTAATTTTGGAAAAAAATTCTTAAATTACCTTTTTTCATAATGTTTTTAGAATATGCTTTTCTGAATTTATAAAATATATTCTTGTAAAACATTTTTTAGAACAAAATTTTCAGATACGGCATGTGTTTTTTGAAATAAATTTTTTCAGAGTATGTTGGAAGAAGAACTTTCCTGAATGATGACAAATTAATGAGGCATTTTAATTATTTTGCCTAATTAAAGGAGATGCAAAGAGAAATTTGACAGATGCAAAAAGAAAGACCATTTTCCTCGCTCCATTGCGACCTTCACCTTTTTTCTTCCTGCACCTTCATATCTTCTTCTCTCATTTTCATAAATTTTTGTATTTTCAAAAATTTCCCTATGTAATATTCTGGATTATGTAATCCGAAAGTCATTTTTCAAATTCATAATTAACTTTCGGATGATATAATCTGGAAGTCTTTTTTCAGATACATGATTAGTTTCTGGATTACTTAATCTGCAAGTCTTTTCTAGCTTTTGAATTATTGAATCTAGAAACCTTTTTTCAAATGCGTATTCGAATTACATAATCCAGAATTTACTATCAAATCCATATAGTCCAAAATATGAAAGTGGCACAAGCAGAATAAAAAAATATTTTCATATTTTGTATGGAATGCCAAAAGAACATATGGAGGTGCAGGAAGAAAGAGTCCCATCTTCATACTATTGGCAGATCCAACATCAAAACTTCATGGGCCCCTATTGCCACCGGAAAGTTACTGTTTAAACTCCCTACCAATATGAAAACACTAAACTTTCCTTTTTTTTATTTAGTGAAACATGTTTCCATTGATTAAATTTAACACAACAGAAAAAAGTTATTGTTTTCTTAAAAAAAATTCAATATTCTTAAAAGAAAATTCTTGTTTCTTTTGTATTATTTTTTTAAAAATAAAAAATTAACCAAATAGAAACAAATTTTCATAATATTAATATTATAAAAAACAATTAATACAATGAAAATAAAATTTATTTTGTTGTATATTTTTAATTCAAATTAAAAATGTAAAAACAATTAACACAATAAAACCAAGTTCACACTGTGTTATTTTTTTCACAGAAACATGTTTCATTCAGAGTATTTTTGTCAAAAAATGAAAGTAAAATTAGAGATTTCACCATTTAGGGTACATAGTCCATTTCCCAAAGACATAAAGCCCCATAATTTCTTTTATCCCTTGTATTCGTTACAGTGACTTTCTGAAATGTATAAAAATATATATTTCGAAATTAATACTGTAAAGAAATTCGTGAGGTGCAGAAAGAAACACTAAAAAAGAGATACACATGCCCATGTTCCGTAATCCAAATTCTTAAATAAAAAAAGCCCTTATTTCTTTTTTGTTGGGCTTATGGGCCTATCAAGAAATCATATACGCGCTTCTTCTTCCTGCACCCCTACATTTTTCTTCCTGCACCCCCACAATGTTATGCAAAGATCAAATTGTCCCTATTATTCTTTAAACACCCTAAAATGCACTCGAACTATATTTATTTTTTGCATTATGGATTATGGAATCCGGAAAAATTTTGGATTGGCATTTCCGGTAAAATTTCGGATCCACCAATCCATAATTCAAAATATGTATCATTTCCGGTAAAAAGCATTCTGCACCCCAAGGTTTGAAGCTGTATCCACTGGATTATTGAAATGTCAAAACTACCCCTTATTTAGATTTTTAAAATTCTACATTTTTCCTCTCTTCCCCACTTCATCTTCTTCCCCTTACCATGCACTCAAAGTTTTTACACCTTTTTTTTGTATTTGTGTGTAAGAGGCTGCCAAAATATTATTGCCTTTTGAAGAACACGTTGAATCTCCTTGCCTTGTCGTTAGTTTTAAGAGATTATTTTTTGAATTTTTTTATCATTATTGTTAGTCTTGGTTTATTCTAGATTGGGTATTTAGAAAAATTATGAATTTTGCAATCCATAATATATTTTGAAGATTTATGTACATTACGTAATGTACATTCAAAAATGTATTTTTTATCTATAAATACATTTCATAATATATAATATTCTAGAATATGTTTTTTTTAAACAAATTATTAATAATAGAATTATTTGACAAAGTTATGGCTAGGACTAGACATGCTAAATATTAAGACTATGCTAAATAGAAATTGACGACATTTATATGTAAAAGAGATTGAAAATAAGTTGGTACTGACATTGGTGGTAAGAGGAGATAATGAGCAGAACAAATCCTCTAACAAACCTTTTGATACATGAAACCTAAACCTTAAATTAAAAAATATATTATATATGAACTTTAAAACATATTATAAAACATTAATATATGACATATTCTAATGGTTTATCTCAACGGTGTTAATTTATGAAATTATTATTATTATTAAAAAATAATCTTTGTGTTCAAAAAATAAATTTTGTATTAAAAAAAATCAATTTTTTGTATTAAAAACAAATTGTGTATTACAATGCTCATATAAAAATAGGTTAATTTTTTTAAAAAATCATAAAATATGTATGTCCAGATTTTACAATAAAAAATAAAAAATTTGAAAAAGGTAAAATTAAAAAATATTTTTTATGGGGGTGTGGCTTCAAAATATGGGGTAACAAAATGCAATGCCATAACTTGTATCCGGTTTTTAGTTATTTCCGGGCCAGGTAACTGGTAGGTAGAGTGCAAAGGTTGTTTAAACGGGAGAAAATGCAAAAATTGAAATTAGTGTTGTTAGAAGTGTGCCTGAATCCTAGTCTTAATTTTCTTGGGATTTTCGAAGATTTATTTGATTTAGGTTAAAAGGTGTTTTACTTAGAATACTTAGTAGTAGTGTTGGTTTGTTTGAATGAGAGTGAGTGAGATACTTGGTAATAGGATTAAGCTATGTTTGGGGTGGGGTGGGATAAGAAAGGAATTTGATTATTGGTGCACCTCGTTAGTGGTTGAATTATTGAAGAGATGTTTATGAAAGTGAGACACGTTGGAAAGGAAATGAATTGAAAGTGGTAGATTCCTAGAAAAACAAAAATGCAATTATGGTGAGAAGGACTGATCAGGGTGGTTTCTTATGACCAAAACCTGACCTATTTATAGGGTTTCCATTGAGGACCATTTCTTGTGGTATACCCTAGTTCCTACACCCCTATAAAACAAATATTTAACAGACTTTAGTCAATTGCTTTATGCCTTATTCCATTCTCTGATCTGTGTCCATGCATTCTTCTCCCTCACTTTACCTAACAAGGTAGTATTCTTCATTGTTCATCTTAAATTTCCCAACAACTTGAACCTCATCACACTGTCCATAGCCATTTTATTAGATACATACCCCTAATTGGTATATTCTATTACCAAGGACAAATCTCACTCTATTTAAGATCAACCTGCAATATAGATACAACTTACCATACATCACTGTGGATGCCTCAAGAACCCTTCTAGGAGAAATATTCCAAGTCCGTTAATATTGTTGGATCACACTCCAACAAAAAAATTGGACCACCCCATCTTGGTCCCCATGCTTTTGATCACACACTTGTGTTGTTTAATTAAAAGGGTTCAGAAGTGTGGATGAGTACACCATAAAGGACCACAAGAAGGGTACTTAAATCTGGAGAATTAGTTAAAATAATTTGGGAGGATATCAGAAAGAAGTGAAATGCAATGCATTAAAGAAAAGGACAAAGAGTTGGAAGAGGAAGCAATGAAACCCAAGTTCCAAGAGAAGAGCTACACTAGTATGGTGTCAACCTTAATGGCAGATCAAAACTAGTAACCTTTTGTTTCATCTTCTAAACCGTCCCACCCACCCCTAGGACAAATCCCAGATGACACATAACTGAACTCAACTTACATTTTTCCAATTCCGGTTCCCAACATAAAGCAAAATAAAGAAACCACACTTTTTTACTGTAACTATAAACTATATCCAAAGATGCCTTTATGCATTTAGTCCTGCTTCAAAAACTACCTCTAAATGCATGGATGGTGATTAAATAAATGCATGCATGCTTTGGTCTCTCTTATTATCTGATTATTAATCTGATTATTCAGGAGAATAAAGAAGTTATTTCTACGATGGAGTTTAACTTAGAATTTATTTTTGCAGAGCGTGTTTTGTTTTTTTCATTGAACTTTATTGAATGGTAATGAATGTGTTTGTTTTTTCTTTTGTTTGATGAACGTTATTTGGTTGACTCCTTAAGGCAGGAACGTAGAAGGGAAAGGTGGGATCGATGTTCCTTGAAAGTAACGGCCAAATAAATACACTTGTTTGTCAGATACCTTTTACTTAATGCAACTCTGATTTGTTTTTACGTTTCAATCTTGAAAAGTCAAAAAAAAAATACCAGTAGAAAATAAAAGAGAAAAGAAAAAGTTACGTGAGATTGGGAGTTGTGCATCCATGTTGAATGTTTGTTTGAATGATTTTAACAGATGAAGAAGTGAATATGAAACTCAAGAGAAAAAAAAAAAAAAAAAAAAAAAAGGGGGGAAGTGAAAAAGAAAAGGAAAGGGAAAAAAGAAAAAGGAGTATTTTAAGGAAGAAGGCAAAAAATAAAGAGAGATTGTCATT
>Ga0123342_1004173_pt1 | contig 22385 bp, 9 predicted proteins | sample Turbeawhitnodule_FD_89960 | JGI IMG/M metagenome (GOLD analysis project Ga0123342, IMG submission 89960) | Root nodule microbial communities of legume samples collected from Mexico - Turtle bean Mexico white nodule | ecosystem: Host-associated > Plants > Roots > Nodule | place: Mexico: Nepantla... | reverse complement strand
AAGCTCGCATGTAGAAAATGCTCTCTTGTGTTTAGATGTTTTCATTTTGCTTATGACATTTGTTTGGCATTTTGGTGTTGCAACTGAGCATATCCAGTCTTATCGATATATCCAAGACTTCTGTATGAGTTTGAGATGATTTGATTTCTTTGGCAGCAAGCAGTTGACATTTTATTTGTATCCATTTGTCACTTGGGAAGACAAAGGCAAATCAACCGCGTCTTATTACCTTCTTATGAGCTTTTTCTGCGAATTGTTCATACCACTTCATAATAAAATCAGTGGTATTTGAGATTAAAATTCTCCAGGGGGGCCTGATTTCACACATAGTAAGGGTAAACAAAAAGGTCTATTGGGCTCTATGCCTTGCAGGCTTTATTTATGTTTCAAGAGTTTCTTTGATTTCATTAAACTGCCATGTTATGTGGAGAATATGTTGATTTATTTCACCCATATTTATCTTGTGCATTTTGTTGCCATTCTTCTGTGGCAAAATATTCCCCCCCTCTTATTCTTGCAGTGAACTGCTTGATCATATTTTCTTACCTTGATATGGCCATGGACTATTTTTTTTGCTGCCAACAAAATATACAAGTGTGGGTTAAAGTTATAGAAGTGTTTTTGTTATTCTCAATGTAAAATTGAGCATTCCAATACATAAATTGAAAAGGAAAGATGCTGTTGGAATAAAATTGCTCTTAAATTTTTCTGACTTTAATTCAAACTTGAACATTCTTTTCAATTCATAAATTCTTCTGCAGAATGTGATTCATGCATGTGTCTGTGCCAATACACCCTATTTGTGTTATGATGTAAACAGGTACCTAGATTTACCTATTACATAAAAGTGAGAGAAAGGTTTACTCTTAGTTGCGATTCTTTAAAGTATAAAAGCACACACGTGTATGAAGTTTGTTTTGATGTCACCTCTTGAACAAGGAATTCTTTGAAGGCCAGAACACGATAGCGACGAAGGGAGAAAAGTAAAAGTGGTCCATTTTTCAGAAGCGCGTCGTGAAAGCCATTATCAGTTGCGATTAAGCCTACTCACAAAACTTAGATTGTGAATTGACTTGGCATTTGGTGTGGTCAAAATAATGGTTCGGAAATATTGATGCAATTAGTTTCAGTGGAAAAAAGAAAAGGAAAGTGATATGAACAGTCTTAAATCATAGCTTTTGTTCTTAACTGGAGCACGACAGCACCAGATAAACTTGATGCTGTGCTCCAATAATGTCAATTCCCATTTTCTATTTTCAAGCATTTAATCTCTGACTCGTTAAAACGATATTCAAGTTTATGGCTCGTAAAATTGAAGAAATCCAAAACCATTCGACACGTTGATTCTTATTTTTTTTATAGGCATTATTGAGAGGCCACTCGTTTTCTTTATTAATGAAAATCCTTTCATTCTAAATGGGTGGATGTTATTGGTATAAATAATATTCCGTAACTATTAGGTTGAATTGTTTTTAGATTATGGTAAAGCGTTGTCTTTCTTGAGTTTATTCCATTCACACTCCAAATTTCAAATATTTTTTTCGTGCAATTTGCTAAGTTGCTTGTATTCGTATCATGATGTTATCAAATTCATTTATATATTACATTCTCTTATAATAACATGATCTTAAGTCATTGTCATGTATATTTGATTAAGAAAAATTAATATTATTATGCAATTATTCTTAGAAGAAGCATTTCATATTTTACCTTTTGCTTCGTAAATATAAAATCTTTATTGGTTCCTACAAAATTAATTATTAAAAATCAAATACATGCTTAATTGTATTAATTATTAATAAAATTTAAATAAAATTAAAGCTATTATATTAAAATTATAATTCTTTTATTATACTAAAAGAAATATGTTGTAGTATTGAACCTATTATTTACTCTTCTTTCTAAAAAAATAAACATTTATAATTATTTTTATGTATTAGTACAGTCTATTCATAAAATAAATAATTTTCTATTCCTTTTACTAAGCAATCCTATATGCTAAAATAAATTGTTTTAATCCGACTCATTTTAGAAACACTAATTTCAATTTAAAACAAATAACCTGATTTACATCTTAAAATAAGCTTTAAATTACTTTTTAAAATAAGCATATAAAACAAACATAAAAGAAAAAAAAAACTGCCTAATTTATTAAAAAAATACGTATTATTATAAAATCAACACAGACAAACCTCCCATTATAAGATGTGGAAGACTACACCGAAGACATTACTACTAATTAAAACTGCTTAATAATTAGACTAGCAAAAAATAATTGATAAACAAGAAGTGAATCACAGAACTTTGAGTTCCAAAAGGTAGCGTTATGAACATCTTTGGAAAATACTAATAAGAATCGCTTAAAAAAAAGTTTTTTAATATAAACAGAATTCAATCGGATATGCTCTCAAAGTGCGTATTAAACGTTTCAATCACAAAATTGACGCATAATAAAGGGAAAAAGCTTAAATGAGGAAAAGTGACTCTGCATCAACTTCCAGATAGATTGGCTTGGAATAGAGAAATTTCTGCAAAGAAAATTAAATATTTTGTGTGCTAACGCACCACTTGTGACAGCCCAGTAAATGCCAATTCTCAAGGCGATTTGGCCCAGGCAGTTTTGATTTGAAGGTACTTCACCCGAAGTTCATATACCTTTCAAATACGGGAGAAATGGAAACTATATGAAATCTCCACGCAAATTAATGTCGCACACTAAAACCTTGGTGAAAAACCATCGACGGTTATGTTTCACCGAACATTTTATCATTTAAAAAAAGCAGAACCGAGAACAATCATGACGACATTCTTAAGATTTTATGACTAAAGAAAAGTAGAACTCACTCTAACAAATCATACTAAGTTTCTTAAAAAGAACCTGGTATCCTTTAAATTTTAGTTTGATAAATAACAATAAAATAATTAAGCTGCACTGTCTCAGGATTCAAAATAAAATATAATAATCAGCTGTTAGTTTTGGAACTAATGTTTACCTTAACATGGTCCACCTATCAGCAGTAGAAATTTGAAATAAGACGTTTGATGAGTAGATTGAAGAGTGCGACAAAATTATACGGGTGGATACGACGCAGTGGCACCTGCCGTTGCCCATGATGAAGAGATATACACAACTCGATACGGTTCTATTATTTCGTCTTCTTCTCCTTTTCAACCTGGGGTTTTTGGTATAATACTATCTGACTTAGGATGGCAAAATTTGTTGCGCAACCAATTGCATAGCCCAAGAGAACTTCAAAAAAAGTAGGAAAAAGTCACAATAATAGAAATAGTACAGACAGACATTTGAAATTGGGAACACTGCTATACAGACAAAAAAAGTCAATGACTTGGAAATGGACATAGAGTTTTGTTAGTATCAAGTCAAGGAGATGGAAGACATGATTTCTAAAAGAAATATATGTTCGATTTCATATACAAAATAATGGGAAACAATTCATACGTGGCTTCAATATTAACAACTTATTTAAAAAGGAAACTCTTGAAAAGTCACCATTGTCTTTGTAGTATTAGGACTTTACATCGCAAGAAAATATTTACACAAGTACATACAAGATTTAGAACATGGAATCTGAATCTACCTCTCCTTAAGGCTTAAGAAAAGTAAGTCTATAGAGTGCTCGAGATCTCGAGAGCTCTACTCTTCATATTCACTAGACATCCAAGAGACCTGTGAACTATATGTCTTCATATAATATACTATTATCAATTATGACGTGCCATCATCCTTAGGAAAATTAACGTATCGTGTTGCTTACAAAGAACCATAAAACTTAACATAATTGTAAGTGTTTCTCTGAAAATAAGTGTCATATTTCTAAGAAAAAGAAGATTCAAATCCTAGAACTCCATTCAATGTAGTCTTTAGCTACAAACAGTAGTTTAGTTGCTTTTATCGCTGATTTTCAAAAGCAAAATTAACAGTTTCAGATAAGGGGGAAAATACACTCATGGGAGATGTTTTTGAACTAATTTAAAAAAAAAAACAATGTTTAAATACTTGTTTTAATGTAGACCACTTAATAACATATACCATCTTTCTCTATAGCCAAAACATCAAACCGTGAAAACTACAACCGCTACCCCAAAAAATATCAAAGCACGAAAATAAAAATTGTTCTTCCCCGTGCCAATTAGCCTTTGGCTTAACTCCGACTTTTAACATATACTATAAACTCCAAATACAAAATCACAAAATTACAGCTAGGAGAAGTTAAAGAATGTTAACATCTCAGAAGCCGTGGAAACCAATATAAAAGGAAAAACTCTGATTTTCATGCTATTTATGAAGCCAATAATGGGATGATGGCTATTCAGTTTATGAGAGCAATGCCAGAGATTAAGGTAGAAAATGAGGCAAAGGGAAATATAGCTATTCTATCTGTTAATGATATTTTTCAGCAGAAGTGCAGACAGAAATACACATTAGCTGGTGATCCTTGTTAAATTTTCAATGAAGCTATATTGAAGAGGATGTTTTATAGTAAATATTGAGGTTGCTACTAAATAAATTTGCTTGATTACAAGATTGCTACTTTGAAATCATTGCTATTGTCAAAATTCGAGACAGACATCCTACAAAATCCAAACATGTTCTGGTTTCTAAAACAAATATTTCTAAAATCAGAAATAGAACAGGTCCTAAATCTAAATCCTAAGGGATTATTAGGCCTGAGAAAGCATTTTCTATTTTTCAACTTCTTACAACTAATTAAAAACATGACACCTTTTTTATTTTTTCTTATTTTAAGATTTGTATAGAACAAGCTCTTAGATTCTCAAAAATAAAACAAATAAACACAATTTTTAGCACCAAAAAACTAAGTTGACATTCAAAGACAATGACGGCAACAACAAAAGTCATGAAGATGAAAACAAAGTAAGAAGAAACCTACCACTGTATGGTGCATTTTCTTGGATAGTTGTGAATACTCTAACTGCAACAAATAAAACTAATATATTAGTCTGCAAACAAACGACAAATTTAACCAAAACTTTATTAAAGTCATAATGGCTTACCATTTGAACCAGCAAAGTTCATAAAAGAAGTTAAGAAGCTGAGTTCCCCAGTACTTTTATTCTGCTCAAACATAGTAAGTTACCAATGAAGAATAAGGCTGGTGAAACAGAGTCAACATAATCAAACGAAAAATTGTAGACAAAAAAAGAAACAACTTTAAGGATTGTAGAAGCATAATGTGAAAAAAAATTCAGCATACTGAATCAACAGAGTGCAAAGCATCCTTGCCTCTCCTTACACACAGGCAGGCAGCAAAAGCTACTAGTTCTCTTAAAAACAATGGCAATTATAGGATATACACAGAAACAAATTTTCTTTCATGTAATTAGTGTCTAGTAAACCATCATGAAGTATAGAGTGAAAGAACCCATTTATTCATTACTAAAGAGGAAATAAGCAGACATTCTGACTGGAAAATCAAATATTGTATTGAGTGCAAGTATTTAAAAAAATAAGTCCATAACTTTGATGACAACTAGGAATTTTTGTCCAATATAGTAGGAACATAGAACAGGCAATATGTTTCAACTTACAGAAAAGTTTTGCCATATCTGTGGGATCCTGGCAAAGAGAAAAATTGCATGCTGGGATGCCTGGAAAAGATCATATCCACATCTCAATTCCAGAAATATTAAGTGATGAGAACCTTGTAACCAGCAGAATATAAAATAAATGCTAAAATGTTCAACAGAAATAAATAAATAACACTTTGTCTATATTCAGCCAACAATTAAAGCTTCAAGAATACTTCATTCATGACACAGTTACTAATACCATTACTAAAGTTTTGATAACTTTGGCTGAATTTTCATCTTTCACCAAGGTAGGCACGCGAAGAAGTCTAATAACTAGGCTGTCCAAAAGGAATTGGATCACCTACTACAATTTGATCACATATATGGTCAAAATTTGAATGTACACTTCTCAAAATCTGGTCATTTCTTCTACTGCAACCCAAACTTTTGCTACATGTGAGACCATAGGTTGGTCGGTTTGAGGGAGACTACTCTTTGGGTTGCATCAAAGAGATGATGAATGTCATTAGAAAAGATATCTTGAGCCTTTTCCAAAAAGAAAATGTATTGAAGGATCTAAGTATCTCTAGAACATTGGACAACACATTGTTGAAAGTCAAGCTTTTGCAACTGAGATTTATAAGTATTTGAATATATGTATATGTATATGTATATGAATATATGTAGGTATGTATGTATATGAATACGATGAGTACAAGCATATATGAAAGATAAAGGCTTCAGCCTATGACTCTTAACCTTAAGCTAGGTACACCCGAAAGCAGCTTTATAAAAGTTGTACAACAACATAATTAAAAACTATTTTAACAAACATAAAGTTGTCACTCACATACAGAGCTTCAAAGAGGAAAGGATCAATTTGACCAGCTAAGATAGTTGGTGCTACAGCACAATATCTGAAAACCAATGCATCAAGGACATGATCAAGAATATCCAATTGTATTACATAACACAAGAATAAAAACCTAGTTCTTCAGCAAGCAAGTAGGATACAGCAATGCCCGGATCCATGTAAATGTATTCAAAGGTCGAGAATAATAGTAGATTATGGCAACCAGTATTATAGCTGTTTCAAAAAAATAGAGGAAGAAGCAGTTAGATAACTTCAAGAAAATTGAAGAACAACATAGCTATACCAACAATAGATAGATCAGTACAACTTGCATGATATAAGTCTATGATACCTGTGCAAGTACTAATTTCAGAACACAATATTATTAGTGAGTAAAATTAGTCAGAATCACTAACAAAATGATGTAGGACAAAAAAGTCTAGATAGGGTTCCACAAAGCAATAAAGAAAGCTTAAGAAAGATTCAAATGTAATCAATGGACTGGCTCTTGTGGTGTACCAAACCAAGAAAGAAAAGGTTCAAAATGATTTTGTATTTAATATTTAAGAAAAAGATATTCAGACAAAGGCAACTTTAGATTTATAGTACAAACCAAAGCCTTTCACATTATGTGATCTTCCAGCCTACATCTATTAGGAATTCCTAATTACAATTATAAAAATATAACTTCCTAATGACAACTAGTAAAAAGCCAATTCTCAAAATGTAATCCTTGACACTAAAATAAAATATCTAGGGATACAACCATAAACCAGCTACTAATTATTTTCTTTCCTACTGGCCCTGCATCTCAAAATAAGGGTAAATAACATATTTTTGAAACTAACATGATGGTTTTGTTTATCCCGGGCCCTGTTAGACTCAAATAGAGAAACTTGTGAAAATGCTTATTTATTAGTATCAAATGATGCCAAGCTGGAATAGGGTCTAAAAGAAATACGTTTGACAAAGCAAACGCAATGGTGTCGTAGGCTATGGAAATCAGTTATTTTACTTTAACCTGCCAAGATAATAATTATAATTAATAAACAATATCACAATTCAGTCCATATGTTGGAAATTGGATTTAAGAAAAAACTCAGAAATGTGAATATATCACCAATATAATCTAGTTTATAGGCCAAAATTGAGTACAAACGCCAACAAATCCAGCCTGATCTCATGACCAGTCAAAAGAGCATGATATAAAATAATCATTGATTGGAGGTATGATGAAGAACACAAAAGCTAAATAACACACAATCTGATAGGTTATTAACTATATTAAAAGAAAAGCTAACAAAATACTATTTTGAATACTTCGAACTGAAATATATTAAAAATCACAAATTTTAATGGGTTTCCTAATTTAATGAATTTATCTTCTGATTTTGTAATTTTCAATAATTTTCAACCAATGGTGAAGTGTGTGTTGGAAAGTGCGTGTTGCTAGCTAGCAGTCCTCATACATTTATCCGCTGCTTGTTTTCATGTCAAACTCTAAAACACCATTGCATAAGACTGTTACTCTCTAAACCTAAACACACCATAATCTCGCGCAATTCACACAAGGCAATTTCACACGACACATCAGTTCTGCACAAAGAATGTACAGAGACCAAAAATTAAGCAAAAACTGTTAGCACACCTTGGATCAAAAGAAACAGCAACTCTCCGTAAGCTGAGAATGCCATGCCTTTGTAGAGACAGTAAGCCAACGCGATGGTGTATCCGATAACTTCGAGCTCAAAGGAAATCATGCTAAGGCCTCTCACACTCTTATGCTTCAGAATTTTCAGAATCTGAACATTAACACGATAATAGCATCACGAACACGGTGCTTCCGAATTGAGAATCCTCGTTAAATTACTAATAAGCTAAAAGAGGTTAAACGTGCTTAGAGAAACATTTATCGAACAAAACCCTAACCCTGACACTAACGGAGCAGTAGAATTTAGTAGCAAAATACGGAACATGTGAATCGAAGAAACAAATAATGAAACGGTTAACGATTAGTGCCTGGGGGAGTTTGACGGTTGTGGAGGCGGCGACGATGGCGTAGCCAAGGAGTTTGGAAATGAGAGGAAGCAAGCAATTCTTCTCCGGGAAGTGGCCGTGGCGGAGCGATTCCACGGCGCAGCTAAAATCAATCCCTAGATACTTCATCGCTCTCCACCTGCAAGATCTGAAGAAAACGCTTCTTTCACCTACCAATTCTCTTTATGTGAATCAATTGTAAACTCAAACCACACTTTCTGAATTTTCAGGTTCGATCAAGTGTCTGCCAAGAAGAAGTGTATTACGCGCTTTCTGTTGCTCGGTGTTTTTATTTTTTTCGTTTTTATTTTCTTTTATCTTTGTTTGAACTATCTTAAAATCCCATTAGTTTTTTTTAATACTTTGTACATCTTAACAAAAACTGTTTTCAATAAAATGAGTTTTTATATTATATCTGTATTATTATATTGCTCTTAATATTATGTGACAATTTTATTTATGATATTGAAGCAAAAATTAAGTAATAATTCGCACTTGACAAAAATAGAAGAGTTAGATTGATTTTGATTTTTCATGTTAAAAATAGGTTGGGTTAGCTTGCACATATTTAGTGTAATCTATAATTCCTTATATATATGTATGTATATATATATATGTATATATATATATGTATATATATATATATATGTGTATATATATATATTAAAAAATGATTTATTATATAATAAATATATTTTAAGTTTTAATGATCTCATAGCTTATTAAAAACTTTTTTTTTTCACTTAATGATCTTATATTTTTTTAAATTAGCACACTTAAAATAAAGTTATTAGTTTATGAATACTTGATATTATTTACTACGATAAAAAATATTTTCACAATTATCCTACTTTGTGAAGATAAAATTGTTTGTACCATCAACAAAAATCATTCCTAAGAATGAATCATTTAAATATATACTATAATGTTAATAATCACAATGTTTTAAGTCCAAATCATTATCTTATATATTGAAATGTAGACTAAAGAATACTATTACGATTTATTATATAAGTGTCGCATTATAATTATAAAAATGGTGTAGAATTGGGTGGGTTTGGACCATTCTTAACAGGATAAGATGGCTTAATTGCAATTTCACACTTTCCACTATCACCAAAATTTATGTTCATTTGTTTTGTTGAGTTATTTTGCTAACATGTAAAAAAAAGTTGAAATTGTTTTTATTGATGGTTACAGCATTTTAATGCTTATGATGAGTTAGCACTGAAAAAGTTCGTTGCAAATTAGTCCGTGAGCGCAGCTGTTGAAGGAGGAAGCTAAACTTGATTCATTAAACAAGGTCTTGCTCTTTCTGCTTTCTATCTCCCTCAGTGTATTGATTCTACAATTTTGTTCAACATTCCAATTAACCATTAATAATTCAATGGTTTTTCTTCTTCTTCAGATAGCTGAAGATCTCAAGTTAGTGTTCAAAATTCAAAGGGAGTTAAGCTACAAAGTAACAAGAGTGGTGAATGGATTGCAAGAGGAAAGATCCAACTTCTTTTTCATAATAGCTATGAACTTGGATAGGAATATTCCACCACCCTAGAATGGAACAACACAACAAAAGGTGGTCCTACATAAATAAAAGTGTCTTAGCAACACTGTTTAGAACACCAAGTTGTTTGATGTGGTCAAAGTTTAATAAAAATCATAATTTTGTTTTGTTTTATTTCTTGATTAATGAGATAAATGCAACAAACTTGAGCAACTAACCTAAGCAAAATGCAACAAAAGCATGCACATACATGGGTCCAGTGTATTCCATAATGCGGAAATAACTTCATTGTAACATAATCTACAGAACTTGGAAACTGACAGCAATCAAATGTGTTCGCCATTTGGAGTTTGAATACAAATACAAGAGCATAAATAATATAGCCCTATGTACACAGCCAATGTTTGACTGAAATTTGGTGAGGATAAATCTGTTTCTGTATCACAATAAAATGATACAGATTTGCATGCTACGTGCAATATTATGTGAAAGTAAAAGGAGAAGTGTAATAGTTGGTGTTTCAGTCCTCTTCTTCCCTTTACTTATGCACGTATGCATTCCCCTTAACAGCTTAAGCATTGCTGACCTTGTTGTTGCCTGCAAAGGCCCCATGGGGTTTGGCTGGAGTACGCCTCAATGCCTTCACTCCAAATGGGTTGTTCTTGCTCTGTCATTCACAAAAAATTCAGATGATAAGTACATGATACAATAATGAGTAAATTACAACAACGCATTCCTTCAGGTTTCATCAAATTTATCTTAGATTGTATTAAAGTTGTAACAAGTGTTAAAAAAACAGATCAGATGCAATCCAAAAAAAAACTCAAATGGTGCAGTCTCAAGAAACCATACTCAGTTAATGCAATCTGAAGAAAGAAACCTCAAGAGTGCAAGAACATGTGGGCAAAAGCTTTTTCTTATGTATGCATGGTAGGAAAAATTAAGAAAAAATGAAAAGAAAAAAAAAAACTTTTCAAAAACTATAATTAGTTTATGGAAAAATTTGTTTCAATTTTTTCTCCTAGTACAAATGATTGAGTAGTAAATGTAAATGGTTAGTTCAACCTGAAAACTGAGTTCAAAATACAAGCATGTAAGAAAACATTAGATGGTCTTAATCATACCCTGAGACAAGTTCCAGCATAAGTGTTGCAGATGGGATAGTCATGGGGGCAGCAACTGTAGTGGTCATCACAGCAGGTAGCACCTTCAAGAGGACAGCAACCCCACTCAAAACAGGTTTTTCCAAACTCGAAAATGCAGCAGCAAGTGGCAGAATCTGAACAGCTGTAGTAATTGTCACAAACATTTGGTGGCTTCACGGGTGAAGGGGGTGATGGTCCAGGATTGGGTGGGTTTTGACCAGTCTTAATGGGATAAGATGGCTCGATCGCAATTCCACACTTTCCTGATCTGCTGTTACCCAGATTTCTTTCCAATCTGATGTACCCTTCCTCTCCCCAATCAGCACCCCACGAATTCCTCACAATCCAAAAATCATGACCATTGTCTGTACCATATCCAACAGCCACAACACCATGATCTAGAGCTGTTCCACATCTTCCAGTGAAGACACCCTGACAAAAGATACATGATTGATGAACATCTAGTATTTGTATCAGGTAACAATGACAATAAATGAAAAAAATACTAATAAGGCATTTGGGTTGGAACCATAAATTAATATTACAAAACTAATTTTGGATAAAATTGGATAGGGAGAAAGAGTAATATGTTAAGAAACTTTCGTTTTTATCAAAAGCTAACAAACACACAAAAAATGAACCACATGTTTTTCACTAAGACTCAAAATGGCTTGTAGTTCCAAACTTGATTTTGAATTAAAACATTCAAAACATAATTTACTGTTGCACAATCACAATCATGTGCCCTAAACTCAGGCTTTGGAGATGAAATACCCTAGAGCATTTTATATAACAACCATGAATGTTCATTATTAGACAAATATGGTTTGGTGATTTTATAACTTTGGATATTCCTATTCTACTTCTTCTATGCAATAGGCACACACCTTCCTTTTCTAAGCGATTAATAGAATCAATTTAGAAACTTACAGATGAATATAATTGAAATTCCCTGCCTCCTCCTTCAACAGCTACGCTCACAGGCTGATTTGCAACAGCCTTTTTCAGTGCTAACTCATCATAGGTATTAACATCTTCGTATCCATCAATAGAAACAACTTTAGCATTTTTCTGTATATTAACCAAAAAAACAAACAAAACAAATGAACATAAGAATTTGATTGGTAACTACATTTTAAAAGCGTTTATTTTCATAAAAAATCAAGACCAAATTACTTACCCTATACTCATCACATCTACCATCAACACCCTTGTAAGGATAATCCTCCTCGGAATCAATGCCTCCATTTTTTATGATGAACTCAAATGCATAGTCCATAAGACCTCCATTGCATCCCATGTTATATCCTGTATCGCAATCCACCAATTCTTGTTCTGATAATGAAATCAGATCGCCAGTTACTATCTTATTAATTCCTTCCACTGCACCAATTGCCGAGAATGCCCAACAGCTCCCTACATTAAAAGATGTTTAAAAATAAATTATAAGTTGTCAAGACAAAGATCACTACAAGAAACTCATTTATCAGAATACAACTACAAAAACTGAAGCACTAGCCTGCTCCTTAGTCTGTTATAATTCACTATCCTTTGACATCAAAAGGTAAAAAAATGGAATGGTACACAAAGACAAAGAACTATATTAGTGATTGGTAGGTTAAGTATTCATGGGTCCTGACAAATCTGCGTAAGGTGCATTGGCACAAACAATTTTATCACATCAAGTTGTTATCAGATGTCACGGGCCATCATGCTACTTTTGTAATGCGGTCCAAAGTATGTAATACTGGGGACAAAGGGTAGGGTAGGTGGGTCTCCATTAAAACCATGAATTGATGTTTTAAAGGTAAAAAAAAATTAATTTAATCTTTAGATATTTTTATTCCAGATATTAATCAGTAGATCAGGTGGATGTTCAAGCAACAGCAAAGCAGTCAATCAAAGATGACCACACAAAAATATCAATAATTATTAGTTAAAGAGAAAGCTGAAAAATCGTAACTGTTATCCTTTTCCAATGTAAAGAAATAGGAGCTGTTATTTTTTGTCACCGTAGACATTTCTACAAACAGGTAGACGATTAAACAATAAATCGTATACACACATCCAAAATCACTAACAATTATTGACACACAAAAAATTATTTTGGAGTCAGATGTATTCTTCTCAATATCAGAATTCCAACTCAAGGTCAACAGAGAACAAACCCCTACGCTACTTGATTCAAATTGATTTTTTTCATAAAAAAAAATATTAAATCACATTCGATGAAGGATCCAGGATCGAGTGGATTAAGGAAAAAGCGTGACAGGAGAAAAAAACCTCAAAGCATTGACTAAGATACAATTTGGTACCCATTAATCTACCTAACAAACAATTAAAAAAAATATTTGTAAAAACATAGATTAAATATGGATCGACGACGATAAATTAAAAAAAAAAATAACGAATTTAACTTTATTTTATTGTTTTTAATTGAAAAAAAAAAAACCTAAGAGATAAGTGACAGTAGAGAGTGGCACAGTTCTTACCGCAACTTGCTTGGTCTTTGACTGGGACAACAGCACCTTCCTTCCTCCAATCAACGGAATCGGGTAGTGTTTCCCCGACACGTGGCGCGTAACGGTTGCTCGGGGTCCTTCCCAACCTCCGGTTCGGGTCGATCTTCGTTCCCAAGTACCTAGCCCTGTACTCCTCGTTGGTCAGATCCGCAAACCGGTTCAGTCCCAACTTGTAGGTTCGGTTCTCGGCGTTTTGCTGGTCGATGAATCGCAGGTTGTCTTTGAAGATCTGAAACCTCTTATCCTTCTCCCCGAGCGCGTTGTACAGTTTGCCGTGCTTGACGAGCCACTCCTCGTACAAGGAATTGACCTCCTCATCGGTGCGCCACGTGGCCTTGTCCTGGTGAGCGTTGTCGTAGGAGATAATGGACATGTCCAAGGCTGAAGAAAGCGCAAAGAGCGCGAACAGCAGCATAATCGCCATGTTGGCGGAAGTAGAAGAAGCCATGTTTGTTGAAGAAGAGAAAGAAAGGTGTTGAGAGTGGAGAAAAGGTGCAGGGAACTTGACCTTATAAAGAAAAAAAAAGAGGTGAGAGGGGTTGGATAATAATTGGATAAAAAATTATTTATTTAAAATAAAATAATAATTCACGAAGATTAGGTAGCGAATAATATCGCCAAGGGCGTGGAGCTGAACGGGTAATTATTGATAAGTAATTAGACTAAATTACCATTTTAACCTTTAAAGTACTAAATTGCTGACTTTTAAATAATAATAATATTTTTACATGGATTTAAAATTAAGATAACGATTATCTTTCGATTCTTTTCCTTTTGAATGAATTCTTTGCATTTAAATGAGATACTCGACACTTGTATATAGTATAGAATAATGATGTACTTAATTATTGTAATATGTATCTATTTATATAATTATTTTATTAATAATTCGGATTAAGAATATGAATTATAATTAAAAATTATTTAATTTTTAATTTTTAATTAATCTTCTCAAAAATATGATAGTATCGATCAGCTTTATCAGACATTGGGCTTCGATCCCAACCAGTAGAATTTAATAATATTAAAAACATAGATTTAGATTTTAATAATTTCACGTGGAGAAAATGTTTGGTTATGGAAATATTGAAAATACAAGGAGGTAGATATATGGGGATACCCAATTGAAACAATAAGGGCATAGAATTGGGTGACTTGTCCCACGCGCACAACACCAACGTTCACACTCATTGTCTACTGAACAAAATATGTTTCTAGTTTTATAAATCTATACCTACTTTTTTACTCGTGTTTAAATTGTGCTCTTTTTTGTATCCTTTAAATTAGTAAAACAAAACTTACTGCTAAAGTGTGAATGATTATTTGTTCATATTATTAGTAATATGAATTTCAAAAATTTATTATTTTCTAATAAACTACTTTTTCACCTAAAAAGTCTATCGTAATTAAGCTGGCAAAAAAATTATATTTTTAATTATTATCTCTATTTATTATAAATATTAATATGAAATAGTATAAAATTGTTTTTTTAAACTGAATATAAGAAATTAAGATATACATTATCGCGATTCATCTTCATGCTAAAGTATGAAAAATATATTTAATATAATACAAAGATATCATATTATTATTTCACTGCTCCTTGAAATGTATAAATAAAATAGTTTTGTAGTTTATTTTTAAGAAATAATAATATTTCTACTTCTTTAAGTTATTTATAAAACAAATAGATTGAAACTCTCTCAGTTTTTATATTCAAAAGAAATAGCACGAAGCTAAACTCTATCTAATCAAATGTTAATTGGTAAAGATAGTCTTTAAGTACAGCATAATGACATGTATTTTGAAAATATACATTAAATTAAAATGATGTAAATATATATAATTGCATAATAATAACATTTTTTATAGTTGTTAATTTTGCATTGTTAACTTACCACATATTTACCAATTATTTGACCTGTTATAATGCATTATGTTGCAAGTAAGAATATGTTTGGTCACATAAAAAGAATGGAATCTCAATCTAGAAGATGAAAAACTATATAATTTGATGTCATGTAATGAAATTTCATACTAGTGTTAATTACTCTTGTACTTGATACAATATGTACATTCTTACGAGTCAATAAAATTACTTTTATATACTGATAACAATAACAATTTGTAGAATTATATCTATATTTTCTTTATATATAAACAATTTTATAACTATTAAAAGTTAAAACATTATTAAATATAATTTTCTACATTAAAAAACGCACACTTGTCTTGAGGCTTCTGATAAATATATATTGATGTGACATTACGATAGAGTGGACCAGAGCATGATAAGTAAAAAAATATCTTTACCATTTTTTAATAGGCTTTTATCATCATATCTTAAAGTGGGATTTTACGTATAATATGATCATCATGTCAAAGGATGGAACGTGATAGAAAAAAAAATACTTTATCAAATATTTTGAACCTATAGTTCCGTGAAAAAAAAATATATTTTATTTGTAATGTTAATAGACATCTTTACGCATTTTAATTTAATTTTAAGAAAATAATAATTTAATTTATGTCTCTATTCCCCATATTTTTTTAATTATTTTACATATTTATTTTGAAAAGTGAGTCATTATTAGTCACTCTTCCACCCAACTCCCCGTTAATTATTAAATTGTAAAGATAAAAGTATAATTATTTTATCAAGAGTAAAAAATATTAAATATACTAACTTGTATTTAGTTTTATTTAAAAAATTGTAAATTAGTTTATAAGAATATTAGTAAAAGCTAATATATTCTTATAATAAAAAAAACTATTCAACATTTTTTTAACACAATTTAGTAAAAATATAATAAATTTATGAAGGGTAAAGGTTTATGACTAAAACAAAAAGTACATATAACTCCACAAGTTCGTGAGTTCACACTTGAACTAATAATCTATAATATTGCATCTCGCGATTCACGCGATGCGCTGGCGCGTGTTTTTTTAAATATGTTTGTGCCTCTTCATTGACCTCAAAATATCTACCTCATTACTTACAAAACAAGTTGTTCAAATTAAAAACATTATCTTTTTCATCTCAATTTAATTAATTCAAGATATTTATTTAAAATTCAAATATTATAATTATACAGTTCACAATTTAATTATCACAGTCTTACAAATTTTATAATATAAAGTTATCGTGTACTTTACCATTATAAATTTTAATTTGTATACATTTTATCAATATACTAAATATATATTTTCAAAAAATAATGTCGTCTTATTATCAATGTATAAAAATTTTAAAATATAATATCAAAATATGCAGTGAATTTTTGAAAGAAAAATTGCAAAATAATGACAATTGAATGGTAAATATATAACCAGAACTATTTAAATTATACTGTAAAAGTAAATCAAATTAATTTCATAAAAGATATGATAAATTTGGATTATTTGAGAGTCCATTTTTTTATGGAGTAATTTTAAATTGCAAAGAATTTTCGTCCGAAATTAAAAATAAATAAATTTATCCGTCATCTAATTTTTTTCTCCTTTTAATTTTGGCACTTATCTTACACTTTTATATTTTTAATCATCTTTCGTTTTCAAATTCTGAATTTTATTAAGCTTCTTGCGTGAGGATGATTTTTTTGTTAAAAAAAAATCAGTCAAAACCTCTCTATAAATAATTTATTTTTTTAAAATGTTAAAATAGAATAGTCAAAATACACGCATAATAACTAGAATATCACAAACTTAACAAAAAACTAAAGTTGAAAATGTTAAAGTAACTTATAATTATTTTATAAAATTTATTTAACTTGTTTTTCGTGTGTATTATTTAAAATACCATAAATAGAGTGAATAAATAATATGCTATTTAAAGTATTGCTTTTATTTCTGTGTTTTGGGGAATTACAGCATCGCAAGCAAAACGTTATAAACAAGATACTGTTCCATACGCATCATCAACAAGAATCAATTTTCTTTCTAACTTTTGTGTGGTATTAAGAACAGGACCCACAAAAAGATTCTTTTTTGCTTTCAATCTTCAAAAAAGTTTATAGTTTTATAGATTAAAAAAGGTTTTTTAATTTTCAATTTTTATTACAAATTATTATTTTAAATATTATTAATTTATATAAGTTGTTATCGTAAAACATTTTTTTAGTTTAATACAAATTATTTTAAATGAAGTAAAAAGTTAAAATTTAAAGTTTTATTTATCTTCTTAGATGTTTTTCAAATATTAATTTATCAGTTATCTATAGAACTCTTTTTATAACTTATCACTAATAATATATAGTAATATTTTATAAAATGATAAAAAATATTAGTTTTTTTAATCTTATTTTTATCTTTAAATTAATCGTTAAAGATTCAAAACACTACAAATAAAAAAATAATGTTACACGAAGTATTTACTTATTATTTAATATTTAATATATTTTTTAAATTTTTTTATAAAGTTTTTACTTATTTGAGAAATCTTTTGTAGGTAATTTTTTCTAATTTTAGCAAACAACTTGACTTTTGAGTTTGGAAATACTCAACTCAAATTTTCTAATGCATCATTCTTTCAGCCTTGAATAATTTGTTCTCTTTTTCATAAAAAGTATTTGGATATTTGGCACTCATCGAGACATTTAAATAAAACTATTTCCAAATAACTATGAAATATTTTAAGCTATATTTTTTATTTATTTTAGTGTACAATTATCTGTATGTTAAATATATTTAAATATATTTATTTATTATTTTTTAATAATATTGTATCAGTATACCTTGTATAGTATACTCTCTTGTTTACTTGTAATAAATAACCAATACTAATTTTAAGTTTTTATTTAAAATATTTAACATTAGTTGTAATATATCTTTGTGTTTTTTTATATAATTAAATTTGGGATAAAAAAAGTTGTTAATAACATTGTTGAAAAAATTTGGCAATTTTTTTGTACATGTGTGACTTTCTAACCTTTTTGGGTGGCCTAATGTAGAGTGAGACAGAACAGGGTCGCATTGTCACTTTTAATGATTAATCAAAAACACCTTCAAACAATATAATTCAAATCAAATAATTCTATTTACACAGTAATTAAATAATGCTGCATAAAATATTTTTTCTTTCGTTTCCCAATGATAAATATATTTTATAAAAAAAAAAGTCCCTTGTTACGAAATTTACGCAATCCACATTATAAAAAGGTTCGTTATATGTTTTTTTTTAATAATAAAACTCGCAACAGAGTTCTACAAAAAAAAGTCTCTTTAATTTGTTAAATATTATACAAACATATTAAGAAAATCATGTTTATAAGTTTTTTCTTTACCTTTTTTCTGTCAATATTGTTCAAAAAGTGTTTGAAAAAAATTTATTTTTCCTGTTCTCTTTCACCTTCAAAAGCTATTAAAGAGGTGTAAAAAATGTGTTGAAGATATATTTAAGTTGAAAAATAATTTTTTTAGTTATATAAGTAATTGGTTGAAAGTAGAAGTGATATAATCAAGATAAAATATTTATAAATAGAAAAAATTAAATATTTAAAACTTATTTCAAAAAAAATCATCATCCTTCAAAAATATATATATATATATTTTTTATTTTATTTTTTATTATTATTTTTTTTAGATTTCTGAAATATTTGTTTATTCTTTTGTAGATAATACGTCTTAAGAATCTTGATGGAAAATCGAGCATTTTAAAGTAAGTTCATGTTTTTCTTATTTATTGAGTTAGTTTTGGAAAATATCGTAGGCTTGTTGAAGATGAGGTTTGCATGTGATCCGTTTATGATAAAGATAAAACTTTATTAGTTCATAATCATAAAAGGTATGTTCAGATCATTGATTAGAGTTTTCTAATCGTAAGATTAACCTTTTTATGAGAATAGTGAAATTGAGAGTTTAAACTTGACTTGAACAAGTTAAATGAAATTCATTTAATTAATATTCTATAACTTTGGTTGTTGGGATAGTCGTATTCATTAGACGTGCTATTTAAATAAGAACTTAATGGTTTGGTCGTTGGACAAGTCAGGACTAAACAAAATTCATTTAATTGAAAACTTAAGAGTTTTTATCGTTGGACAAAATAATTTTTATTAATTATTAGATTTTGACTGGTGTCTTTGATTGAGTAAGGATAGTGTGAATGAGTGAATTGAAACATGTACTTAATTTTTAGAGAATCTTGGTTGAAAAAATATTTTTTAAGACTTTAAAAAAACTTGTTTTTAAATATTTCTAAATATTAAATTTTATTTATCTTTCATCATATTATTATATTCAAACATTATTACTGTTTGTTATTTTAAATCCTAAACTCTTATCATCGAAGTTACACAATAAACAAATAATATTATAAGAAGAGACAATCTCAACGTAAATAGATTTAGAAAAAAAATTATACTTATATTTTGTTTATATATATATATATATATATAAATGTTAAAAAATATTAAAATAATACAGTTAAAGAGAATGAGTGATATTCATTTTAATAAGATATTTATAATTTGTTCTTAGGGAATAACGACTTCATAATTTAATTTCACACAATGGATGTGATGTTTCCATTTAATGGGCAAACATTTATACCTTGCATCTTATTCTAGGTGTTAACTATTGACGATAAAGACGCCACGTTATCAACTAACGTTAACTAAGACAATTGAGTTTGTTTTCTATATACAATGTTATTTGTATTTCAGATATTCTTTGCCTTGTAGCTTCTGCATGTTTATTATTTCAGTTGTGTTAGGTTCATCAGTTGAAAAAAAAGTTGCAATCACATGCCTTGTTTTGCCAACACTACCAGATTCCTTACAGATTAAGAATACTGTCACTTTCCATTTATTGTTAATTCTTTAAAATTTTATTTATGAAAAACTATTATTAAATAATAAATAATGACGTGACAAAAATTTTAACTATTTTAAATTAGATACCAACCAGATAAATTCTCTATTTTTTTCAGTGCTACCTTATAATTTAATATTAATACCCACACAAAAAGTACAGAAAAATAAATTAATTATACCTATTCGATGTTGTTCAAGCAAACCTCATCTTCAACGTTGATTCAATATTAAAAATCACAACACACGTCACCCTTTTATCCTTCCACCATATAAAATATCTCAACACAATTGATTGGATCAAATAACTTCTTTGTGTGAAGTTTAGGATTACTTTTAGATATTATTTGAACTTTGAAATTAAAAAGGAAAATTGAATTTAAAAATTATGCTTATATAATTTTGTTTAATCATTCATCTTTTTTAAATTTATTATGTCAACACTCAATTTTGTTTGAAAAAAGTATTTTTTTAAAAGGGATTTTACTTAATTAATAAAAATATGATTAGCCAAATTTGAAAAAAATATGATAATTTTTTTTTGAAAAATCATTAAAAAATGTAATTCTTTAAATTTATTTTTTTAATATTAAAATACTGTAAAAATAAAATTCTAGTTTCCTTTTATAAAAAAATCAAATGTTTAAAAACGTACACTTTAGACTTTTTTTTTATCATTTACTTTGTTTTTAATTTTTATATTTTAGAACAAAAATTAAAGATTAAAATGAAAAAAAATTCAAGGCCAATCCAGTAAGGTTTTTAATCTGAAAGTTATAACTAAAAAGAAAGATAAAAAAAAAAGAGCAAAAAGAATAAGTACAAAAAATCAACAAAAAAGTGGATGGCACAAAATTACTAAACAAATGCAGAAAATCAGAACAACAGGATAAGATAAAGTTGATTTCGGAATCCAAATATGATGTTGACATCAATTTTTTCCGTTTTTTATTTTTTAAAATAAATTATGGTGATGATTTTTTTTTCTAAACAAAATTCCATCTTCTCGTTGAGATCGAGATTCAAACATAATTAATTAAGTATATAAAATATGTGTGATTTTTTTTTATGTATTTATGTTTTTTTTTTTATAATATATTTTTATATTTGTTCGTTTTAATATTATAATTGATTATATTTTTTAATTATTGAAACCTAGAGTAGAGAATTATTACTGTATTTGTCTAGAAAGTTTTCTGGTTGTGGGTTTGAGTAGTCTTGAGTTATGTTATCTTCACACACTATGATGCAGTTCTAGATTGAATGCACATAAATTTTTTTTGTATTTTGTTGTATGTTGTGGTTTGGTGGAGGTATTTGGTGGGTTCAATTGATGAAGAATATAAATTTTGGTGGTGAGTAGAGAATTATAAGAGGTGAGACAAACTCTTAAATGATTATAAGTTAGACACAAAACTTATAAGTTAGACACAAAATTAATGCTAACAAACACTACAAGAAAATTATAAAATAGAAATCAATTTTTAGAGACCAAAATAATTAGTTGTAATAGTAATTAAATTATAGACAATTTTAGAAACTACAAAAAAAAATTGGTTTCTAAATTAGTTTCTATTATTGTTAAATAGTTTCTAAATTGATATATAATTAGCTACCAAGATTCTATCTACCAATTATTTAGTTTCTAAATTTGGTAGCAAAAACCTTGGTTACTAATTAGATACCAATTTAGAAACCATTTAACAATAATAGAAACTAATTTAGAAACCAAAAATTTATTTAGTCCCTAAAATGGTCTCTAATTTAGCCACTATTACAACTAATTATTTTTTGTCTCTAAAATTGGTTTTGTAACATCCCTAACTTTTACTTTTTTTTAAAAATAAAATAAAAATAATATGCGTACAATATCTAACTAACGTACAATATCTAATTAACATATAAACATATATTGTTTTCTCATTTTTGTATCTCAAAACATATCCCTCTTCATAAGGATTT
>Ga0123342_1004172_pt1 | contig 22386 bp, 12 predicted proteins | sample Turbeawhitnodule_FD_89960 | JGI IMG/M metagenome (GOLD analysis project Ga0123342, IMG submission 89960) | Root nodule microbial communities of legume samples collected from Mexico - Turtle bean Mexico white nodule | ecosystem: Host-associated > Plants > Roots > Nodule | place: Mexico: Nepantla... | reverse complement strand
GTAATATATGACCCATATTAAAAATATGATTTTTTTTTTCATAAAGAGTAGATGAGTCATAAACCTCACATAGCTAACCACATACAGATACACAGGTAACCAGTTCTGCGTGTGCCAGTATATGTGGAGGAACCTGTGGCTGGGTAACTAGTTTTGGTAGGGTTATTACATCGGTTAAGTCATTTAACCGATGTAATATATGATTTTTACATCGGTTAAGTCATCTAACCGACGTAATATATGATTTTTATTAAAAAAAATTAAATTTTTTTCATGAAGAGTGGATGTCATAAACATCACATAAGTAACCATTTACAGACACATAAGTAATTACTTACAGACATATGGGTAACCAGTTTTGCGTGTGTCAATATATGTGGAGAAACTTATGATTGGATAGTTTTTGGTAGGGTTATTATATCGGTTAAACCATCTAACCGATGTAATATATGATTCTTATTAAAAAAATAATTTTTTTAATGAAAAGTGGTTGACCATAAACATCACGTAAGTAACCACTTACACACGGATAACTAGTTTTGCGTGCGTTTTATGCAGTATATTTGTTTGTTACGTGTTTGTTACGTGTTATATATTATATCATAGAACCACTCTGACATCCTTTTCACGCAAAGTGACACATGGGAATAAAACATATTTCCTTTCAAAATTATCCTGTTATTCTTGTCTTTTGGCTAACGTCTGCTTGTTTGGGTTGGTATAAAAAAATGCGTTGTTTTGGTTTTTTGAATACGCTCTTAATAAAGAACTCTATATTACGTAACCGCAATCAGAACTACACGTTCTATCTCTATCCATAAATTGAAAAAAAAAACCAAAACAAAACAGTTCAAATAATGTAAGTTACTGTGATGTGTATTTTAATGTAATCTATTGGTCTTGGCCATAGTTTATCCGTTGGATGAAGCGAAGTGACCATGTTCTGGACTCGTTCTCTCAGACTTTTCAGATCCTCTCGCGTCTTCTCGTCTCACTATCATTCGCGTAAATTTTGTAGCTTTTCGCAGGACAATGATCTGGGTTCATGGGAATCGATGGAGGGTCTTTCTCGTTGCTCTGCCAATTTTGTTCCTTTGTCTCCCATCACCTTCCTAGAGCGAGCAGCCAAGGTCTGCAGAGACAGAACCTCGCTCGTCTATGGATCTCTTCAGTATAACTGGGGCCAAACCCATCAACGCTGCTTGAAACTCGCTTCTGCTTTGACCCTCTTGGGAATTTCTCGTGGGGATGTGGTCAGTTTTGCCTTTGTTCACACTCTGTCTTTCTTCTGCTTTTACTGTAGTGACATGTCTGTGTTGAACTGTGGAATTTTTATAAGATAATGGATCGGTTAGTGAGAAAGTTAACTGTTGATGATATTCTATCATAACTATGTTTTTCACACACTAAGAGTAATAGTTGTTTTCTCACCAAAAAGAAAATGATTTTGTTAAGTACTATACTGTCTAAGATGAGTTATTTCTATTTTCGAAGAGCGAGTCTGATCCTGAGTGATTGCGTCTGTTTAATTTTCTTCTGTTTTTAGTTATAAATTTTCAAAACAAGTGTATTAAAAATAATAATAACAAATAACTAATTGCGCCTGTTTTGACTTTTTCTTACTTGATATGTCATTATAGTTCTAGGATGACATTTAGCTGCGCTTGTTTTTCAAAATCAATTCATGATTTCGGAAGCTAAAAATAGTTTTTGAAAAGAAAAATTGTAACTTGAGAATCCAAAAAGTTGAATACAAATGTGACAGTTTTAATAAAAGATATATTAGAAGTTGTAGGTTGGTTATGGAAAAGAAATGAATTGTCAATTTATCATCATGTTTCTTTTGAAAATTAAAATGAAGATTGATAAATCATTGTTTCTTTCTGTGGCGGCCGTAGTTAGGATGGTCCTTGCAAGGACTGGTAGTTAGTTGACTATCCAGGGACCAAATATGTTATTTTTAAGTCTTTGTGTAAGTGGAAAAAATGCATGTTGAGTAAATCCTTAAAAGCTAAGGGCTAAAAGAAAAAAAAGAAACTATTCTTTTTTTTTCAAAGTCATATTTTTAAGGATAAAAAACATTGGTGGTGATCGGCTTAGGTGACTACTGTGGAAATTTGGAAGAGTAATTGATAGCCGACACCTGAAAGTTTTGAATTGAAATGAAAGATTTGTTTGAAGAATGGATTGAGGATATAACTGAAGTGTTGGGAGCTGGAGAAATAGCTTGCTTGAGATGTGAAGCTTCATTATTAGATTCAGAAGATCTGCAGATAATCTAAATATTAGAACTAACCGGGTAGTTTTGTATACTATTTTTAGAATTTAATATGGAGCAATTTTCTTTTGAAGTTACTATCTGCAGCTTTCAGATATCACCACTTTGTGCATGCTACTTGAACTTTCATCAGCACTTCAATGCTCACATGTTTCTACAAATTGTGCTGCACTTTTAACAATTCTAATTTGCAATGACGAAACTTGTGATGCTAGGGAACAAATATATGGAAGCGTCTTCGCACTTCCTGAGGTAAATGAATCACTGATGCTATTCCATGTTGTTACTACACAGGTTGGCACCCTATTACCCAATGTCCCTGCTATGTACGAGTTACATTTTGCTGTCCCAATGGCTGGAGCCATTCTATGCACCCTTAACTCACGCTTAGATGCAGCTATGGTTTCAGTCCTTCTGGAGCATTCACAAGCAAAGGTCCTTTTTGTAGACTACCAACTCCTTGAAGTTGCTAGGGGAGCTTTGGATTTGCTAGGCAAAAAAGCTACAGAATTGCCAATTTTGGTTTTAGTCACAGACTCGGATTGTCCATCTACATTTGACATTACATCAGTTAGTTATGAGTATGAGAGGCTTCTTGCTGATGGGCACGATGGTTTTGACATAGTGAGACCCCGTAGTGAATTGGATCCTGTAAGTATAAACTACACCTCAGGCACTACATCTAGGCCTAAGGGAGTTGTCTACAGTCACAGGGGTGCTTATCTTAATTCTCTAGCAACTGTTCTACTCTTTAGAATGGACCTTTTTCCTGTTTATCTTTGGAATGTTCCAATGTTCCACTGCAATGGGTGGTGCCTCCCATGGGGAGTGGCATCACAATTTGGGATCAATATTTGTGTTAGGAAGGTCTCTCCAAAAAACATTTTTGACAATATAGCTCGGCATAAGGTGACACACATGGCAGGAGCACCAACTGTGCTGAACATGATTGTGAACTCTGCATTGACCGACCGAAAGCAACTCAATCAGAAGGTGGTGGTGATGACAGGAGGTTCACCTCCACCGCCACAGATCCTTGACAAGATGGAGGAGATTGGCTTTAGCATTTCTCACCTGTATGGCCTCACAGAAACGTATGGTCCAGGCACTTTCTGTGCTTGGAGACCCGAGTGGGACCTTTTGCCCCATGAAGATAGATCAAAGATGAAAGCCAGGCAGGGGGTGCCCCATGTGGCTTTGGAGGAGATTGATGTAAAAGATCCTGCCTCAATGGAAAGTGTTCCATCTGATGGAAAAACAATGGGAGAGGTAATGTTTAGAGGGAATACAGTGATGAGTGGATATTTTAGAGATTTGAAAGCAACAGAAGAAGCTTTCAGAGATGGGTGGTTTCGTAGTGGGGATCTAGCTGTGAAACACTCTGATGGTTACATAGAAGTCAAGGACAGGTTGAAGGACATAATAATCTCTGGGGGAGAGAATATCAGCTCAGTGGAGGTAGAGACGGTTTTGTATAGCCATCCAGCAATTCTTGAAGCTGCAGTTGTTGCCAGGCCTGATGATCATTGGGGCCAAACTCCTTGTGCTTTTGTGAAGTTGAAAGAGGGGTTTGATGTAAATGCTCAAGACATAATCAACTTTAGCAGGGATCATTTGCCTCATTACATGGCTCCTAAAACAGTCGTTTTTCAAGACATTCCAAAAACTTCAACCGGGAAGATACAGAAGTATGTTCTGAGGGAGAAAGCCGAAGCTTTGGGCAGCCTTTCTAGACCCCATGGGTGTGATAAATTGTAGTTAAATGTTCAAGATAATGAAACGAATAATAATAATAACAATAAATTGGAAAGAGGTTCTACAAGAAATTCCATTCTTTTATAAAACATATAACAGATGAATGGAATTTTCACATGAATCCCATTTTATGGCACTAACATGAGACTGCAGAAATCTTTTTAGCTTGTACAAACAAGATTTTCACTGTTGTTCAGACTGTGGGAAGAGCAGGATATTTCCCAGTATCAAAACGTGTTACAAATGGGTAGAAAATGGAACCAGCATATATATGATTCCCAATTTTAATCGCACTGGTCAATGCTAGTTTGGGATCATAATAATGTGCAGTTGGTTTTCCTTCTAAATCCACGACTACAAATCCTCCATTCTTCGAGAGAGGTACATTCCACACATATTTGGTTATAATTGCTGCAATCTTCCTTATGAAAGGATATCTAAATGCCAAATCCAGTTCAGAAGTAAAGGCCTGCCAGTAATGCACAAAAACATTCATAAGTAAACAAGACAAAAGCAGTTTTGTTAAAGTGTCACGTCACAAGTCATATTCCCCAAGAGTTTTGTTAAAGTGTAAGTTAAAAACTAGTATTTTGAATGAATATTGATTATTTAACACCCAATACTCCAAATACTCACATCCATCTTATGCCTTATTATTTTATAAAAATACTTCTATATCCAATACTCCAATTGACATCCATATTATGTCTTATTATTTTATAAAAATACCTCTGTTACATAAGTAATCCAAAAGTTGTAATCTGGAGCAAAAGGATAAATGGCAAAAAATCATTTTCCATTTTGAATATAATAAGTTTCATTTGCTTTAAAAGTTGAATGGAAGTTGGTGGGGAACTGATTGCTATTAAGATTAGTTATGAAGCAGGTGGATACAGTACCGTGAACATTGCAATCAAATACTGCCCTTGTCCATCATAATGAATGTTGTCGGGCATACCAGGTACGTCACAGAACTTCTCTATGGTACCTTTTTTAGGGCCCTGAACGTAATATTTATTGCATCTCAACCTGCACAACAGCGCTTGAAATAAGCAAAAGAGTTCTAAAACACAAAATACATTCATTTGATACCATTAAAAAATAAAATATTTATTTATTTTTTAATAACTTTTCAAACTATAAAAGGAGTTTGGTTTGAGATTAATGAGATCCAATTAACAACAGCCTTTACTTACCCATTTAAGTCATAAATAAGTAACATTACTTTAACAATTTGACAGAGATGGTAGTACATAATGTTATATTGACTTAAATGCAGTTTGATCCTTGCCTTGTATAAATCACTCCCCATATTTCTAATTAGGTTATTTTATTCCCTAAATGTTATCATATGCTAGAATTAGATCTCTATTTGGTGTAGTATCTAAATCTTAACAAAAGTTGATCATATCAATCATATTTTACTAAATTCGCAAATTAACACAAACCAAAATATACTACTTTTTCCATGAACTATTCCAATCATGGGAAATTATTAGCACGTCAAATATTTATAAATCAATTAAGTAAAATATGACTAATATCTATAAATTCTGTTACTATTTAGATGACCAGGGTCCAATTTAACATGATAAAATTCAAGGATTAAAATCGCTCAATTAAAAGTATAGTACAAAGATGAAAAGTGAACAAATACGACAAATGTAAATAGACCACAAATTGAAGGTAGTTTAAGCTGGGGAAAACTTACAGGACAGATTCACAAAAGATCACAAATTGTTGATCAGGTGAAACTGCAACCCCATTGGCAAAGTAGAGGTCTTGGGCAAGCAGGGTTGTCTTCTTTGTTGCTGGATTATAGCTGAAGAATCTGCCATTAGGCTTCCCTTCCAAGATGTCGATGACAGCATCATTTAAAGTGTATTTGTGAGATGCATCTGTGAAATAAATAGTACCATCTTCTGCTACATCAACACCATCTGTTAATTTGAATTTTAGGCCCTCAAACTCGTCTACCAGCAGCTCAACCTCCTTTTCACTTGACACCCTCAGCAATCCCTGCATCGTTAGTTCAACTTGCTTCTTTTAATAATATTCGTATTGACAGTAAATTGAAAACAAGTTCAAGCTTTTCGTTGTATTAATAAGATTTTTTTTTCACTTTGCTTTAACCAATTGAAATAATTTATTTCCTATATTATAAATAAGAGTCACACCGTTCCTCTACTTTATTCATCTAAATAGGTACAAATCTAACAGAAAAAACCTAACGAAAATAAGTTAGCACATAAACCTTCATTTTTTTAAAATATTATTTTCTTACCTTGTGCTCACTAGTATGAAAAAGAAAAAAATGAAAAATAAAAGAAAATAAACAAAACTTTATAATTAATTTGATTAATATAATAATGTTTTGGTATATTAGATTTAAAAAATAATTTTTAGAAATAATTTGATATAAAAATTAATTTTTAAAATATCAATTAGAATTAAAATAATTTTAAAATAAAAAAAATACAATTTAATTAAAAATAACATATATCTAAAAATTAATATATTAAATATTATATTTTTTCTTTCTGTCATGAACATGGACTTTATTCAATTTCATATTTCGAGAAATGAAAGTATATCTTTTCATCTTCGTAATGATTAAAGTGCGAACTTTGAGCCGCAATAGCAGCAGATCACAAATTAAAATTAAAAAGTATGTTTTTGTAACTAAATCATTGATGAAACTTAGAAATTTCACCTCCTCACTTTTTCTTTTCTTTTTTCAAAATTATTTTCTTTAACAACTCAATACCTTTCCCGCGTCGGCAACTATGAGTTCACCGCTCTGTAGCAAAGTTAGCCCAAGTGGCCTTCCTCCAGTGTTGATCCAATTTTCAACCACCGAGTCAACCGCCGAGTCGTTCACCGTGACTCGCTTGATCCACCCATCCTCACATCCAGTGTAGACAACACGTGACGCGGCGTCGTAGGCCAGGTCTTCGGGGCCCTCCACGTGTCCCACGGCCACAGCTTCAGATCCAACTCGCGCGTGGTCGTTACGTGCGGGAACCACCACGACGGAGTCCAGCCGAATCGGCAACGCAACCGGTTGAAACGGTTCGAGCTGGAAGAGAATTGCAGCCACAGTGACAGGAAGAACGATAGCCAATAACGGCGTATAAAATGGTGACCTGGTTGGTTGAGACATTGGAAACGAGGTAGTGGCGATGGCTGAGAGAAAGGTTTTAGGGTTGATGGAGTTGCTGTGAATACTGTATGAGAGAATATGAGAAGATTGGGTAGAATTTGTAGCAATGTGTGTGAAGGGATAGGAACGTTGAAAATCGGAATTGAGATTACTATATACTATGCAGACAGTTACGTCTCTCTTCGTTTCTGGTGTGAGGCGCGTGTCCTTACGATACGATATGAATCGACAACGAGATATAAAGAATATGAAAAATATCATGCTTCTAATTTCATTACTTTCTTTCATTTAAAATTATTTTTATATCATTAAAAACTATATTTTTATTTTAAATTGAATCTTCTTTATACTTCCATACAATATTCTTTTTAATTGTTCATCGTTTTTTAACAAAGTTATTCCATTTTACTTTAGAATTAATAGGAAAAACATATTAGAATATATAGTTATTGAAATTGAATATGTTGATAAAGATAAATAGAGTAGATTGTAATGGCTGAGAAACACTTTTTTGAGCTCATTTTTTTTGTTAAATTAAATTTAGAGTTTAAATGTGTACAAATATTTTCTTGAAACACTCTCGTTGCATATTTAAAAGTATTTTTTATTCTAAAAGTGATAATTTAAATGCATGATTATGAGTATATTAATTTGGTCAAACTTGGTTTCGATCACTCTATTTTAAATTGATAAATTTATTTTTTTAAATGTAAACTTAGTCTTTTTTTTTCATATTCAAATTTTTATTCACTAATAATTTTTTAATTATTTAAAAGTTGAAAAAAATTAAAATAAAATATTTTATTGAATTAAAAATTAAATTCATCAATTAAAAAAAGAAGAATCAAAACTAAATTTAACCAAAAATACTTAGAGTAAAAACACATTTTACGAACCGATTGTGGAAAGATTTTTCCTAAAATTGTTAATTGAATCGTTATTTTTTATAAAGCATTACACGATTAAATTAAAATTAGATTTAAAAAAAATTAGAGAAATTTGAATTTTAAAAAATAAAACTTAATTTCTTATAGTTTTATCATGTAAAAAAACTATTTTTTTAAAAATTATAAAATTATCGTACTTTAAATTAGTGCTTTATATATATATATATATATATATATATATATATTAAAATTTATAATTATTTGTTTTATTTATTATTTAATCTTGTTACTTTACACACCTCTAGATTCCCTTCCTCTCACCTCTATTTTCTTCATTTCCCTTTTTACTCCTCGTCCCACCTTCACCCCATCTCTTACATAGCGCACCACCTAGTCATCTTATTTATTAGTGCCAATTTTACTTAAGATTTTTTGTTGGATGTTATGTTGATGCAAACTATATTAACTTTATAGATAAGTAATTTTGACTTACAACTTCAGTGGTTTTTAAGCATGATATGATTTGGTCGAGAGTTTGAACACCGTTGTTAGAATATTGAAAGTTAAAATAATATAAATAAATAATATAATAAAATAATACTGCATTAAGATTCAATAAATAGGTTTAAAATATTAAAAAATATATTTAATAATTGTAAGGTGTGAAAAAGTAAAAGTTTAAGTAAATTAAAACTCAACAATAACCATTATAATAAATGATCTGTAAGTAAAGTATTTTTTATCTAATAATCAAATAAACTGATTTTAATTTTAGGTTCGGAGTATCTTACAAGTACATACACTCATCAGTAAAAAAAAATAAAAATTCAATCAGTAACTAATAAATCAAAAGTAAATTAATTGTTTTTAAGTTCCTGTAACAACAATATAATACTTAATGTTAATTTAGGTAATTACTTATCTTGTATTTAAAGTCGAAGTTAGTTAGTATTTAAGCTGAGATTTGTATTCTAGAACGCACTAAAGCATTGTTGTGTCATGTCTTACACTCTTAGCAGGCACATTTGACCTTGTCAAACACGTTGGAGCCTAACAAATTCCATTAAATATTTGATTTGCCGGCTATTGTGCTCAGAATAATGGTAAATGATAGTGGAACACTTTCAAAAATTATCATAAAATAACACTATGTTTTCAAATATATTATCTATTTCAGACTATTTTCATTATTGACGGAGTCAATTTATCCCTTAAAATAATAAAATTCATGTCACATGAATTATTAGAGTAGAATTAATTAGTTTAACTATAGTTTCATCTCTAGAAGGTGGTAAAATGGGTTGTCAAATTGCTTGCTTCACAGTATGCATAGGTTTTAAGATGAATTTTTACTCTTTTTTAAATAGAGAAATTTTAGAAGGTAATTTTTTTTTACAAATGATTTAGAATATTTATTTATAAAATTTACAGTATAACTAAGAAATTTAAAAAATTGAAATTATAAAATTTATAAAAATATAATTTGATTAATTAAAATTAAGGATTTCAAATTTTACAAAAAAAAATTAAAATTCTTGATGCACCTTTTTTTTTAAATACGTGTTGTTTTTTGTTGTTTTCAATGATTACTAAAAATAAAAAATTCAATATAATATGATTAAAATATACATAAATTTTTATATTTGTTTGATTCTATCTGAATTTACATCTAGTTAATCTAAGCAATTTTAGAATTATTAATAATCTTGAATTATCCACAAGTACTCCTAATTAATCAAAATAAGAAATACAAATAATTCTTTGAAATACCTTTAAAAAAGATTTAAAAAAAGGTAATTAAACACTTAATTATCAACATCAAAAACATCAAATATTGGTTCAAAGTTATCAATATAAATTGTATAATAAAAGAGAAAATATCACTTGAAATGTGACAAATTTATAAAGAAAGTATAACCACACCTTTTTGATGAATCTTGAATATTTTTGTTTCAAACAAAATGCAATGTGTAACACTCTCGAATAACAACTTCGTTGGTGTAGTAGTTAAAAAGTTTTATGTATACTCATCATGAGACTTGTATTTGGTTCCCTCCTGGGTGGAAATGTTAATAATAAATATATAACACTCTCGAAATATCTCCTAAGAAAATAACAAACTCTGTTTTCAATAAGTATGGAATGATATCAATAAATGAGAGATAACTTCTTTTTTAAAAGATTTTAAGATTATTGATTTATATAATCGATTATAATTAAACATAATTGATTATTATGTTCTTCATATAAATAAATAAAAACATTTTGAACTAACATAATTTATTCATAATCGATTTTATGTAAGAACAAACATTTTATATTTAGCTCTTATAACCTATAATCGATTATTCACCATTTATAATATATGAGAACAAATATTTTAAATTTAACTATAATTAATTATTTTGTTCATAATTGATTATATACAAAGTTGGTTGAAATTTAAAATTGGTCTAGTTTGAGATAATAGACTATAAACTTAACATAATCAATTAATATATTTAGAAAAATAGAAAACCAATTTTTAAATACATTTTTTCTCAAAATTACCTTCAAGATTATTCATATTTTACATTTAAGAGAGGAACAACAAAAAGTAAAAACATCATAAACATCATCATAAATAAACACATAATGCTTTGTTATGATTTGCTAACAAAGATCTCAATATCATTTTTTCAACTAATGGTTAAAGTTTATTGTGACTATTTTTAAATCATCATCATTAACAATAATTTTCTTTTGACGAGATGTAAAAAAAAAAAAGACCTTTGTTCAAATATTCTATTTGGTATTTATTAATATATGTTAGTTTTGTTTTTCATCTTACATTATTCTTTATTTACATGGGTGGTGTTTTTATTTGTTGATATTAAACACAATTTTTTTTATTAATTTTACTTGAGACTATTTCTCATTAATATTTTTTTAATAATTTTCTTTTTCAATCAATGTTGATTAGAATGTAAGACAAAGTTAATTCTTATCAAATTAATCAATAATTTTTTTATAAATATTAATAAGTCCATTTTTCGATCGATGTCATACAACCTTTTTATTGGTGAATAATTTTTTTAATCAATGTAAGTCAAGTTCTTTTAAATAATATTGATGTGTAATTTTTTTTATTAGTGTTATTAAGTTTTCTTATTCAAATACAATATTTTTATGAATCAAAGTATTAGTCTAAATCTCAAGAAGATCCACATCTTGTTGTCTTAAAATTTTAAGTTGAGAATGATGTCAATTTAGGATTTAGGGTGTATTTTACTCGCGTTCGAATTTTCCTAGTAATAAAAAAATTTCAACGAAAATTTTCACACAAACATATCCCTAAGATTTTGAGATAAAGGTGATATTAAAACAATGACCATGCTTTGTCCCCTCAAAATAAGATCGATTCTCTCATTTTTTATGTTACTTTTTGGTCAAACACTGTAACTGTTGGAACATCATATTAAATTTATCCAATTATTTCTGATAGAATTAGGCACATCCATTAGTAATAACTTTAAACAATGAAATTTTATGATTTAGGGTGTGAAACTAAAATAGTACACACCTCAAAGTCGTGGTAAATAGCAAAGTGAAGCAGCAGCCAAGTTTGAAAACTAAGTAACAAAAGAACAAAGACTCCCATAAAAGCTCTTTTATAAATAGCTTCATCATTGTAGTGCAGCAGATCATAAAACAAAAATGGGTACCTTCAAAGTGTGTCCTTTTATGCTATGGTTATTGCTACCATTCCTGCTTGGTGCCACAGCAGAACAGTGTGGTACACAAGCTGGTGGAGCACTGTGCCCAAATGGGTTATGTTGCAGCAAATTTGGGTGGTGTGGTGACACAGATTCCTACTGTGGAGACGGTTGCCAGAGCCGATGTAAATCTGGGCCCAAACCTACACCTACACCTTCAACCCCAACTCCAACACCAAGCAATGGTGATATCAGCAGACTCATTAGCTCTTCTCTCTTCGATAAAATGCTCAAATACCGAAATGATGGACGCTGTGCTGCCCGTGGCTTCTACAAATATGACGCTTTCATTGCTGCTGCTCGCTCTTTCCGAGGCTTTGGCACAACCGGTGACGACAACACTCGCAAGAAGGAGATTGCTGCTTTCTTGGCCCAAACTTCTCACGAAACCACAGGTTACTTCCAATATTTTTTTATCATAAAAAAACAATAAAATTTAACAGCACCCTTTGTCCAACCCTTATACATGTATGAAACCTTCTATCTCAACACTACCAACTAAAGAAAGATCCAGATCAACCCGATATTAAATTAAATGCATACATACTATACATATCAAGGGTTCTAAATATCAGTCAGACAACGAAAAACTCACTGATAATATTTTGAAAAAATTCAAAATCAAACCTTAACCTGTATTAAAGAGAAAATTTTAGTTCGATCAATCACTCTACCTTAAAATATACAGTTATTTTTATGTCTCCAAATCTCACACTTATTCTAGGTTACTTCCAACATAGTGTCAGTTATTACCATGATAGATATAGTACATAGTAAGGTAAAACCACTACAGGAATTTATTGAGCACATTAATTGAATTAATGTTTTGGTTTGTGTAGGAGGGTGGCCAAGTGCACCAGATGGTCCATACGCGTGGGGATACTGTTTTATCAATGAACAAAACCAGGCAGATTATTGTGATGGTGGAGAATGGCCATGTGCTGCTGGTAAAAAATATTATGGACGCGGACCAATCCAACTCACACAGTAACTTTTCAACTGTCATTTCAATATCTTTAACAACACTTCTGACAACTCTAATAATTAGTGAGATTTAAAATTATATGAACAAAATTTTATTTAAATGTAGATTGTTGGACTATGTTAGATCCTTTCTTTGACTCAATTAAATTTTTTTTTATTATTTATAAATTTTTTTCTGTTTGTTTCTCTTTTTTTGAATTGGTGTCTTGAACATTTGGTTTGTCTTGTTTTGCTTTAACTTGTTTGTGATTATCATTTTTGGCAGAATTAGTTTTAAATAGTCGATTAAAAGGTGTTGTGTTGTATGATCTAGATTTTTTTTTATATAGATATGATAAGTGATTCTAATGTATATAAAATTTTAAAATTATCTATTTGATAAAATATTATTTCTCTCATGAATTCAGAGTATCAGAAGTGTATATTGCAATATGAGTAACTAAGTGGTGAATGTTGACCGTTTTGAACAGCAACTACAACTATGGACAAGCGGGTAAAGCACTTGAGCTAGATTTGATAAAGAATCCGGATCTAGTGGCCACAGATGCAACTGTATCTTTCAAAACAGCCCTATGGTTTTGGATGACTGCACAAGGCAACAAGCCATCAAGCCATGATGTGATCACTGGAAGATGGAGACCATCTAGTGCAGACACGTCAGCGGGTCGCCTTCCTGGGTTCGGTGTCATCACCAATATAATCAATGGCGGAATTGAATGCTTGAACAGGCAGGAAAGTCTGGTCCAAAATCGCATCGGGTTCTACCAAAGGTACTGTCAGATGATGGGAATAAACCCTGGTGCCAACTTAGACTGTAACACTCAAAGGCCATTTAATGAATGACTCATGTATGCTTCTTAAAGATTATGTTCTCTGTAATAATGGACTTGGAGTCACCCTACATGTAAGGGGAACCTTATTGCTAAATAAGTTCCCATTATCTTCATTAAATAAAAATGTTCAACTTAACCTATTTGATGAGAAAATGCTCATGATCAACACAACTTAAAAAAAATTATATAGACAAATATTAATTAAATTAGATATCATTTTATAGATTAAACAAATATTTTAATTTTTAAATTAGTTTATATTATTGTTAAATAATTTCTAAATTAGTATCTAATTATTTAAATTCTAAATTTGATAGAAAAAATCTTATTAGTTAATTAGATACCAATTTAGAAATCATTTAATAATAATAATTTTTTTTTTTAATTTCTTAATTTGTCTTTAATACAACTAATTATTTTTTATCTTTAAAATTGATTTATATTTTATAATTTTATTATTGTATGACATTAATTAGGATTTTGGCTAACATCACCTTCACCTTTAAATCACATGAAATTAGATAATTAATAAGTTATGGGGTTTTCCTAACATCTGCTCTAATAGCACTGGTTAAGTAAAGCAAAATATGTATTTTTTTTTCCGATTGGAATTCATATTAGACATACACTGAAAATAACAATATATATAGAGATGTATGTTAATGTCATTTATTTAATAAAAACTTTGTATTTTTTATTTAATCAGTACGACTTAAGTTATGTTGCCCATAAAAAAAACAACTTAAATTATGTGGTGGCTAAGATTTTAATAAATGTCTTTGACGCGCTAAAGAATAAAAAATAGAATAATTTTAGATAACAAAATCTCTTTTTAATTTCTTAACTAGTAGTGCCTTAAAGACACTAACCCTAATCAGTTTTAAGTATTATAATCTTTTAAATGAATCACAGTTGCAGCATTTCCCTATCTTTAAGTAATAATTTTATATCTGGAGCCTGAAATATTATCTCAGGATTCTTAAAGTAAAATGATAACAAAATTTATACTTTCTCTCGAGCTAGCAAATTCACTTTGATTTGAAGAACTGATCATGTTTAGCAGGAAGATCTTCTGAACTAAAAGTGGGAAAATACAGTTGATTTTTCTCTGTTCCTAGTCGTCCAAGATATATCTAATGGTGGGTCACAACTTCCATTGACTAGACAAGTCAATAAAATATCATCATCAAAGAGATAAATGTGAGGAACAATTATAAGAATTATATATATATATATATATATATGTATGTATGTATATATGTATGTATGGAAGACTTTTGTTAGTATATTCTCCGTCTTTCAAGAATTACCCACACGTCACGTTGTTGAATACTAATAGTCACTCGTAAGAGGTTGTCTCACACGTGTTGCTCAAGTGTAGACAAAACAAAGGAGTCGCATGTTCATCAACTTAACATAAGTATAAATCAAGATTTTTTTGGCTCAATGAATAATATTTCATAATATGGGTAATGATTAGAAATTATTTTTGTATATTTGATTATATTCTCAAAATTGATCTTTAACTTACAAATATACTGTATTATTTGTAAAATATCATATTTACAGTGACATACAATTTCCAACCAAACAGCTTGGTAGCGTAGCGTATTTAGTCATTTAAATGGTAGATGTGGATGTTGTCCGAAAGGTGCGGAGGATTGGTAAGTGAGGGAATTGGTTTGATAGAAACATTGCATGAAAAATTGAAATAGAAACATTGTATGAAAAATTGAAATAGAAACATTGTATGAAAAATTGGAATTGAAACAAGCATTAAATTATGAAAAGATAGATGAGTTGGAGATTTGCTTCTCATTAGATTTTCAAGAATCTATACCAATTTGAAGTTTAGGGATACAATAATTGGGAGTGACACATCTACTAGAGAATAGAATCACTATAAATAAGGGAAAGGAGAATGTGTGGATATAGAAAGATGATGAAATAAATATATAATGTTAGGTCAATTTATAAAGAATTACAAAATAACATTAGGAATGAAGACAATGAAAGTGTAATAGAGAATGGTTGATGAGAGTTAATTTGTGCAATAGAGGTATAGAGATAGGAAGGAACATTATGCTATATGTGGATTAATTAATGGATAAAATAAGTAGTTACTTAGTGTGGAATATTTATAATAATTGGATGGTAGTTTTTTTTATCGGTAATAAAAAATAAATAAATAAAAACCACTTTAGGAGTGGTTCAACCCTTATACACGGTACTCAACTAGTTAGTGCATCAAATCATAATATAGCAAAACATTATTTTTTATAATTTATTTTATTTGAGTTTAACATTAATGGAAATAAGATTTGACATTACAAAGAAAATAATTGACTACAATCCATAAAAAATACACAAAAGAAAAGAAGCTCACGTTAAAGAATACTCGATGTCAGTCAAGAGTGGCTTGAGTAAAGAATACTAGGTGGTCAACCTGGAATTACTTGAGTAAATGATACTTAGTGTCACTCAGGAGTGGTTTGAGTAAACAATACCCAAAAAGTTAGTCAAGAGTGACTATGAGTTCAAAGAATATTCGAGTGTATTTCGTAGTGACAATTTGCTTAGTTGAAATTGCCTTGTTGACAAGAACTAGATGTAATTTATTGTGAGAAATGAACTAAAATAAATTATTGTGCATATTTTATGTCTTTCGTATCTCCTTTACACATGATATTATTATGATATGCACCAACTAAAAATGTTTTTATCAAAATTATTTTTAATTAAATATTTCTTTTGCACTTGTAGTGACTGTTCAGGAGTAAAAACTATGATTTGATCACTTGTTAAATTACATCACTAAAACAGTTTAATTAAGTTAAAAAAGTTGCATCAATTATGACCTTTCAGAAAAAAAAGAAATTCATTTAAAATAATATTTTAAACATGTTTGTCAAACTAAATATGATAAAGTGTAATTGTTTGTATTTCATTAATTAGACCTATGAAGTCAAGTACCTTAAAAAACATGATCTTCTCTCTCGTTAATCTTTGTTGCTCTTATACTTGCAAGACATGCATAATTTCTATCAAAGTAATTATACATAAATTCTATGTGTTTTCAAATGAAGTAATAAATATTTCATATCTTTTTGACACTATTACTAAAATTTTCTCAACAAGCCAATAATTTTATCTTGTTAGCAAATACAAAACAATTTGTTTGAGTATTCCTTAATTATATATCTCACACTCTTTCATCCTTTGCAAATCAAATTCCTCATCAAATTTAACATTTTCATGACTTCTCAATTTGTTTCTATTCTCCTTTTTCAAACAATCCTAAATTTATTTGGGTGAGTTTAGGGTTATGATTTTGATGAGGATCATTTGTAATAAACATTAGCTAGTAAACAAACATTTTATTATTTTCCTTTTGCATTTTTTTATTTAGGCCATGATATTTTGAGTCACTGGATCAACAATGTAATCTCTTCCACTACTTCCACTACTTCCCATAAATTTAGTCCTTTTATATAAGTTTACATTCTTACTGCCTATACTTCATAACTTTCACCATTAAAGATGTACGAGATATTTAATTTCTTTTTTGTGTGTGATTGGTATGTAGGTTTGAAAACCAAATGTTAATAGTTAATAATTATTTAAATTTTTAATAGTATAAATGTTTATTAATTTTTTTTTCACAATTTTATATAAATTTGTTGTTTTGTTGTAATGGATTTGAATACTTTTAGCGTTATTTATCTATCTATCTATATGCATATGTATGTATGGTAAGTGATACGGAGGAATTGTATGGTGTTTGCGGATTTGTTTGATTACGATATAAATTGTGTTTTCTAATTTTTGAAGGACTTGATCGCAATTGGTTGTATAAATAAATTAATCTTGAATAAATTTTTTTTGAAGGATTAAATTAGTAATTTTAGTTTTTAAAAATTTAATGTATCATCTAATTAAGATTTTGAATAAGTTAAAATAGTAAGCTGAATCTTATTATTGAAACTTAATTATAAGATATTTAGAATTTTAAAATTCAAATTTTCGAATCCTTTTATACTAAATTTACCTCCTGATTGAAAATACAGTCTCCCCTTGTAAAGTGGAAAATTGTCTCTCTTGGCGGTGGTTGCTTTGAGTTCTCTCGTTTGAATCACAAGAAGATCTTCAAAAAGTTGTAGCAGTAGGATTTTTGAATCTTCAACCCAGGTCTCTTACACCATGATCTACCTCAAGAATATTGGAGGCGCAAAACCCTTTTTGCTATAGTATAGTTGGTGGTATTGGTGTTCCAATTTCTATTGATAAAGATACTATGAAGAAGACTTATGCTCATTTTGCAAGAATTTTAGTTAATATTGACTCAAGATTTTGGTTGAAACCGGATTTCTTGCCTTCTTTGTAAATCTTTATCATGAAAGATCCCCTTCATATTCTCCAAGATGCCAAGCTATTGGTCACGTGCATGGAGAATGCAGGAAGAAGACTATATGTGACTTCTTTCTGAGTTGTCTAAAACAAGATGCACTACCAAGAAGAATCTTGAGAATGTTCATTTGGAGCCAACTGCAGAAACATTCGGGTTTTATGGAATCAAAGAATTCTCGAAGGTCATTAAGGTTCTATTCCACTGGATCCTTCAAGTCCAGGACATCTTGTTTGTGGTGATATTGTTGCTGCAAGATACTGATAACTGTTATATTCGAGACCATAAAGAATCTGAGAAGGGAAACAATATTGTTGTTGATGCTATGCTTCTCTTAGATGAACATTCCCTCAATATTGTGGCCGTGCAATACCATCTGAGGTTGATCAAAACAATCCAGAAGTTTTACAAATGACATAAAAAAGTTCTTGGTCCAAGATGAAGTGATCAAGTAAGCAAGAAGAAGGATTCATTCCTGTCGTTTCCAAAACCAATCAGAAAAAACAACAAAAGCAAGTTCCTTCTAATCCTGGTCCGAGAACTCGGGCCAGAATGGCTTCTGCTAATCTTATGCAATGATTCCTGCAGACCTGTGGTTTTTTTCCAATGCTGGTATACCGTATATCTCCCTGAAACTGTCTTTCAAATAATTCTTATGATGAAAGTTCTTTTTTGGAAAACTAGAGTGCTTTCTCAAACGAGAACAAAGATGGTTTAGAAGAACTTTTGTCTCCTCCATGAACCAGATTTTCTTTTTTCGGTTGGCTCTTATCAAGCTTGATCAAATTTGCTTAAAAGTTTGGGATCCTTAAAGTTTAAGTTCTTTGCACATAATCAAAAAGAGCTTCCCTCTTTATGGGGTTTCTGTACACAGCTTCTATCCGATTGTTCTTACCTCATCAACACATCAAGTCTCCTTTTTCTTCAAATTTGGATTATAATATATATGTATGTCTGTTGTTTAGGCCTCATCCAATTATTCTTCTCGAAGAGAACTTTGGCAAGATCTCACCAATCTTCCTTCGTTTGCAGATAATTTCATGAGTGGTCTGATCGAAATTCATTTATTCACTTGCCTTCTATTGGTAAACAATTTACTTGTAGTAATGGTCAAAGTGGTGATGCTAGAACTGTTAAAGTTATGTGCACTCCAATGTAGCTGATGCTTTGGCAGAGGTGAAACAGAGTTAGCCGGATATTGATTGGAATGGTTCTCTAAAACATCTCTTGATGCTAAGAGATCTTCTCTATTGGTATTAAATAGAGCTCTCTTGTTTGAATCGGAATTTTGGAGGGTGAAATCCAAAGCTAGTTGGCACTTACATGGTGACAGAAATACCATGTATTTGCATGAGGTAGCCAAAATCAGAAATACTTCTAAACAGATTTTGTATTTACGAAATGGGGATGCCATTCTTACTGAACAAGAGGCTATACAGACTCATTTTCTTCATTATTATCACAATTTGTTTAATGGTAATACACCAAGCTTCAATTTTAATCTCATTAGCAAAACTATTTCTCATCTGGTCAATGATGCCAATAATGTTGTGCTAACTCATCTGGCTACTTTCAAAGAGGTTGAGCTTGTGTTTAACTTGTCTCCCTCTAGTGCTCCTGGACCAGATTGTTTTGAGGGCATTTCTATCAAACTTACTAGTCTATCATTTCTTAGGACGTGTTTAATGATGCACTTCCAATTTTTCAAAGAAAACTCGATGACTTCTAACTTCAATTCTAGCTTCCTGATACTTATTCCAAAGGGTGATGGTGCTGAATATGTGGGGAATTGTAGGCCTGTATTGTCTAACTTCAAATTTAAAATCATTACAAAGATGCTTGCTTACAAAATCAGTGTCATTTCTGATATACATATTTCTCCTCATCAAAAGAGGCTTTCTTTAAGGCAGGAACATCTCAGATTGTATTGGAGTTGTTTCTGAAGGGATTCATCTACTTAAGAAAAGATGCTATGCTGGAAACTTGGCTGTCAAATTTGATATCAGAAAAGCTTTTGATACTCTAAAGTGGGAATTCATTCTTCAAGTTCTGCCTATTGTTCACTGGCTTGAGATTCCTCATCATCTGCATAACAAGCTGGAAGCAAAGGTAACATGTTTTATATGATAGAAAATTATGTAAATTATTTAATAAAGTGACTCATGTGAAATAGTTTTTTTTTGAGCTTTTGTCCTGAATGTGATTTAATAATATAAAAGGACCCATTGGTTAATGTGAAAGACTATATACATCTTATGAAACATGATGAAGAAACTACTCACATAGGGACTCTCATGGAAGGTAAGTGTTTATCTCTATTATAATTGAATGTATGGTATGTGAGAATCATATATTGTAAGATATTTATGAAGTTCATTATTGTGTACCAATGTATGCTAAGATTTTACATGTGCTTTAACAGAATTCTGGGAACTTCTTATGAACAAGTTCCCTTTTTCTTTTCTAGCCTCATCTTCAACCTTCTCAATATGACTTTGTTAGCTTATTCAACTTGACCATTCGTCTGAGGGTGTTCTACCGAGGCGAATATCTGTTTTATCCCAAGCTCCAAGCATAGCTTACCCAATTGTTGACTAGCAAATTGGGTTCCATTGTCGAACATTAGGTGTCTCAAAATCCCAAAACGACACAAATGTTCTTCCACACAAAGTGCTTCACCTTGTGAGCAGTTATCTGTGTCACTGGCTCAACTTCAATCAACTTGGTGAAGTACTCGATGACCACAATGAGATACTTTATCTGACATATTGCCAAAGGGAAAGGACCTAAAATGTCTATTCCCCATGTATGGAAAGGCCACGGGCTATAAATTGACCGCAACTCCTCGACTGGCGTTCGGTGCCAATCAGCGTGCTTCTGACATTGCTCACAACGTTGTGCATATTTCACGCAATCCTCCTTCATGGTTGACCAATAATACCCAACTCGGATGGCCTTCAACGAGAGAGCTTGTCCTCCTATATGACTGCCGCAAATGCCCTCATGGAGCTCGACCATTATGCGGATGCATTGATCTCCACTTACACATGTGAGGATTGGGTGGGTATAACCGTGACGGAAAAGATTTCCATCTATCAGAATATACCGTCCTGTATGATGGGAAATTCAACACAATAAAAATAATATCCCAACAAGAGCAATAAACAGCGCATAATAATTTTCCCAACTTGCAAGAATCTGTGAGGAGCAATAGCAAATAATGGCAGCAACACAAAACACACTTCTAGAAGACACATAAATTTTTACGTGGAAAACCTTCTCAATGTGAGAAGTAAAAACCACGAACACAAGCCAGTCAATCAAGCTCCACTATGATCAAAGTTATGGTTACAAGAAAGTCTCAAATCACAGCACAAGTTGATCAAAGTTGTGCTGTGATTTGAGACTTTCTTGTAACCATAACTTTGATCATAGTGGAGCTTGATTGACTGGCTTGTGCCTGTGGTTTTTACTTCTCACATTGAGAAGGTTTTCCACGTAAAAATTTCCGTGTCTTCTTGAAGTGTGTTTTTTGTTGTTGCCATTATTTGCTATTGCTCCTCACAGATTCTTGCAAGTTGGGGAGATTATTATGAGCTGTTTATTGGTCTTGTTGAGTTATTCTTTTTATTGTGTTGAATTTCCCTTTAGAGTGGTATCAGAGCTGTTGGGTTTAATAGTGCCAAAGTTCAAGAGGGGGGGTGAATTGACCTTTTAAATCTTTCTCGCAGAAACAATGTTTAACACAGTTTACAGAAAATAAATCGATTTATGTGAAAATGAACAGATTTATTTTGGCAATGTTTGTGTTTGAAAAAACGTTTATACAACAAGGTTAATCACAAGATTATGCAGATAGATTTTTTCAAATGCACAGACACTGATATTAGAATGAAAAACAGTGAGTTACAAAACAGCAAACATCAATTTCAAGCACGTGATTAAGGTTCAATTGATAGCTTGACAATTAATTGAGTAACCTTTACAATCAACCTTTTCCAGTGGCTTTTAACAAATTATAAGTGTTCTTCTTGAAATCAAACAGTTTTCCAAAAATTAAGAACAGTATGAACCGAGCCCAGAAAGAACAGATTTATTATTGATTGAACATATTTATTTCTTTGTTGTTTTAACAGTTATGCAGAAACTTAAGTGCAGAGATTAAGGGAGAATGAACACAAGACAATTATACTGGTTCACTCCACTGAGCTACATCCAGTCTTCACCTAAACCAAGGTGAAATTCACTAAATCACAATACAAACAAACACAATTCCCACTGTTCTTGAAACCTACAAGAACTTAGGTACTCTTGCTGAAAAAACCT
>Ga0123342_1004171_pt1 | contig 22388 bp, 12 predicted proteins | sample Turbeawhitnodule_FD_89960 | JGI IMG/M metagenome (GOLD analysis project Ga0123342, IMG submission 89960) | Root nodule microbial communities of legume samples collected from Mexico - Turtle bean Mexico white nodule | ecosystem: Host-associated > Plants > Roots > Nodule | place: Mexico: Nepantla... | reverse complement strand
CATTTATGACAAAGAAATTTGTTTCAATACATGCAATCATGTCTGACTAAACATCTTAATCTCATTCTTTCAAAAGTGAAATTCAATGAAGCCACATTTCCATCTGCACATGATAATAGTATTGCATTGCCTCATAACAGGAACTAGGATCTACCCCGTGGAAAACACAAGAAGCCACCAGATATTTGCAAGATATACCCTCCCCATATTATCATACTGTCCTCCTCATCATTATTATCATTAGGCTTTGTCATTAAGCTATATCCAAGTGAAAGTCTATCCATTTTTAATAGACGGATCTAATAGTGAGTTTGAGGGTTTAAGTGAGAGTAAGCCTTTTTAGCAATTAAAAGAAATTGCACACATTCTTGCATGAATTCCTAAAATAAAAGAGTGAAAGATAGACCCCAAATCCAACATGAGCAATGACACAATCTTAGGTAAAACTTCCACATCTCATTCTGGGCAAACAAGTAAAATAACCCAAACTCACAAGCATCTAAACCATACGAACAATCTCGTTGTCAAATTAAAACTAATCAAACCAAGCCACATGCATTCTCAAGGCAAAAATGGAAGATGCCAATGTAGTCCTGTTGACCAAGCTCTTATGAAATGAGAGTGAAAATCACTTTGACAAAGAAGGGCATCTCATACGAGTGCAAGCAAGAAGACTGGAAGCTTAAAGCTTTCTCCTTCTAGAGATGAATCCGGTTCACAAATGATACCAATTTTGATTCATAATGCAAGACCCTTAAATGTAGCAGGTAGTAGAACTGTAGAAGGTAAACATAAGAGGAAACACAAGAAAGAATCAGACACAGAAATAACCTGATTCAATTGAAGTGTTAACGGACTTCACTCTACGTTCATGGAAGGAAGGATTCACTATAATCTAAGATTACAACTTCACATTTTCTCTCCTAACAAACTCTCACTCAACTACAACTCAAAAGTGAAGATCCAAAAGATCCTATTTATACAGCAATAACATTATAACTAACATGACAATCTTTCCCACAATCATCCTTATTCTCATATATCAGTATTCCATAAACTCTAGTACACACACACACACACACACATATATATATATATATATATATGACATCTATATAACCCACAAGAGCTTGATTGACAAGAAGCCACAGCAAACAATTTAACACGAGAAATTAAAATATTGGGAAAATAGATGAAACAAGGAGGTACCTCTAAAGACACTTTCTCAATGAGGGCCACTTCTAAGCAACTTCGAGTCCCTTAAGACCAAACAAAACAAAATGTTTAAGAGAAAAAGGCTATGACTTTGATCGCAGCTCGAGGAGGAAGCTTTCTAACCAGTTGCGAGCGTCGCGCGTGACGGCGGAGTCCAGCGAGGCTCCGTTCGCGTTCCAACTCCGGTTAGGTTTCCAGCTTTGTGCTTCAATGGCGATTTCAAGAATTAAACTTTTTCAAAATTTTAAGAATTAAAATAAGCTATTTTAAATTTGAAGAATAAAAAAGTATATTTATTTTAAATAATAAAAACTAAAAGTATAATTAAAATAATTGTGTGTCCAAATAGTAATCTAAAAATCTTATAGTTTCAATTTTATTATTTAAAATTTTGAAATAATCATTATTAATAAAAAAACTATAGTAGAGATCATATTCAGATTTAAGATTAAAATTTAGATCTTATAGAAATTTTGCATTCAGATATGCATGACCTAAAACCTTAAATTTAAAATAATAAATCATAAAAGATTCTTAAAAACATTATTAATTAAAAAAAATATTAATACATAAAGATCTTATAGCACCAACCATAAATAATGTTTTTTTTTAATTTAAGTTATTAAAATTTTTAAAAATCCTTAATAAACCATCTTATATGTATTTGTCTTTATTATTCAAGCCGTCAAATAGCAAATAGGAACCAAGGAGGTCTGATATCACTTTGATGAGAAATTCAACATAGTAAAATAATAACTCAACAAAAGCAATAAATTACGAATAATGACATCAACAAAAAAACGTTGAAAACACTCTTGCAGTGTGAGAGGAATTTTTTACTTCTCAAACAACTTTTCAAAGATCTGAACGGTCAGATTGAAGTACCACACGTTATGAACCTATGACACAATTTCAGTCCAATCCAACAACATTAGTGGTGGTCGGAAGTTGTTGGGCGACACGAACGCGAACACAAAAATATGTATAATCTCTATAATGTAGGCCACAAATATAAAAATTTATATATTATATAATTATGAATTATATAAATTAACAATAAAAATTTATGTATACAATCAGTTTTCTTTTATAGAAGAAAAATATTTTTCATGACTAATTCATAAAAATTTGTTTCTTATTTTTATAGTCATAATAAAATTTTATATAATAAATTTAAATTTTTAAAAATTAATATATTTATTTTTTTAAAAATTGTGTTATAATAGTTAATACTTTTAAATTTAACACTTTCCCTATACGTATATTATTAGTGTCGTTCAAGTGTTAACCTCTAATACACATGTTCAACAACATGAACATGCTATCTAAGAGGTGTCCGAACATTAGGATTTAGGTTAACTTTTGGAAGTTCTTTATGTATGAATAAGACATAGTGTGTGGGCGCAATTATAACTCAATATAAAGGAATCTGGATCGGGTTGGAACGGGTCGGGTCGGGTCGGTCCGATAATCATTGCAGGAAGGTATCGGAAATATAATACGATGAGATTGGGTCAGTGAGTGTAAGGAATTTTTTTGCAATATGACCCAATCACCAATAATTAAACAATAAATAAAAAATAAATAAATAAATTCTGTAACCTGACGAACACAATAAAAGGAGCTACTCTTGCAGTTCCAAATCCTTTTTTTCCCTTTCTTTTGGGTTTCCCTAATCAACGATTCGGGCTGTGCTGTGTTCTGCATCAATTGTTCATTGTAAGTTCTCTCTCGTTCCTCGTTCGCAATCTCCGCTTCTTCAATTGCTTTAATCTTCTAACGCTTTCATTTTCGTATGCGTTCGATGTGGCTTCTTCCGATTCAATATTGGGTTTCTCTCGTCGCGTAATCCCTTCAATTCCCCAATTCTTTATGCAGTTGGGAATTCGGGAACAATCAATAATTGGATATTTTTAACTTTTGGTTTTATTTCTCCATACTGGTGAATTGTGCTTCTCGTAACCCTAATTTTAGTTTTGCTGCGGAGATTCTTTTAATGCTGCTTTGTGTCCTATCGGATTGGGTACTTTTCTTGTTTTTCAATTAATCTTGTTTTTTGTGCAATTGGCACCGACAGAACGACCATTCCAGGAAATACTCGTTGCAATTGGTTATTCTGCTGTTGTTGTTGAAACAACAATGCGGGGGTATGACAATGAAGGAGATGTAAGCATTCCTGACTTTGTAGGGTTTAAGTCAACATTTCCCATTGTACTTTTATTTGTTCAATTACTGCCTTCCCTTCTGTCTTTTGAGTTTTAGACAGCATCTTTTGCCTGATGATAATTTCTATTTGATGGAACCACAGGAATATGATGATTATTACGAAGATGAAGGACAGGATGAGTATGAAGAGGAGGGTGAGCAAGAGTATGGAGAAGAGGAAATGGAGCCTAGGAAACCTTCAAAGGAAGAAACTGAGTACCTTGAGTTTAGGCAGAAGCTGAAAGAATCAATTAGAAAGCAGATGAAGAAGGAGGGTAGTGGTAGTAGTACATCGCGCCTGGATGCAACAGACCGAAGGAAGAATAAGCTTCCTTATGATAAGTGAGTCTTGCAACCATATTTTCACCAACAACTTTTTACATGAGTGCTTTGAGGAAGTCTCGAGCTAAAATATCCTATTTTGATTGGGGCTTTGGTTCAAGAATCCAAATTTTTGTTCTTTTTGTAAGTTCGATTGTACCTTCTCTCTTTAGCGCTGCCCTTTGGGGGCATGACAACCTTGATCTGATTAATAAAGTCGCTTCTTTATTAGAGAAAACTATATGAAATCAGTTACTAGAGGGAGGGACATAATTTCATTTTCTTATTCGATTAATTTTTATTTTTATTTGTTTTCAACAATATCTGGAAGATTTTTTGTGTGTTGGGAGGCTAGTTACTGCCTAGCCACCATTCTTTTCACTTTTTTCTACATCTGGATAGATGTTTTCATTATCTTATAAAAGGTAAGATGCTCAGCCGAATGCACACAATCCTTAAGTTTGTTCTTTAACTGAGCATTTACTTTTTATATTGATTATGTGTGATCATTTTTTTTAGTGTAATATCTGAGTTTAATCTTGCATAGTCTAATATTTGTGTACGGTTTTTAAGGTATCTGTTATTTCATTTATGCAAATTGTGATTTGGGGCTTAAGGTGTTATTGTTTTCTTTTGGCTTGTTTGTGTGCTATTATTATACATGCTCTTTATTGATGAACATTGAGTTTGCTTGGCATGCTGTCTTGGTTAGTTGAATTTTGCTTATTGAAATAGTGAAAATATTATCTCCTTCTTTTGTTGCAGTTATGGTTCCTTTTTTGGTCCATCTCAACCAGTTATTGCACAGAGAGTAATCCAGGAGAGCAAGTCATTGCTGGAAAACCAGCATTTGGCATCTAAGGTTCCTAACCCTCATCATGCTGTAAGTTTTCAGAATCTCTGTTTCAGTTTCAGTGTTCCTTCATTAGAACTTCTGTATAATATTATTGATCTTCATTTTGTAAATTCCTTTATTTTTTTTGAAGATATTGAACATTTTAAAACTGACTATTTGGGATCTTATAGCAATTAGCACCTTATTTCCCATTTAGCAATGTGACAAAAAATTGAAAGAGGCTATAAAGCAATAAAAACAGTTGTATAAGAAACTTGACCTGTTTAGTATTTAAATGTTTTCCCTTTCCTGTTTCGCATGCCCTCTTTTGAGTAGAGGAATACCTTGGTAAGGTGTACTGTTTGATGTAGTGGATTTATCAATGTAGTAAATTTGTACTTTAATGCCAAACTCCCAGTGTTGTAACTTCTACTCCTTATTGTGACCTGGGAAGCTGCCTTGGCAGTGATTCATATTGTATAAGACTAAAGTGAAATCTGTAAAGCAGCGTGAAGCATCCCCAAAAGGATAGTGTAGCATATCAAAGTGACCTATATGCCAAACATAAGAATTACGAAGCAAAAATAATTTCTATTACATCCATTGGGTACTAGATGATAGAAGTACTCAAATTGGACAAGAGGTTGGCCTTGCCATTGAAGACTGAAAAAGGGCTTAGCTTGAACTCGTAAATCCACTAGTTGACCTAATTATCAGCTTAAACATTAGGCCTGGGTATTGTAACATATTTCATCCTATAAATGATATATCTAATTTAATTATTGTCATCTATGTTTTTCAATAGTGAATACTCATCCGAATAGATATCCTGAGAAACGTGTGTTGCTGTATGACCAAAACCACGTATTGCCATGCCAAAAGTTTAAGTTGTTAGTAGAGGCTCAACTCACATACATATAAACATCTCGCATCAGGTGTGTTCCCTTCCATAAATTTTTTGATTGAATCTGGCCCATAGAGCAAACATATACCCTCGTGGTCCTTTGGACATTATCATTTCATGTCAAACTTTGAACCTACACTTGCTCTGATGCCAGATGATATGACAAAGAGCACATATCAGCTTGCCAAAAGCATAAGCTGGCAGGTGCAAATATATCACCATGCATTAGATACCCTTTCCTATTTAAGCCGTTGGGTATGGGCTAGGGCATTAGGTTGAAACCTGACCCCTTAGATTTAATGTACTCTCCTGACCCTTTGGGCATGCCAATTACAAATTTAAACCCCACCATATGCTTGAAAGTGTTGTAAATGCACCTAAACCTTTTGATTTTTAACTTGATATGAAAGTGGAGTGTTAGATCTTTTACATCTACTCTTGGAGAAGGGTTTGCCGCTTCTTGGAAATTAGATTGTCTAGCATTGCTTTGCAATGTTTAGATAAGTCAGCACAGTATCTCTTTTCCTCTTTGTGCTTTTTTAAGTGACATATACCATTTTTCTTGTGTTTTTTGGTTTTATACTTGTAATTGTAACTTGATTTATTATTTATTATTTCTAACTTTAAATCCTAAAGCTTAAGTGGGGAAGGTTAGAATATATTTAGAGTATCTTATAATAATGTCAGAACTTACTTATTCTGGAGTACATTAGTAATCAAATTGCAGAACCTTGTGAATTGTTTCTTTATTCTATTATATCTTCTGTTTATCTCTCCTTAATTTAATTAGGTTATTTTTCTTATTGTATGTAGATTTAGTCTTGTACCAGTTATACTAGTACTTGACCTAATGATTAGTATAAATAAGATTTTGGTTAGGGCATTCTAACTTATTACTGTCAATCAATATCAATATCTAGTTTGTGTAATTGTTGTTATCTATCATAATGTTAAAATGAATTTTGCTCTAATACTGCGAATATGCAGTAGTTAGATGATTTTTAATTTATTTTTCTCCCTGGAGTATCTTTTGAATGTTGCTTCCTTCTGCAGAAGAAAAACCAGAATAAAGCACCTAGTGGTGGTTCAAAGTCTTCATCTCATAATCCGCCACCCAAAGTCAGCGAGGTCTTGTTTCTATCTGTTACATTTTGCATGTAACTTTGTGGCTTAACTTGTATGCTGTAGATGATTATTTTTCTTGTTTATACAGGTGCAAGTTAAAGCCCAGAAACGCAAGGATACTAGAGATTACTCGTTTCTTTTATCTGATGACGCGGAGCTTCCAGCAGCTTCTAAAGCTCCCCCACCTCAGAATATGCATATACGAAATTCTGGTATATTGCTCTTGACTATCTGTTTATATGGTGTTGATTGTTGGATTAAAACATGTTATTGTAATTAAGGAAACTTATACAGGATTTTTGCTGATGTTGAAGAGGGACGACCTGCTCAAGTTCCAGCAAGGAGTAAAGTGCCTCTAAGCAATGGCAGCAAGCATGTTCGTACAAGTCATGAGGAACGGAACCTAGGTTCTGGGGCTGGCCGTATGCCTCCTAAATCAGGATCTGGTTATAAGACTAGTTCAACCAGTAAACCTAGTATGGCATCAACTGACTCTAGGAAACAGCTTGGTAACAACAGTGGTCATGGACCAGGCCGGCCAGTTGGGTCAAATGGCCTGTCTTCAAAGATGTCTGTTGGTAACACTGGGAACAAGTCTTCAACTCCTGGTATAAAAAACCCTGTTAATGGTATGCCAAAATCACTCCCTTTAAAGACTCATCCACCTCCGAGGCAGAGTGTGGAGCAAAGAATTCCAAGGCAGAGTTTGGAACAAGGAAATCCTCGGCAGAGCTTGGAACAAAGAATTCCAAGGCAGGGCATGGAACAAAGAATTCCAAGGCAGAGCATGGAACAAAGAATTCCAAGGCAGGGCATGGAACAAAGAATTCCAAGGCAGGGCATGGATCAAAGAATTCCAAGGCAGAGCATGGATCAAAGAATTCCAAGGCAGGGCATGGAACAAAGAATTCCAAGGCAGAGCATGGATCAAAGAATTCCAAGGCAGAGCATGGATCAAAGAATTCCAAGGCAGAGCATGGATCAAAGAAAAGATGTACGAGAACTAAGTAGGCCTAAAATGATGCCAAAACAACCAGTGGCATCATCAAAACCACAGGTATGATGCTATATACTTTTGTTTACTTACACATGGGTCCCTTATATGTGGAGTTTTACCTTATATTTAAAATGCTCACTTGTTTTGCAGATAAATAGGCCACTTAAACAAAATTCAATGCATACTGCTTCACAAGATCATCGTCCCAAGCCTAAGGTTGGGAGACGACCCTTTGATGATGAGGAGGACGAAATGGATATCAGTAACATGATCAGATCAATGTTTAAGTGAGATTTTTGTTTTTCAGATTGATACGCAGATAACATTGAGTTTTTACGAATGAGCTTTTAATAATCTTTTGTTGGACCATTTGCAGCTACAACCCCAAGAAGTTTGTTGACGATGATGACGATGATGATATGGAGGCAGGTTTTGATGAAATCATGAGGGAAGAAAGGATGAGGTTTGTTTCTTTCTGATTAAAACTGAAAAATATGATTTCTTTAAAGTGTTCAGTCTTGATTTTAGTTGTTCATTAAATTGAACTGAAGCTAATGCAAAGTTTTTCTTTTCCTCATTTTGCGTTCAAAAGTTGGCCTTACAAGAAACTCCTGACACTTCATGATGCTCACTTTACATTCTTTTCTTCGCATAAAACTAAATGCATGCGTCAAATACTTTGGTTTCAATTTCATTTTACTACATAACTGTTATAAATCTTACTGTTGTAATTTATGCATATGATTCCTGAATGACGTTTCTTCATAACAAGTAGTTTTTTTGGGTTGTCGATGATTTTGTGTAATGCGTATGCAGTGCCAAAATTGCTAGAAAGGAGGACGAGGAGCAACTTAGATTAATTGAGGAGGAAGAGGAAAGAGAGAGAAGAAGACGAATGGCAAAGTTGAAGAAACGGAAGCTTGGTGAGTAGCAGTTATAGTATTAACACCAAGACCATCGTTTGGCTTCGGAAACATGTCATTGTTTTTGGCATAATGAAAATTCCCTTTTTCCAAGGGTAGTTTAATCATGAGATTAAATTATTCAATTCATCAATGAGAAGATAGAAAAATATTTGCCCTCACATTCAGCTTGTTTCAATTTGAATTACATGGAAAATATATACCAATGTGTAAACCAAGTTTCGTTTTTAGTCGAAGGGCTGTGGTAGGGGTTGCATTATAAGATTTGACCTTTGCACATTGATTGACAGTCATTATACCCAGTGGATTGATTGGAAAGTGAGAGATTTTCAACATTCTGCTTTATTTATCATTCTCTGCTTCATAATCTTCCTATTTTTTTGTACAAAGATGACACTAAGGTTCCAAGTTTGGATTTTGTACAGACTATCAAATTCCTGCAACTAGGCCTTTTTTTTCTTCGATAAAATTCAAACAAGGTTTCTGGTCTTTTTAAACGTTTGGATAGAAACAGAGTATAAGGAAATATAGCAAGGAAAAACAATATAATTTTAAATTTTGCAGATTTTTAGTAAAAATAGAGAGGAACATTATTTTTGCGAAATTAGCGGAAAGGCTGGAATGAATTGTGTAACTTGTAAAGTTATAGTATATTTTTTAAAGTAATTGATTTTAGATGAGAAAATACTATAATTATATATAATTTATTTGTCACATACAAAGAAGTGTTGAGGAATTCTTTCATTTTCTTTCTTACATATAGGCATATGGTGAAGATCTTTTATATTCAGTGATAATATCTTAAATGTATATGGTAAAAAAGTGGTCTGCCGTTCAATATAAAATTTACTTTGTAAGTACTTTTCACTAAATCTTATTATAACTAAGCAAATTTCATTGTAATATTTACTTTGTATTTTATGTTTCTCTTTTACCTAATATTACTTTGACCTTTCCTAATGTAACTAACGTTATTGATTTTAAAACGCAAGCTAGGCAAATGGGTGATAAGATCTTAGTTTATGTGTAAAGAAGTGTGGAAAATAGATGATAAGATCTTAGTTTATGTGTAAAGAAGGGGAGAGTTTCACAAGGTCAAAAAGAGCTTTGGTGGCCTTGTTAAGTTGGGTTCTGAAAAGTGATTTGTAAAAGTTGTGGCTCAAGTAAATGGATTGAGCCACTAAACGTATAATATAATAGGAAAATGATTTTTTTGACACCCAATCTCCTGATTACACACTTTTTTTAAGTGTTGAATTAAGGTATTTTTGTAAAATAATAAGATATAAGATGAGTATCATTTAGACCATGGGTGTCAAATTATCACTACTCAATATAATATATAATTTTACCCTTTATTTTCGTCTCTACATTGAGCACCCTACCTTTAACTTTCACAACTGGAGCAACTCCCACTTCCAACTTCCAGTTCCGCAACACCATCTCACTTTCAGTACCACAACACCTTATCAGTGCCACAACACCTCCATGTCAACTGTCACTGTTACTTTCATAGTCTAAACATAACAAAATTTATTATGAATTTTAAAAAATTTGTTTTTAATTTTTATAATATAATAAAAATTTACACAATAATTTAAGTTTTAAAAAATTATGTATTTCTTTTTTTTTTAAATTATGTTAGAATCTTATTATAATTATTAAAAATTTAACAAATATTTTGAGTTACGTATCTTACAAGTATCAACGTATATCCAACACAATCACCCATTTATTAAATTTGACCGAAGATCATAAATAATACATAATGAATTAAAATGATATTGGCAGAAAGAATGTAATAAATGGAAGAAGAAGAAAATGTTGTTAGCAGCCTTTCATGTCAAACACTTTTGCAAGTCCCATCGTCTCTGTCATCTCAGTCCACAAGACTTGGGACTCATCGTATGAATATCGTATGAATACGGAACCGCGGTGGTGACGTGTTGCCCACATCCCATAATCTCATTCTCGAAGTGCGTTCATGTTGGCCGCAATCTCTCTCTTTCTTTCTTTCTGTTTATGCATTTGTTTATGAAGTTAGTGTCTAATTGCTGAGTCAGGAAAATGGGTTTTGGTGATTCCAACAAATCCACATGATTCCAAAAAAAGCACGTTTGAGCCACACTTTGTCTCTCTGGCTTCGTTTCCTTTGTCCCATTCCTATCCCCAACTTTCTTGTGGCTCTCTCCTTCTCTCAGATTCAATTACCCATTTTTGTTTTTAACTCCTTAGATTCTCCGCCACCTGAACATTACCCATTTCAAGCCTCACACCCGTACTCCACTTTTCCTTCCAGATTCTTATAACTAACTTCTCTCTCAATCAAAGCTGTTGCCTTTTCTACCCTTTTCACTCTGCGTCTCATCTCATCCTTTGGGCACTCCTAGAGCTCGGTAAGATTCTAGATTTACCACATATTCAAAAGTTTGTTCATTGAATCATGGGCTGCTAATTCTAAGTGTTATTCCTGATTTCGTGTTTTTGATTGAAAGCTAGTGTATGTGAGTGTCGTTTCTTTCTTCTTTTTCTACTTCTTTATGTTTATTTATTTTTAGTTAGATGATTTCTGACTTGTATTGTATTGTTTGGGAGAATTCCGCAACAGCAATTACCAGGCCATTTACTTCTGTTTTGTAATTTTGGTGATGACAATGCAATCCCAAGTAACAAAAATTGATTCTGCAACTTAACTTGAAATAAGTTGGTGTTGTTTGGTTTAAGAGATTTAGAGAAGAATTGACTTGAAATTAGTACAATCAACTGTACTATTGTTTACCTATTTTCACTCATCTTTCTCCTCACATTTTCTCTATTTATTTTCAACCAAATCGTTTTAAATTTCTACTTTATTTCGCACCTATTTCTACTCGTCCTTTTTATTTCTATTCATGTATTTCTTTCGTCCCTACCAAGCAGACCTTAATCACTACTTAACTTAAAGGTGTTTATTCTTTGATTGAGAAACTAGAGGTTTTGTATGAGTTGATAAGTTATAATTTCATAAATTTGCACTGCAATTCCGTTTGTTTAAATGAAAGTCCTGTTTGATCTGCTGCAAAACAAAAGCTTAATGTTTCTTGTTATGTCCCATATTGTTTAACTTGGCTGTTTTCTCAAGGATCTTACTTTTCTCTGAGTTCTTTATACTAAACCATTTTATATGTTCATGTTTCATAGTCTAAATCCTTTGTTTCCCACTTTCCCTCTATGGAATTTATGTTTTGCAGATGGGAGACGTGGCTAAGGACCTTGCAGCTGGGACTATTGGAGGGGCAGCACAGTTGATATGTGGACACCCCTTTGACACTATCAAGGTCAAGCTCCAAAGCCAGCCCGTACCACTCCCTGGTCAGCTTCCCAAGTATTCAGGTGCATTTGATGCTGTCAAGCAGACAGTAGCATTAGAAGGGCCAAGAGGTTTATACAAAGGTATGGGTGTTCCTCTTGCTACAGTAGCAGCTTTCAATGCAGTCCTGTTTACAGTGAGGGGACAGATGGAAACATTAGTGAGGTCCAATCCTGGCGTCCCTCTGACAGTGAATCAGCAATTTGTCTGTGGAGCTGGAGCTGGAGTTGCAGTTTCCATTCTTGCATGCCCAACTGAATTGATCAAATGCAGGTCTGATGGTGTTCTTCTTGTCATGATCCTCTTTAATCTTTTTTTCTTTCTATCAGCTTCTATAGTTTTTTAGTGGTTTTGGAATGTTTTATTCCTTTTCTCTTTATAAAATATGGTTTGAATTTTGACCTGTTTTATTCATTTTGTTTTACTATAAGGTATCTATTCTTTAGGTGCACATAATATCTTCAACAAACTCCATTCCCTCTCTAGGTTGACATAAAACCAGTTTGTCATTTAGGAAAAAACCAAATGAATTCTAGCTACAGATTAGTCTTTAGTAACTTTTGTTACTTAGAATCACCATAGGTACTACAAATATGTATTGATCTTATGCTTAACTTTTTTCATCCATGGTGAATAATATCAGGTTGCAAGCACAAAGTGCGCTTGCTGGCTCTGAAACAGCTACTGTGGCTGTTAAGTACGGAGGACCCATGGATGTGGCCAGGCATGTTCTCAGATCAGAAGGGGGCACGAGAGGTCTTTTCAAGGGCTTGGTCCCCACTATGGCCCGAGAGATACCAGGAAATGCTATAATGTTTGGTGTATACGAAGCATTAAAGCGAAAGTTTGCAGGGAGCACTGATACTTCTGGCCTAAGTAGAGGTTCTCTGATTGTTGCTGGAGGCTTGGCTGGAGCTTCTTTCTGGTTCATTGTTTACCCAACTGATGTTATTAAGAGTGTGATTCAAGTAGATGACTACAGAAATCCAAAATTTTCTGGTTCATTTGATGCATTCAGAAAGATTAAAGCTTCACAGGGCTTCAAGGGCTTGTATAAGGGTTTTGGTCCTGCTATGGCCCGAAGTATTCCTGCAAATGCAGCATGCTTCTTGGCATATGAGATGACAAAATCAGCTCTGGCATGATTAATTCTCATAGTTGGTCTAATATCAATCAAATTCTCATGTATCTTTTTCCTTTTTCTTTTTGTTCAATGAACATATCCATTGACATATAACCACACAAGCGCGTCTTCTGTTATTTGCTTCATTCAACCACAGATTCTTTCACCACTAGTAAAGCAAATACTTTTCAGTTTCAGGTGCCACATTATGCTCTGAATAATATTGTAACTACATTGCTTTAAAGGGTGACTTTAAAGAGAAAATTGTAATCTCTCTGGATTGACTCGTACCATTCCAAAATTGTAAAATAATTGGAGCCTGGAAGTGGTTATATGCATTTGTTGTTGTTTTTTTATTCGTGGACTCGATTAGTTGTAACAATGTAAAAATGCACAAGATCCTTTGAAGGAAGAAATAATGTAAAAATGTTAATGTTTTATGCAGAACTAATTATACAAGAGATGTGTGATATGCATCACCAAACCACAACTGAATCAAGCTCTGTAGCTGCTGAGTTACCATATACAGCACATGTCAAATTCTATAATATTTCTATTCACTCAGGATACTGCTAATTTTTGTATGTTATTGTTACAATATCTTCTGGTTTTGTTTTGCACTGAATAATGTGATGTACCCTTGGCTCATAATCCACACTTGTAGGAATTTCCTATAGCTATAAAAGGGTCTTATACTTCTCCATCTCATATTCGCTACACTGATGATGCTAATTTCAGTGTTTAATGGCGTAATGATGCTTGAGGGTGCATTGAAATGAAAAAATAATAATAATTCTTCAGTGTGTTAGGGAAAGAAAACAAAAACAGCGAAAAAAACTGAAGCAAAAGATCCCTTTTCCCTTTACGAAAGAATAGACTCCAGGAATATCTCAAGCAACATATAATTATTTAAGGGAAATAATTGGATGCATCAAACAGAGAATATAATAAAGCAGACACCAAAATTTTAATGCTGGAAAATTTCAGTGTGAGATAAAAATCTATGAAACAAGTAAAAGTGAAATGTTTTACTAAATAATAATCAATTTGTAATCTCCAAAATCTAATACAAAAATTCTCTTCTGTGATAAGGTGGATAAGAATAAAAAAATATAAAGAGATTGATACTAATACTTCTTCACTGACAAGTTGCTTCACAGTTTTTCTTCAACATTGTTTTCTTTTTCTTCTCTTGGCAACACTCTAACCCTCTATTTTTCTTCTTCACTGTAGCTTACCCTGTAAGCCACCGTTCTTGATGCCTCAGTGACTAGCATGTTATTATTAGTAATTCTCAAGTTTTTTTTAAGATAATTAGATAAATAATCGGTTAAGTACAATAAGTATTAATATATTATATTTAGTATAATTAAAAAAATAAGAGTAATATTAGTATAAAAATTATAATTCTTTTAATTTTGTACACCACTACAAGAAAATCATGAAATAGAAACGTAGAAACCAAAATAATTAGTTGCAATAGTAACTAAATTAGATACCATTTTAAAAACTAAAAAGAATTTTGGTTTCTAAATTAGTTTCTATTATTTTCTATTATTGTTAAATAGTTTCTAAATTTGTATCTAAATTTCTAAATGTTTTTGCTACCAAATTTAGAAACTAAATAATGGGTAGTTAAAACCTTAGTTGCTAATTAGATACAAATTTAGAAACTATTTAACAATAATATAAAATAATAAAAACTAATTTAGAAACCAATTTTTTTTAGTTTCCAAAATGATCTATATTTTAGTTCCTATTATAACTAATTATTTTGGTCTCTAAAAATTGGTTTTTATTTCACGATTTTTTTGTAGTGCATGTTTTATTGATCATGGTGTTTTAAGTAGAGTAAAAGAGAGGTTTGTCAAGCCTATAATACTGCTTACTTTCATGATGATGTGCTTTTTAAGTGTAAATACAATCTTAAACATTTGATAGAAAGAGTGATATACAAACTTGTGAGAATTTTACCATTCTTGATTTAATTTAATTGCAATTCTTGTTTACTTCTAAGTTTTGAAATAGATTTTTAATTATCTTATTTTTTTAATACTTTGGATATATGATTCATTTTCTCTTTAGCTCACAATATTTTCCTTTCAGGATTTATTGGAAAGATTGCTTTCTTGTTTTCATTAGAATTCATTAGGAAGTTTGATTTTTTGTTTTCATTTTTAGTGTTCATATATTATTTTCTTAGTTTTTCTTTTGCTTGGAAATGTATTTATGAATTTGGTGAACATATTTTGTACACATATTTATAGAATTATTTTACATTGAATGCCCTTCTCATATACTTTATTTTTAGTTTTTAACCCATTTTTTTTAGAAGTAAATGTCCATATTTTCTTTAATTTTGTACATTTGGCTCATATGACCTTTGCTTACTATTTTGGCCATAACTTTTTTTTGGATATTATGTTTGGCTGATTTTAATTGGATTGAGTTCTTCATTTCCAAGCTTTAAAATTGACATACATTTTGTTGTTTGATATTTTTCATTATTTTTTGAATATTTGCAAAACAAGCATGCAAATTCAATTCTCATTATTTTAGTTTAGACTTTTATAATTGAGCTTATGAACCTAATTATAACTCACATTTGACATTTATGTTCATGTTTACTTCGTATTTTAGAACATATATATTGTCTAAATGTGTCCTAAACTTTACTTAATTTTCAATTTTAATTGTCTTTCTCATCTCCTTTTGTTCTTTTCTCTCAAATTCTATTTTGACTATTCATTTTTTTCTCTCAATATCTCAGAATTTTGTTTGATATTCTTCGTTTATGGATAACTAATTATTGAGGATCAATTTTAAAAAAAAGTGATTACATAATTTTTTATATATATTTTTATTAATAAATCTACTTTATTCCAAATAAATATATCTATTTTAAAATAGAGAAGAAAAAGCTCAAATTCGAATAACTTGAGACATTACTACAGAAAAATTATTAAATAAAAATTAATTTATAAAATAATAAGTAACTGATTATTTTTTATCTTTAATATTAATTTTTATTTAATAATTTTATATCGAGTTGTTTTGAAACTTCTCCTTCTTTATATTAAAATAGATATATTTATTAATATTGAATTTTGTAATGTATCTCCTTAAAAGTTGAACCCTCTTATTAATAATGTTTAAAATTTAGAATTAACGTAGTGTTATAATATTTGATATGATTTGATCCATAGTTGAGCAGTTACAAAATCCCCTACATATCTTTGAAAAGATCCAAAAAGATGGTCCTTTCTAGGGTTGGGTTTGACATTACTAAAGGGTAATGGTGGTTCTAAAACAACTATAGATATTATTGCTTTGCGGAGTTGGTAACAGTGTTAATGCGTGATGGTGTTTGGACGGTGGAGATAAAGATAGTGCTATCAAAAAGTTACAAGCAAAAAACAAATACCTAATTAATCTCCTTTCCTATCCAACAATGACTCAAATAAGTATCAATTGTTAATAATTCAATGGAAACTTAAAGATGGGATCTTAAGAAGGAGGAGGAGCTATTATAAACTTATAATCATTATGAAAATATTTAGATAACAATGTTTATAGTGTAGTTTAAATACTTACACGATGCCAACTATGTTATTAAGCATGTTTTAAAAAATTATTAAGTTGTATAACCTTCATATAATTTCGTTATGAAGAAGTCAAATTACATTGATATGATTTAGATCTTATGAAAGTGAGATCGTGTCATGATTTAGATCTTATGAAAGTGAGATCGTGTCATGTTGAAACAATTCTATTGTAACAGTAGAAGTTGTGTCACATTGACACGACTTTGACCAATGTTATTTTTTTTTTTAAATGTGTCATGATTTTAGTGTAATTTCAACTGAAGTCATATCATCTTGACACTACTTCAGTTGAAATTAAATTAACTTAAGTTTCATCTTAACAAGATTTCAGTATAATTTTAACTAAATGTGTTACTTTGAAATTACTTTAGTTCAAATCAAATTACATTAAAATCATGTCACATTAACACTTACTAAGTTAAAATCAAATGATACTGAAGTTGTGTCACCTTAGTACTAACTAAGTTGTGCTAAAGTGACACCACTTCATTTCAAAAGAAATAATTAAATTTCATCAAAATCGTATCAAAGTGACACAACTTATTCATAATACACATGTAACAATGAATAAACATATTAGTCTCGAGTGCATAGTCAAAGACACGTTGGAAAATAAATAAAAAAAACAGAATAATCAAGTATGATGCTAATCTTACATCATTATGTTAGAAGAATACAAGATTAACTACAATTTCCATAAATACAAATTTATAAATAGATTTGCTTGAAATAGGTAAAAGTTATGTTCAACTATCTAAAAGTACTAACTTAAAACATTGAAACACATTTTAGAACTATAGACTCTTATCTCATGACGAAGGATATCATTATTATCACCATGAAGACATCTAAAAAAAAATATAGATTATTAAGAATTATTACATTTTTTAGGAGCTTATGATTTTTTACAAATCATTGTATTTCATATTGATTACATTACATTTTCTAAGACCGACCGAATGGAACCAGGTATCTTATGTATCATTTTCTTTCTAATTCACAATTTTCTTCTACACATAGTGCATATTTTGCTAACATCACAGTCACTAAAGAATCTCACACTTATGCTCGAGTTATCTTTGACCCAAATTGGCAAAAAGCAATGGACAAAAAGTTTTTCGCCTTGCAGCTAAATCAAACGTGGACCTTGACACAGTTACCCCTGGATAGAAATCCATCGTATGCAAATGGATCTATAAAACCTAGATTATTAAGAGTTATTAAAAAAAAGTATATTTGTAATTTCTAAAATAATTGAAACGTGGAGGCGAGGTGAAATTTTATTTTCTGAATTTAAAATTTCATAAAGCTTGATACTCAGACACATACTTTAAAATGAATGGAGCATGTATAAAACAGTACGCTATAATTGAGTGAACGTGGATGAGGTTAGTCCAGCCACGCTCAAATAAAGAAAATTGCATTATTTTTTTATGCTGATATATTAACAGACACTAAAAACATACACTTTATATTTTAATAAATTAATATTTTGAATTTATTACAAAAACATGTATTTTAATTATATTTTATTTTTTGGTATGAACAAAATCTTTTTCATAAAACAAAACGACAAAATGATACTGAATTAGGTGTCAGACCATTCCGTTTTGTATTCATTCATATTCAGTGATACAGATACACACCACACCAGCACACACAAAAAACCATTTTTATTCTCGAAATTACCCTTTTTGAGTTCGCAAATCTCTCTCTCACTCTCAGCGCACGCTATGGACCAAACCAACAGCTTCAGCGCAGAGCAGGATCCGACTCAGACGCACCCGACCCGCCATCACCTGGAGCCCCCATCCGGGTTGACTCCCGAGGAGTTCCTCGACCTCAAACCCTCTATCATGGAGCACCACACCTACTCCATGACCACGCGCCAATGCTCCTCCCTCCTCGCCCAACGAATCCACGCGCCGCCGCAAGCTGTCTGGTCCGTCGTCCGCTGCTTCGACAACCCCCAGGCCTACAAGCACTTCATCAAGAGCTGCCACGTCAAGGAGGATTTCCAGCTCGTTGTAGGCTCCACTCGCGACGTCAACGTCATCTCCGGCTTACCGGCAGCTACCAGCACCGAGCGCCTCGACCTCCTCGACGACGACCGACACGTCATCGGTTTCACCATCGTCGGCGGGGAGCACCGCCTCAGGAACTACCGCTCCGTCACCTCCGTGCACGGCTTCGAGCGCGATGGCAAGATCTGGACCGTTGTTCTGGAATCTTACGTGGTGGATGTGCCTGAGGGGAACACCGAGGAGGACACGCGTCTCTTCGCTGACACTGTCGTGAAGCTCAACCTGCAGAAGCTCGCGTCTGTCACCGAAGGGATGAGCGCTGACGGTGACGGTGACGGTAACCGGAACGGTAAGTCATAGCTTCAGCCACCCAAACCCGAAGAAAAATGGGTTTAAATTAAAAGAATAAAAAATAGAAAAAATGTTTCATTCCGAACTTTTTTTATTTTCTTTTCTTTTTCGGCGAACCTATCATTCTGTTTTTATTTTTCGCTATTTGAAATTACGATTATACCCTTTATTCCTTTGGGACTGGCCTGTGAAATACCCTTTGTAATGCTATCGTGGATGTTGTTAATTTCCCTCTAATTACCCACTGATTTTGACATCCCATTTTCATTTTTATTCTTTATCTTTATGCTACTTCATTTAAATTAATTTATTCCACCCTAACTATTATTTTCAATATAAAAAAATTAAAATGAATACTTTTTAATGTTTAAAACGTGAATGAAAGTTTAACAGATAAAAACAATTTCGCACTGTTTAAAATAAATAAATAAAATTAACAAAATATTTTAAACTTTGTCATCATTCACTTTAGAATAGGAGTATGGGAAATTTTTAAGGTCACTCAAACTTATTTAATATTAAAAACTATAAAAATTAAAGTCTGAATTTAAAACTAATATTGAATATACATTAGTAGGATGAATAATATATAAATAGAAAAAACTTACAAATATCTTAAGATTTTAACCACATGTTGCATCTGATAAGTATTACGTGTTATCAGAAACCATCATCTATTGCATGATTTGTTACCCCCTGTAGTAGGTCAATTTAATTATATTATTTAAGAATAGTTAATGCACTGCATTCATTTATTTATTTCTTTATTTTTCTGAAGGTAGATAAGAAAATTAGATTACATGAAAAGGAGACTAATAGTTGAGAAACACTAAATGCTCATTTCAAGTTTCACGTAAAACATTAAATGCACATCATCAAGTACTCAAACTTTCATAAAGACAAATAAATGAAGATGAGAAAGATGTATTTATTGAGAAATTGAGAAAAAATGTTATATATATATATATGTGTGTGTGTGTATTTTAAAAACATTTAACTTTAGTAAGACTAACAAATCAATATAAAAGTAATTGTGTTCTTTAACTAGTGTTGAATTTTGAGCTTTTTGTGTTAGTGAAAAATATCAATTCTAAACATTATTATCTGTTGTTACTTTGTAATTGATTTTCTTATTAGATCATGTGCCTTTTGAAAACTACAAATGATGCCTTCCAAGACTTGCAAAAACATTTTTAAAATCTTTATTGTTAACCCATTAAAAACAAAATGTATATTAATCTTGTGAAATCTTAAAAATTATAACTTGCATCTTTATAGAGGAAGTTGGAAGTTTGATAATAGTTATTTTGTGATTAAATTAAAAGAAAAACCAATTTTAATATAGAGACACCATTTAGTAAAAAAAAATATAATATAGAAGTGGTCAAATAATTTTAAGTCATTTTTCAATGAAATTAATAATTAGTTCAATGAATAGAATTCAAAACTTATATGAAAAAAAAAAATTAACAATAATATATAAGAGTTTATGTTTATTTTAGTAAGAAAGTTATGTTAGACGCTCTAAAAATAATAAAAAATTATTAATCAAAGTTGAAAAAAAAATATATAACAAATATTAAAAGTTATTCTTTAATGCAAATGAGGTATCACATAAATTATGGTAGAAAGATCACCATAATCACAATACAATAGAAAGATAACTATTAGAATTAAAACAATTTCATAATATTGCATAACCAGCCATAATTCCATAATTCAAGGTATAACAAAAAAAATATTGCTATCTACCTCAATTTAAGAAATATAAACACAATTTAGAAGAGAATCTCTAAAATATTATCAAAATATTTTTAATAAGTTATTAGAGAATATAACTTAGATTATCTACCTCAATTTAAGAAATATAAACACAATTTAAAAGAGAATGTTTAAAATATTATCAAGATATTTTTAATAAATTATTAGAAAATATAACTTAGATTAGTTCTCATTAGAAAATTGTCCCAATAGGAACATGCATCAACCTTGTGTTTTTATATTTAAAGGATTTTATTTTTAAATACTAATTTTAAAATTTAAATTAACAATAACAAAAATCTTAATAACTAATTAAATATCAAATTAGAAACTAATTTGTATATTTTATTAATAATAAATATTATTTAAATATTAATTTTTTATTTTTTTTAAATAATATATAATTTAATCAATAACTAGTTATTTTTTATTTTTAAATTAATTTTTATTTAATAATTTTTTATAATTACTTAATTCATTGTTTTTTTATTTTTAAATTATAAATAAATGAAAAGCATTGATTCTTATGACTCTCTCACTCATGGTGGGACGGAAGAACCCTGTCAGTCTCATGACCATAGAGTATGCTCTGCAATTCTTTTATGATATCTTTTTCGTATAATTCAATTCAAAATTTAACAAAGATTCATCCACGTGTCAAAATTCTACTGCTCTTTAATCTCTCAACAATACCACAAAATTTTAGGTCAATCAACTTTTACAACAATACTCTTTTATTCATATCTACTTATAGTGTTACTGTGAATAATTAAATATTATAATGCATTGAAAATTTATTTATGAAATAATTAATATTTCCTTTTTAGTATTACATATTTAAAAATTAACTAATAAATAATTATGTTATTAGTACCAATATTTTCTAATTATTAATAGTTAATTATTTTTATAACACATTAAGTTGAGTTTGTAAATTAAAATACGAATAAACATGATTATGAACACATACATTCATGTTCACATATAGATCTTATCATATCATGATTCTTACATATATTCATACAATCAAGAAGTAATAGACACTTATCTTGATCCATGAGTGATCCTACTTGAGCAATTACTTTATCTCTTTTGTCCAAATCTATCTCTTAGCAATTCCGTTCTTGTCACACACTTTAGTGATGGTTAACAGTGAGACAACTATTATTTGCAGAGACAGAACCCTATAGTTTTTTATTCCCAATCTTAATTAGATGTCGATTTTCATTAGGTATATCATAATATATATTTCTCACGTTAACCAATGAACATTTTAATTCTATTATTTCACACCTATTCATGATATTCAATTAAAACATTGTGTTTCTTTCATTTGCATTGATTAAAATATTGTTTATAGTCATTTCTAGGATTTAATTAACTTGTTGAATTTTTATTAATATTCATGTTCCTGCTAGGGAGATGAGACCTAGAGAACTGTTGAAGCCTTCTTCTCCTTCCTTCGGTCGGTCAGGTGACTGGGTAGTGAACTGGGGTTCTCTTCGTCCTCCTGCTTCTCCTTCGGCACTCGGCCTCGGCTGAACACCGGATGGTGGGGGTACCTGCGAAGGCACTCCGACGCTCAAGTCAGTAAAGCGGGTGGTCAGCTCTCAGAGTGATAAATGACATACCTTACTCCTTGGGATGCGT
>Ga0123342_1004170_pt1 | contig 22390 bp, 10 predicted proteins | sample Turbeawhitnodule_FD_89960 | JGI IMG/M metagenome (GOLD analysis project Ga0123342, IMG submission 89960) | Root nodule microbial communities of legume samples collected from Mexico - Turtle bean Mexico white nodule | ecosystem: Host-associated > Plants > Roots > Nodule | place: Mexico: Nepantla... | reverse complement strand
ATCCCGTGGATACATATAATTCAGCAGAATATGTAAGTGATTCATATACAGCATCTTTTTCGTTTATCAAGGGTTCTAATAATTGATATGTTTCGGCAAATAATTGAAATTCAATTTCTTGATTTGTATCCTGTAACCTATTTGCATGAGATAAGGTAATCATGAGACCTTGACCAATATACCTAGCAGCTCGGATAGAATAATATGGATTTAATGAATTAGAATAATATGGATTTAATGAATTCAAAAGTTTCCGCATTATTCTCATAATAGAAATGAAAAAAGAGCATTGTATTATAATCCGATTCAAATATCAAAAAAATGATGGGGATATGGCGAAATTGGTAGACGCTACGGACTTAATTGGATTGAGTTTTGGGTTAAGTCCCGCAACGAGCGCAACCCTCGTGTTTAGTTGCCAAGATTGAGTTTGGAATCCTGAACAGACTGCCGGTGATAAGCCGGAGGAAGGTGAGGATGACGTCAAGTCATCATGCCCCTTATGCCCTGGGCGACACATGTTTAGATATGTGTAGTGCAAAAATAAGATAACTAAATCAAAAATTATGTGATCGTTATCATCGTGTGGAATATAAAAAAGTAAATAAAATATAAGTAATCAAATTTGACGTGAAAACACTGCAAAACTTATATTTAAACCCTAAACTCTTAACCTTAAATCATAAACCCTATAAAAAAAACACTACAAATTAATATATGAAAGATGAAGAAATTATTATAGAAAATCATTAAATAAATATTCATTTAGCATTACTACCAAAACCAAAATATGCATAAACCCTATAAAAAAAACACTACAAATTAATATATGAAAGATGAAGAAATTATTATAGAAAATCATTAAATAAATATTCATTTAGCATTACTACCAAAATATGGGAATCAAAAGCATTTAGATATGTGTAGTGCAAAAATAAGATAACTAAGTAAAAAATTACGTGATTATTGTCACTTTATTTCTTACCAGGATTAACTACCATAGTATATCGTGTAGAATATAAAAAGTAAATAAAATAAAAATAATCAAATTTTACCTTAAAATACTGTGAAATTTATAACTAAAAAAATTATACACAGAAACTCGGAAACAAAATTACTGGTCACCAACACTGTTTTATGAAAAAAAAAATCCTTTCCTTTTGGAATTCTTTATGTTATTTATTGTTTTACTTATTATTATCCCAGTTAATTTATTATCTTTCTCTTGTAATTTGAACTTCAAACAATACTTGTTCAAGCCTTTACATTGTCTTATATTTTTAGCATTTTATTAATTTATTAACATTTTTTATAATCTTAGTTGTAAATCATTTACAATTTTGTTTAAAAATGTTTGTTTACGTTATTTTATTTTAAATTATTCAGTTACTTATAAAGAAAAGCTTTAAGACTTAGAAAAATAATATATTTCAACGAGTTTTTTCAGAAGTAATAAATAACCATTGATAAAATACGTTTCCTTAAATATTATTAAAGATAGAATATTTCGATCTAATATATTCTATTGATATAATATCAAAACATATACAAACAGCAAATATTTAAGATGGTTGGGAATTCACAAATATACTTTTTTTTTAATTTATAAATTATATAATAATAAAAAATCGTGAAAAATCAAATTTATTCAAATTTGTTGTACGATAAACCCTTTATTTATTAACTTCAATCAGTTAGTTCAGCAAAATTATTAAGGTTATGTTTGAATAGAGAGAGAATTTGTGTGAGTGAGAGAATGAATTTGGAATGATTTAATGTAAAAAAAAAGTGAGATTGTTTTGATTGAGTGTAGGTAGTAAGATTATTTTTATTTTTTTAAAATGTGTAAAATTATATTTTTAAAAATATTTATCCACTGGAGTATGAAGTGTTTATTTTTTATTTTAGTTAATTAAAATTGTGTATATTATTTATGATGGACTTAAATATTCACTTTTAAAAAAAATACAAATTATTTATCATTGTCACAACATGGAAACTTCTCATAAAAATATTTGTTGTGTCAAAATAAATAAATTTTAGTATTGGAAATTGTAAAAAATGTTTGAAAAATAATTTGAAATAATGAATATAATTAATTTGTTGTTTAATTAATAAAATATAATAATACAGTTAATTAAAAAAATTAGTTATTTGTGTACTAAATCTACTTGAATTAAAATATTATTAATCAAACATTTCAGTTAAAATGTATATAAATTATGTAACTATAAGAAGTTATTAAAAGTAAATTAAAGTTATAAAAAGTTAATTTTAAATAAATGCATGTATCATGTGACTAACACACATGCATACATGGCTTTTGGTTCCTTTCTTCACACTTGAACGAGGAAGCTTTCACAGGTGATTCGCATCTTCACATCATTGGAAATAAACATGCAACTCACTCTCCGTTCCATCTCTGTGAATCATAAACCATTTGAGAGGAAAAATAAATTATAAATCAAATTATCATGATAACTTTAATTTATCCTATCTTAACTTTAACAAATTTATAATTTTATGAGTTTTCAAACACGAAATAAAAAGATTTTGGAACTACTAAACCAACCTTAATCCTATGAATGGCCATGTGTTTTAAAATTATATATGTTTTCAACAATAATAAATATCATTTTATTTTTAAAATAAATGAAAAATCGCTCTTAAATCACTAAAAACATCAAAACTCAATCAAACATCTTAAATCAAGCATTTAGACATAAATCGTAACTAATTAATATTGTGCGTGATATATTTTAATTAAATATATGTGACTAGTACAGTGACATGTAAAATGTTCCTCCAGTTATTGTATTTTAAAATCCTAAATTTTGTTTACTTTAATTCATGTTTGTTAGGTATTATTTGAAGTTATATACATATGACAAAATTGTGGGGAATGATTACAAATTTAGATGTTAATAGTTGGAAGGTATAATTATTATTTTTTGTCTATTTTTTTCCAACATTTATAATTAATATTCCATTTAGTACATGTTAATATTCAATTTATTAACGTAATTAAAAAAAAAATTGTTTATAACTTTTTTTATAATGTATATAAATTGATTTTTTTATAAAATTTACACAAATGACATTAATTGTTGATGATGTGTGATACAGAAGTGCATAGTGGACTGTGAAATGTTATACATATTGACATTGTTATGTACACGTAGGACACATTTAATGTTTATGATTTATCTATTTTTAGGAGTTGATCTTGTCCCCTGCATTGAAAGTTTATTCAACAACTTTGAGGGTGGTGTGTGGAGGTTCTTTGAGGTTTTCTTTGTTTGTTGAAGGTTATTTGAAGGTTTTTTTGTTTGATGAAGGTTATTTGAGGGTTTCACTATTTGTGTGGAAGATGTTTTGTGGATATTTAGGGTTCAGCTCAGGGCTTTGGTTTTTGTTGGGGGGTGTTTTGTTAAGGATTGATGGTTTTGCTTTAGTGTGCATCAATGTTTGGGTATAACTTCTCATCACCGTGCTACCGTGATTGGATGAGAGTGTATGACCACTGTAATTTTGGCTACGGTGATGAGAGTAAGAGTGTCTTAATTGCACCCATTTGCAATTGTGTGGACTTTGTTATTTCAAGAACAACAACAATTGTACCAAATATTGGGAAGCAATTTTAGGGTTGTTCCAAGTATAGTGTGAGATGTATTGAAGTGTGTTTTGTGAAAAAACTATGCCTTGAGAGAATTAATTGTTTTGGTTTATATGATTTTTTCCAAAATAAAGAAGGAGTGGTGCAGTCAGCAGTTGTGATTAATTGGGATGGTGCATTGAAGATGTTGTTGATGAAAGTGATAGACAAAGGAACAATATTTGTAGTATGAAAAACGTGTGAAGGTGTACATGAAATGGATTAATATATTGTTAGTATGTGTGTGTTTTGTTGTTGTAATAGACATTATTACGTTGTCAATTTTGTTAAAATTTCCATGAGTTTCGTGTCTCTTTTGGAATTATGATGTAATGACTCGATGTAATGTGTATTAGTTTAATGCAACGAGATTTTTTCCCTATTTGATTTTAGTATTATGCAATGCAACGATATTTTAATGATAGACAATTTTAGTTTAATATAGAATGAATCAATGAAGCAAAACAAAAAAACGAAGTTATGTAAAAAGAAGCAAACTCATCTACCATACACCAAAAAATAGTATATATAAATTACAATTGTCATGTACACCATAAAACATAAATGTACTTCCAAATTACATAATCACCACCCTTGAATAATAAGTGTTTTTCAAAATACATTGTCATGAAAATATTGTTGTTTAAAATCATGTAGGGCTTCCAAATGCGTCCCCTCATATTTTGTAACTTAACCAATGTTAAACTTCATCTCGTTGTCCTTCTAATGTTTTGAGATGCTTGAGGTGTTTTTGAAGGTGTTGGTTGAGAACGTGGTTGAGTAGAAGGAGATGGTATAGAGGGTTAGGTTGGACCTGACTGAAATTAACCTAGTTGAGTGGGACTTCATTGCATAATTTTTTAAATAACCCAAGTGACTGATACCACATTTTTTAAGTAACTCATATTAACCTGATTAAATATTATTTTACATGGTCCCAACATTATTTTCTTCTTTAGTATTTTCAGGTTTTTACAGAGTTACCGATTATTAACAAATAAAAGCCATCTTAAGGATTAAATGGTAAATTAGTTGAAACATTTTGGCAATAAAATTATTATAGACAGTGTAACTTCAAAGATTAAAATTTAGTTTAGATAGTATAATATGAAAATATATTACAAATTTTACTAAATAAACATTGTTTCAAATTATATTATCTAAATTATACAACAATTTAATAAAAATTACAATAAAAATTGTATAATCTAAAATATATTTTCGAAATGCATAATCTTCAACCTACATTTTTTTTACAAAAATTTATAATATATTTACAAATTATTCAGTTTCGAAATCTATTTTATGCTGCACAATTTAAAAATGAATTAAAGATTATACAATTTAAGAATGTATTACAAGATTACATAAATATATTTTTGAAATACATTTTCAGATAATTCAAAATATAATTATAAATTACTCAATAAAAAATACATTATAAATTACATAAAATAAAAAATATTATAACTTGTGTAACCTATACCATGTTTCCATGTTTAATATTTCATAATTTAAGCATGCACGTTTTAAACAAAAACTATTTTCTATGAAAAAAAACGTAAGTAATGCATACCGGGGCCTTTTGGTCCTTATATTAATCAAATTTTTTTCTCGCAAAGCATTAATTTTTTTTTTTTTGCCTATTTGACAACACGTGTTTAAAATTTATATATATTTTCAATAATAAAAATCATTTTATTTTTAAAACAAATGAAAATTTGCTCTTAAATTACTAAAAACATCTAAACTCAATCAAACAATTAACACAAAATAAACCTGAAAGCATTTAGACACAAATCGTAACTAATTAATATTGTGCGTAAAATAATTTAATTAAATATATGTGACAAATACAGTGACATGTAAAATGTTCCACCAGTTATTGTACTTTAAAATACTAAATTCTGTCTACTCTAATTCATGTTTGTTAGGTATTATTTAAAGTTTTATATATAACAAAATTTTGGGTAATGACTTCGAATTTAAAAATTCATAGTTTAAATTAAACAAAACTTGTGAACCCGCTGTATTTAATAATAAGAAATATGAACTAAAAAGTAATAAATTTTCTTAAATATTAATTATGACAACAAAAATGTATTTGTGATGTCATCGAATTGTTTGACATCATCACATTGTGCTGAGAATAGTAGAGATGATGTAATGTTATGTATGCAATGCACTTTTTCTTTACTTAAAAAGTATAATTTATACATATTCTTCCGATATTCTGTTAAAATAATGTTGTTAGAGTTAAAAACAGATCCAAATAGAAGTATGGTAAGGGAACTATTCACAATTTTATCATAGTTTTTTTTTATAAAATATTTGAGATTATAATTATGAATAACAATGTGATTCGGCTTGTAATTTGTTATGAACAAAGTGAAAATAAACTCACTAATCTATTAGATTTAGATATGTTTTTTATAACTCGTAACTCCCATGAGTGGAACAGGATAAATTCACCCACTAATCTCGTATAAATAAATAAATAAAAATATTTTTTTTATTATACCTCACTTATTTATTATTGCAGTGTGTTTTTTATTTTATTTAAAAAAATAAATTTAATATATATAAAAAATAAATATTTTATTTTAATCATCTAAAGAAGTTAGTATTAAGAATGTTAACGAATATAATTTTAAGTAAAATCTTATATTTAAAATTTGTTAATAAAAAATAATATAAAAAAATATTTCAATAAGAAACTCTATGATGTTTTTGAATTGTCTATGTTTGATGTGGTGATGTAGGTCATTCTGGTTGAATTTGATGCTAGTATGTCAAAGAGTTTCAAGTATTTATGGCTATCAAATATTCTAACATATCAATGTTTTATTTCTATTAATTTGTTACGTGATACATTTACACATATATAGAGGAAAAATATAGGTAAAACAAAACTTTAATTATTCTTAATAATCTATTCTAATAACTATTATACTTGAATTTTTTCATATTTTTATCTCAACTGAATGAATTGAAACATGATGAAATTTTAGTTTTTAGATAACAAAAATATATTTTTTTACCACTGATGATTTTTTTTTTTATGCGGGTTGGCTCGTAGACCTACGGACCACCATTTATATGAAATGTGTAAGTGAAATGAATCCGCATTCCTTACAACTCAACCTACATTTTGAGAGTCAAACACAAAATAAACATATACAAGACCGTGAGTTATTACCCCTAATTAGTAAACGAGTGAAATAAACATTAAATATAAAAATTTCAAACAATAAAAAGTTAATAAACGTATAATCTATCTTCATCATATACTACATGATGAAAAATTACAAAAAATAATCAAAGCCTATTTCATGTAATAAAAATAATAGAACCTTACATACATGGAGGATAAATAAATAATGATGATGATAAAAACTTATTTTGTGTAGAAAATATTAATAAAAAAATTAAAAACCAGCTACTAAAATTTTAAAATTTTACTCAAAATAGTGTATAAAAAACACAACAGTTTACAATCGCAGCATTCAAATACAAATCAAGAAAAAATCCCATGGATTATGTAAAAAAAAAACAAAAACTATAGAGAAGTCTTAACTAGTTTCATATCATTTAACAAATCATAACGAACTTCATGTTATTTAACAAATACTTTATAGTTTTATATTATTGCTGTAAAATAAGTAATTTTATATTATTCGAAGACATCGTCCTAAAAATACTTCAAATATTTGGTATTCTATTTCGAATGCTTTTGTATTTAATTTTACATTAGTTGTTAATAAGGGATAATTTATATTTTTTAAATTTTGATTAATAATATTAACTAAATTTTTAATTAATGTATATTCTATTTATTTAATTTATATTGAAGTTAAGAAAATAATTCCTAACATATTGTGTCTGGTTTGATTCCCCGTATGAATTTTGTGGATGAAAAAAAAGTAACAAAAACAATTCCACTAACAAGTAATAGTTTCTTTATATATATTAATTATCAATAAAACAGTAAAAGAAAATTAACAAACAACTATACTGATTAAACCTCATTCTAATGCCTAAATAATAAGACTAAAGAAGGATTAAAAATAAAATTGAGGGTAAAAAATGTTAAACATAAAATTATGCTAATACATATTTACACAAATATAAATATAAGAGTTTAACTCATCTAAAATTAAGTTAAATATTTTATTAAATATTTATTATATTTAATTGTTTAAGATCGAACACTAAGTCGATCATCGAAAAATCTTTATCAAATATTTATCTGACATTTAAACTCCAAACCAAAATCAAATACACACATCAACACATAACAAGAAGCAATAAAATGAAACTTTCCCACCAAGAACAGGAAAAGTTAATATATAAAAGTTTCTATAGTTAGTTTATTTACAACAATTTTTGTAATCACTATCAAATCAATATCAAGAATCTACTTTGAAACACATTTATTGATTTTTTTTTTTATCGAATTTCATCTCAACCTTCTTAAGTAAAATAAGAGTTGGGGTGCTATTATGCTACCAAATTAATCAACCAAAAATTAAATTGACAGAAACTGGTGACAGAAGAAGAAGACTTAGGTGTGGAAATGATGGTGAAGAGGAGATACAAGATAAGTGATGATAGATAATAGCTTCGTTTTGTTTAACCTTTTTATTTATTGTTGTGTGAGCAACTCAAGAAGTGTGCACCTCTCTCTGCTCTCTATGAATCTCACTTAGAAGAAAAGGAGTGAAGAGTGAGTGTGTGTTTCCACACGGCGGGAAACAGAATAATTTGGCCAATAACCCTCTCCCTCCAAATCAAACACACACAACACAACACAACACTTTTCTAATTCTCTCTCTTTTCTCCTTTCTCTCGCCCAAACCCTAACCAAGCTCGTTTCGCCATTTTCCTACCCTTGCACATGGCAGCGGCGTTCCAGGAAGGTGGCGGTGGCGACGACGACGCCACCATCGACGTGCACACCACGCGTGGCACTCCCATCCGGTACCTTCCCCTCGACCACCTCTACTCGGCAACGTCGCCCTGCCGCGTCACGGCCAGCGGATCCTCCAACGTCATGTCCAAGAAGGTCAAGGCTAGAAAGCTCACGGCGCTCGCGGCGCATCACCATTTCAACAACCACGACCACAAGAAAGCGACGTCGTCCTCATCGTCCTCCTCGCAGCCCCCTTCTTCCAAGCCTCCCTTGCTCTTCGTCTACTCGCGTCGGCGCAAGAGGCATTCCCCTTCCACGGCGCCGTTTTACGATTCGCTTTGCAAAACCGAAGGCGAGGTGAATGCGGACGAGAATGAGAATGAGAAGAGGCTGCTGAAGAAGAGGAAAATTGGGAGCACTGAGCTGGAGAGACTGGGCGTGGATTTGAACACTGCGATTGGGGATGTTGACGGACCTCGATTGAGGGAATGCCGAAACCAATTCGGGAATTCTGGTGCTGCTGGGAATTTTAAGTGTGGTTCCTTGGAGAATTTGCCGAAAGGGTCGCCTGATTCTCGTCCTGTGAAGAAATGGATCGGGTAATTTACTTCTTCTTAGTTTGTATTTGGTGCATTGCGAGAGAAAACGTTGCTCTAGTGGAAATTGGGGATTCGTGGGTCTGCTTTGTAGTTTTCTGGGTTTTAAGTAAAAATAAAGTATTGCTGTTTGGACTGTAGAAATACAAGGTTGGAGCATTTGAGCTTTTGCTTGAATTTCAGCTTCTAGTTTTGTTGTTGGAATGGGGAAAATTTAATTGAGTAAATGTTCTTAGAGGGTCTGCTTGGGAATTCTGTGAGTTGAGAAAGTATTGCATGTTTAAACCTTGGCCCAAATAGATGTTCGTGAATTTGAGCTTTTACTTGAAGTTCTGCTTCGTGTTTTGTAGGAGGGAGGGGAAATCTTAATCGTTAGATCTCATTTGCGGAAAAGGAATATTTTGTCTTTTTGCTTTTAATATTTATTTTCAAATGCAGTGCTTGTTTGTACTGAAGGAATTAAAGTTTCGTAAGGTTGTGATATAGTTAGTGTGTAGGAGGGAAGTAAAATGTTTAGTTCTTGGATAGGTTGTGATGTTTTTGTTTTCATGGGTTTGTGATTTCTGCATGGTAGAAGAAAACCTTACATGATTGTTTATTGCACTTACTGCAGGTTGAGTTTTGATAATGCTGATCCTGAGGTGTTTATTGGATTACGTTGCAAGGTAATATTTTGTAACTTTTACACTGTATGTTCATTCCATTGAGTTTGTTCATGTAATTACGGGTTTTTGATGTTGGACCTTGTTTTCTGCAGGTTTATTGGCCCATGGATTTGAAAGCGTATACTGGTTATGTCAGAAGTTATGACAAGGAAACTAAGATACATCATGTATGGCCCTTAATTATCTAAATTATCACTTGAATGATATGAATAGCTTTGATGTATGTATTTGACATTACTGGACTTAATTGAAATTTCATCCTTTCATTAATAATAATTATGTGCAGGTCAAGTATGATGACGGAGATGAGGAAAATTTAATTCTTTCAAATGAAAATATAAGATTCCATGTTTCCCGTGATGAGGTGAAACATTTAAAATTGAATTTTGCCAAAGTTCGTGACAATAATGTCTCTGATTATGATGTTGAGGAGATGCTTGCAATGGCTGCAAGTTTGGATGATTGTCAAGACTTTGAGCCTGGGGATATCATATGGGCTAAGCTGACAGGTTTGTGCTCAATCTTATTTTGTTCCATTTGCGACGGTTTTACGTGGAAACCTTTATTTGATTTGACTTCCTATCTTTTAGAATTTTAGTGCACCACTTCTTTAAATAAGTGTTATTTTTGCTGCATTGATTTCATATGCGATATGGTAAATCATTAATTTGTATCTGGTATCATATGAAGTAGACTGGTATTCAGTCTATCACACGGTTCTCAAATTCAAGCAGTAAAGTTGAACTTAATATGGTAAATTATTAACTTGTATCTGATATCATACTGAAGGAGGCTGGTATGCAGTCTATCCTCCACGTTAAAACAAATCTCACATCATAGGAGAACGCAGAATATAATAAATTTTATTGTTACCAATGTTTTACATCCTTCTTTTAAACTCTATTTTCAGGACATCACAGTATGTCCAGTTACTATTAGGTTTTGTTAATTTTGTAACATCCCCGTGTCTTTTTATTATTTTGCAGGCCATGCAATGTGGCCGGCTGTTGTTTTGGATGAATCACTTGCTAGAAACTGTAAGGGTTTAAAGATGATTTTGGGAGGAAGATCAGTTCCTGTCCAATTTTTTGGCACCCATGACTTTGCAAGGTTTGATATTCTGTGAAAATTAAAAAAAAATGATGTTTTCAATGTTTTAGTGGGAGACTTTTATCTCTATACTGTATTATTCTTTCCTCCTTTTAAGATGTGCATCTCTGTTGTATATTCTTCCTGTTTTCTAGGGTTAGAGTGCAACAGGTGAAATCATTTCTCAGTGGACTTCTTACCGATCTACACTCAAAATGCAAGAAACATAGTTTTATTGAAGGTTTAGAAGAGGCAAAAAGGTAATGTTAATCTTGCCTTTTCTTCTCTCGTTATCTGTTATCATATTTGTTAAATAGAACATCAAAAGTTGAGAACCATAAAATGATTCTATTCCCTTTTTACTAGACAAAATTAGTGCTAATTTGTATGTTTTGCTGTTTCAGCTTCTTATAATTTATCTATTGCGATTAAGTGTCTACTATAGAATATTGCATTGATGAATATGGAGATTATATATTAAACAGAAGAAGCAAGTTTGATAAACTTGTTTTCTTTTGTAATCACCTTACAATTGCTCGGCCTTTTCAGTTTTTTTTTTCTTGATTGGCGATCTTAAATTCATACAAGTTCACTATATCTAATGTGTGTGCTTTAGTTGCTGAAGGGAATTGTTAAGGAGTTGTGCTCATACATAATCTGCTAATTTAAATTAATGAGCTAAGCCTTCATTCTCTGCAATGTAGCATTTTCAAATCTCTCTAGGCATTGGTACTAGAAGTTCAACATGGTTGCTCAAATTTGTTTGTTTGCAATTTTTTTCTCAAACAGATATTTAAGTGAACAAAAACTTCCTTTGGAGATGATAGAGTTGCAGAAAAGATGTACAGCTGATAATTGTAACAATGTAAGTGGAGAGGATGGAGGATGTACAGATTCAGGTGATGAGTGTTTAAATGGCGAGAGGACTTTAATGGCTCTGGAAAACGTTGAAACTTTCCCTTACGTAGAAGGAGACCTCCAAATTCTAAGCCTTGGTAATTTTTCTTGATTACCATTGTTTAAGTATTTATGTATTCCCAAGAGTTTCTCCATGTCAATCCTTTTATACCTGATTGAATCTTTAATTTATTAATCGTGCAATGTAGTTATGTTTCTAATTTTCCTTACGGATTTTCAAGACAACCTCAAAACATAACCTTTTACTGTTTACTCTCTTCAACTCTGTAATCTTCTTTTCATAGGATAGATTAAGGATTTGGAAATACTTCCTTGGATACATAAATAGCTTGGTTATTTAGATAGTAGTGGCTGCCAAGTGGCCAGTGCAATCAAAGGGATGTTAATAACTTCTTTTTTTATTCAGGAAAAATAGTTAAAGATTCTGCATTCAGGGATGGAAAATTCATCTGGCCTGAAGGGTACACAGCAGTGAGGAAGTTTACTTCAGTTACTGGTGAAACATTTATTATTTCTGTTGTTTGGGATGTTGAATTGTCATGTTCTTTTGGTTGTTTTTTGAATCTTCAGTCAAACTTGTCTTATTCTTCTTATATAATATCTTAATTCTTCTAGTTCTGATTTATAGTTTTTTACCTTCCATGATCTTCTTTTTTTGTTGTCTAGACCCAGAAGTTTTTGCTCCTTATAAGATGGAGGTGTTGAGAGATCCAGAATCCAAAGTTCGTCCTCTGTTTAGAGTGACAGTTGATGGTGGCGAGCAGGTTGGTTTTTACTATAAGAGTTTATTTGTTTTTTCTTTATAAGAAATTATTTTTTTATTCGTCCTAGTTTGCATTTTTACTCTCGAGTCTGACAACCTTGCCTGTAAATATATTGATTTCACCATCTTTGACATATGCCAGCCCTTTTCCTTTTAAAAATTACTTTGTAATTTTTTGTTTCTAATGACAGAAATTAAGATCCATGGTGGCATACTGTTTGCATCTTTAATAGCAGGATTTATATGTTTGTTTGGTAGTTATATTACTTAGCAAACTTCCTCTACTTGTTGACTTGGTTTCCCCTTGGCTTCCACAAGATAGTAAGATACTATAAGATAATTTCCCATGCCAATGATGTGTTAATCATGTTATGATGAATGTTTGGTGCAGTTCAATGGTAATACTCCATCTGCTTGTTGGAGCGAGGTATTCAAAAAGATAAAAAAAATGGAAAAGAATGCTTCTGAAGGCACTCTTGCTGAAGGTGGGGTAGAAAAGGGCTATGAATCTGGGTCTGATATGTTTGGTTTCTCCAATCCTAAGGTGCTTAAACTTATAAAGGTATGTTCTTTAATTATAAGTTAGTTCTTTGTTTTGTTTTGATCTGGGACATGAAGTCAATAATTTAGAAACTAATGGAATTAATTAACCTGAAAATGTTATAATTTATTGCACGTTAAGACATAGTTAGCTGTAGAGTGTTGGTTTTTTATATAGCTCAATGGTTTATCAATTCATGTAGTAGGATAAAACTTGGTTGTTGTTGTATTAAGTTGACACTTTTTCTTTCATTGCCAATCTAGTCACATGCTTCTCTTCTGCCCAATATTCTGTTTCTTTTTTTGATTTTTTATTGGCTGCATATGATTATTGCTTAGCTTCATCTTTGTCATTATGCTATATTCAAGTTCTTCAGCCAACCAAGTGTTTTTGCTAGAATACATGTACTTTTCAAGTTGTGTACCTGATGTTTTCTTTTTACTGAAAGAAGTGTTGTTATTTTCAGGGATTGTCTAAATCGAAAATCTCTTCAAAGAATTCATTTTGCAAGTTAGGTTCCCAAAGACATAATAACTTGCCTCTTGGTTATAGACAAGTTCATATTAACTGGTTTGACCTCGATAAGTGCAACGTGTGCCACATGGATGAGGTAGAGTTTCCTTTTCCTTTTCAATCCTCTAGAGCTCCTGCTTGTTGTTTTATATACTTGCATGCTCTTTTAGTCTCAATTTTTGTTACTTGTTTCTCCCTTCTCCTGTGGTTTAAATTCATTCTAAGGAAATAGAAATATTATTCCCTTGCAATATGTGCCTCATGGACCAGGTAGGGTTTTGTTTTCCTCTTCAATCCTTTACAGCTCCTGCTTGTTATTTTTTATGATTGCATGCACTTTTGTTGCAATTGTATTTCTCCTTTCTCCCAGGTTCAAATTCATTATGACAAAATATAAATGTTATTACCTATGCTGTTTGCTTGCTTATAATTTTACCTCATGTTACCTCATGTTTTGCTTGCTAAATGGCAGTTATTTATCTTGTAGGAGTATGAGAACAATCTGTTTCTGCAGTGTGACAAGTGCAGAATGATGGTATGGCTTCTGTAAATTTTTTGTTCATTGCCCTCAATGACAAGTACTGCTTATTAGAGCTGTACTACTCCATCCATTTATTGATTTTGAAATGTAAATTATAATGTTCATTTAGGTCCATGCTAGATGTTATGGAGAACTAGAACCTGTTAATGGGGTGCTATGGTTATGCAACTTATGTCGTTCAGGAGCTCCACCTCCACCTTGCTGCTTATGTCCACTCATAGGTATGCTGGAATGTTTAAATATATGTGCGGAATTAAAAATTGAATTGTATGTCTTTGGTATTTAATGGAGTTTGTTCTAGGTGGTGCAATGAAGCCTACTACAGATGGCCGGTGGGCTCATTTGGCTTGTGCCATGTGGATACCTGGTTTGTTTGTCTATGACTTTATTTACTCTTTTTTACTCCTTAATCTGGATATGTCTTCTAAGTGTTAACATTTTTGCCAGAAACTTGCTTAGCTGATGTCAAGAGAATGGAGCCTATTGATGGTTTGAGTAGAATCAGCAAGGTAGGCTTTCATTGTTAACTATTCTAATCACTTTCTATTTTCTTTTGTTTATCTTTTGTCTTGAAGTTTTTGGCTGCAAACATCTTTGTTAGTTTTTCTTTTTTACCAAATTGCTTGTGTCAATGTTTTTATCATGAGTGTTAAAACTACAAGCTGCAATTTCATTTGCTTTCCTTTTAATTCTGTATCTGAACAGGACCGCTGGAAGTTGCTATGCAGCATATGTGGTGTATCTTATGGTGCCTGCATCCAAGTAAGTAGTATGAGTTTTAAATTAAAGAGTAGTTTAAGCTAGAATTTTTCTTGGTCAATAGGTAGGATATTCTTAATAGCCAGATAAAAAAATCTGTTTCCTAATCCACATCAAATGATCAATTAACAACCTTATACCTAAAGTGACAATATAAACGTGTGAATTTCAGTGTTAATTTTTGAAATGATTGTGTGGGGAATCATAATAGGTTCGAGCTTTAGGACCTACTACAAATATATAAAAATGGTCAAGATTACACTCAAGCAAAACTAATATTGAACATCAATGTTGATTATAGAGTTCAATATTAGCTTGTCTTACTCGCACTTGATGTACACTATAGGTGTGTTTGTGCATGTATGTATGTATGGCTTCTTAACTAGCATTTGTTACATTAAGAGATTTCTGTTTTTTTTTTTTTTTTTAAATTTTGATTTTTTTTTCCTAACGTTAATCCTGCAGTGTTCAAATAGTTCTTGCCGAGTAGCATATCATCCACTCTGTGCACGTGCTGCTGGCCTCTGCGTTGAGGTATTTATCTACCCACTTGATACAGTTATTATCCAAAAATATACGTTATTGCCTATTTATTTATTTTTATTATTTTATTTATAGCTTGAAAATGAGGACAGGCTCTATCTACTTTCTGTTGATGATGATGAAGATCAGTGCATACGCTTACTTTCTTTCTGCAAGAAACATAGGCAGCCGTCTAATGAACATTCTGTTGCTGATGATCGTATAGTTCGAGTTGCTGGTCTATGTTCAGACTATGAACCACCACCCAATCCATCTGGTTGTGCTCGAAGTGGTATGATGTTGGACACTTGTTTTACTAAAGCAAATTGACTTTTTCAAAATATTTGCTAGCTTAACCTCCAGCAACCAAGAAAAGGAAATAGAAATTATGTTTTTGTGATCTGTAATTAATTAGCTTTTGCCTTGTTACTTTGCTATTTTATGTAAATACTTGTTCATGTTCATCATTTTGGAGCTTGCAATCTTTAGCTCAGTTCCACTTATTTCCAATTTAACATAAACTGAGTTGATTAGCATATCACACTCTTTGATTCATACTGGACTAGTGGCAAGCGTACTCAAATTACATTGCTTGAAATTGGTTTACTTTTGATTTGATTGGGTCTACAATTGACTGTTTATTAAACAGTTTTGGGATCCATCTGGAAAGGGAAATAGTTGTGTGCTAGGGCAGGGTGGCAGAGTAGCTAAGCTGATGCGTAAAATGCCCTATGACAGTTCCAAGTCACCCATTTATTGAATCTGGAAAATCAGCCGATGAATACATGCAATCTCAAAATCAATCATTTCTCAATTGAATGGGTTATTTTGCTACGTTACAAGTAATACTAGTGCATCTCTTGCTCAAGTTCTTCGTTGTCCAGTTTGTTATACCATTTTTCGGATGTTTTTTGCATTAATTCTTCTGATGCTTAGGTAGAGGCCAGGAAGACACATGTATAAGGTTAACATATCTGCATTGTTTCCAGTACACCAAATAATTCCATGTTGTTTAATAATCGGGGCTAAGGGTGATTTTGTAAATAATCTTCTCCTTTAATCTATCGAGATGCATTTAAAGCACAAAATTGCGAGGTTCAAAACTAATGTCAAAGTGGATAATACCTTGAATGCAATGATCCTAACAATGCTAATGGATTAGAGGTTGAAATATTGACCCTAAGAGAAGGGCGTAAGCCTTACACAATGGCTGAAATACCCTATAGCCCCTTAATATCAATTGGGAGGTTGTTGTTATGATATACCAAAACAGTTTTGCATAGCTTAGGAATCAAGATTAAGTATAGTCATCTTTTTAGTATAAAAGTGTGATTGAGGCACTGAACATCAAAATGATAATGTCTTGTATTGGGCTATGGGTATGCTAATGAGTCTCCTTTTGCACTTGATGAGTTTTGCATTTTAGCTCTGTTACTATATTTTTATAGATAATTTTATTAAATAAGGTTTGTTTTTATTGTTGGCAGAACCATATGATTACTTTGGCAGGAGAGGTCGAAAAGAACCTGAAGCACTTGCAGCTGCATCATTGAAACGATTGTTTGTGGAGAATCAGCCTTACATAGTAGGTGGATACTGCCAGCATGGAGCATTAAACGACCCAGAGCCTTCTGGGAGAGGAGTCTGCTCTAAATTCTTTTGTAGCCAACAAAGGCTAAGAACATCTCTGATTGACACATCAAACAACATACTTTCTATCTCTGAAAAATATAAGTACATGAGGGAAACTTTTCGGAAGCGGCTTGCATTTGGTAGGAATAATTCTATCAATATATATATATATATATATATATATATATATATATATATATATATTTGAAAATAGTTGGGGAAAGGGGAATTATGTACTCTTTTGCATAGTTGACTATTACTTATCAGGGTTGTTGTTTGAGATTTAACTATGGAGTGTTCCTGTCTTACATTAAATTAAATATTTTATTTTTTCAAGGGAAATCAAGAATTCATGGATTTGGCATCTTTGCAAAGCATCCACATAAAGGTGGAGACATGGTAAGGAGAATATTTTCCATTTGCATTATCTATTGTTGGAGCATTTTATATATTTAAGGGTGGACATATTTATTTTATTTATTCAGGTGATTGAATACACTGGTGAACTTGTTAGACCGCCAATAGCTGATCGGAGAGAGCACTTTATATACAATTCATTGGTGGTAAGTATTCTGAATTATCAAATGAGTTTGTATGGAAGGGAACATAATTTTAGTATATCAATTTCAAGCACTTTATATGCAATCCATTAATAGTTTATATTAATAGTAATATAGATTTCAACCTAATAAATGCTTCTGATGGAAGGGGACATAATTTTGATAGCTCTAAAATCTTCAACTAAAAGAGACAGTAGATCTAGAACCTTTGATTGTCAATATGAGCACCTTCTGCCACAAACGAGATAGTATCAGTGCCATTTATAAAGGATGTAGTAACCTGTGCTTCTTTCCCTTATGCAGGGTGCTGGAACATATATGTTTCGGATTGATGATGAACGAGTCATTGATGCTACTAGAGCGGGAAGCATTGCTCATTTAATAAATCATTCTTGTGCAGTACGTTTTTTTTCTAATTTAATTATATATTTTTCATGATTTCATCTGTTGCTTGTTAATAATTGCCATTTTAATAAGCCTTCTTATTTTGGTGTATGAAATTCACTTGATGTACCCTTTTTTAGCTTACTATGTGAAGACTGGAGCCTGCAGGAGTTTCTAATTTTTAATATTGGGGGGTTTGTATGCCTGATTTAAGATATGTATATTATTGCTTTGGTTAACACTCGTATATGCTAGTTTACAACAAATGTTCTACTATTGACCCATAGTAGCAAATTGACTGCGATAAAGCTGTCTTCTCAGTTTTCTGGCCACTAAAATAGTCTTATCAGTTTTCTGACATCACACAACACTTTCCAGCTATTTTCTCTGAAGATTTTCATTGTTGGGCCGACCCCTGACTTTTACAATGTTTCTCCTCTGTCTGGAACTGTTTGTTTTTGGTTCTGTGCTCTCCTGTTTTTCTATGCTCCACCCTTTAATTCTTTTATTCTAATTGGGCATGATCTTCACAAGCATCAGCTTTATTGGCTTCATCCATCCTTATGAATATCTTAACTTTTATGTTTTTTTTTCAACATATATACACTTGTTGCATAAATTATGTAATGTGTACCTTGACTTAAAAATACCAGCAATCTTGCTACCTGATATATAGCTGCTTCGTGCCACTATATTGAGCTGACTACTATGCTGCTGAAATTAGTTTGGAAATACTGTATTGGAACTTGTTTATTTACTGAGGAACTCATGCAGCTTTATTTTGGTTGCTTACCTGTATAATATTTTTTATGCAGCCAAATTGCTATTCAAGAGTAATAAGTGTTAATGGCGATGAGCATATTATAATATTTGCGAAGAGGGACATTAAACAGTGGGAAGAGCTCACTTATGATTATAGGTTTCCCTCTTCTCTAAATGAGTACTAAAACTCCTTTTTTTTGTTGGGATTAGTTGTTTGTGTTCCATTACACTCTGCAAATATTGTAATTCAAATTGAATATTGTGCTGACTTTCTCTGATTCATTTGACAGATTTTTCTCAATTGACGAACGGCTTTCTTGTTACTGTGGCTTCCCAAAGTGCCGAGGTATAGTAAATGATACAGAAGCAGAAGAGCGAGCTGCTACCCTATATGCACCACGAAGGGAATTAATAGATTGGAGAGGAGAATGAGGTAACCAATAGTGTATTTCTTGTCTTTCGAGTTTGGTCAATATTGAAGTTTCCAAGCATTACTTTATTGACATGGATTATTAGGGTGGGGCTGAACGTGCTTGCTTTACCATCTGTTTGGGTATATAGTTTCTTTTGTCAAAAGCTCACTTCACAATCTGCAGTATAAGCAATTAAGGCCAGAGGGAGCAGTTCATATTATGAAAATTTAAAGAGTGGTTCTTTAGGATGCTTGGATTCACTTTTAATTCATAATATTTTGAGGAAATTTGCTAAATTTGGTTTTAGGGAAGATTTAGTTTAGTTTAGTTTGTTTTTGGTGTTGCTACTCAACCTTTTTTGTCAGGTTTTCTTCCTTTTGGTTTTTTGGAGATTTTAGTGCTTTATTTTTTCTTTACTTTATATTTTATTGTCTATATTGGATCTTTCTATTTAAAAAAATTGACCTAATTTGAGCATGTTGACACATGGCCATGCTAGCAGGGTTAAATTTGTCCTTGACACTTGATACTTAATTGTATGTACTGCCAGTGTAACATTTCACTGGTGCGGGCTAAACAGTAGCATTTATACGGTACTATAGCAGTTCCATGTGGATGATGTTCAATATCCTAAGAATGACCTCCAATATTATTGCTGTAGGGGCATTTTATGGAGGTAATTTTGGGTAAAATAGGGTTACATTAGAGCTTCTAGAAATCCCTTCAAAAGTTAATACCTAGCAAACAGTGTTGCATGACCACCTTGTGACCCTCTGGTGACTGACAACAACCATTTAGCACTTTTTTACTTCTCTCTTATCATTATTAGTTTATCTTTTTATTTAATAACAGTTTATGACTTCTCTCCTCAGTATCAGTTTATTTATTTATTTAATCCACTTTTCCCTTGTAATCTTTTTCTCATCATTTGGATATTCTCACCAATCTTTCTTGTGTTTTTGTCTCACTGAGTTTTGTTTTTACTATTTTCCTTTTGTTTTAAACCTAGTTTGACTATTAGTTTTTTTTTTTCTCTGGCTGTATTTCTGAGGTTTCTTTGCATTAGAAGATTTTCATTTTTGTTGCAACCTCACGTTTTATTGATTCTGGTGATTAAACGTGTTCTTACTTTTTAATTCACTTGTAGCCACTTTTACTATTCATCATTCCACCCTATTTTGTCCCCTTTATTTTTGGCTATTCATCATTCCACCCTATTTTTCTCCTTTATTGATTTTATTTTATTTTTGCAGATTTTTAACTCTAATATTATGTAAGTTCGTTCTGAAGATGAATTGTTTGTCCAACAACTTCTGTCATGGATTCTACCATTTTCTTGAAAGGACAGTGTTGTACATAGCACATCTGATTCTTCCCATTGTTTCGTCATAACCCCAACTGATCCCCAACTGAGCGGTTTGTGTTTGCTCAATGAGGTTTCCATTGGAGTTCTGGTTATAATGATTGGAAAGATGTACCAGACTTTTTACAAATGTTTCATTTGAAATTCATTGCCACAATTACGGCCGTTTAACTTCAACCAACTTGCTGAGATATTGTAACTTGTCATTGGATAGGTACAGTTGTAATTACTTCAAACCTTCATAAAAATGAAAAGAAATTGAGATTTCGAATGGAAGTACTTGCTGATTGTGTCCATGCCTCTGGAATTTAGGTATGACAAACCTGTATATATATAAATAGCATGAGTTATAGAAGTTAATATCATGCAAACTACAAAGAAAATCAAAACTTATACGGAACTGAATACATAACTGGACCATAAAGTGAGATCAAACACTACCAAAGTTATTAGTATATGCTGTTTATTTATTATTTGTCTGTTTTGGGATTGATGAACTATATTCAACCTTTTTAGTCTAAGTAGGATAATGATTCATATTAAAAGTTCCTGAAGTTGGATTTCCTTGTTTGACATTGGGTTTTATAAAATAAGCTGAATGAATACTTGAATATATATTTTTGACTTGTACTATGTGGTTTCTTGTGATTTTAGAAATTATGCTTATTATAAATGGGACCAGGACGTAATTGGTAATTGGTAGGTTATGATACAAAGTTAATTCATCACTCGTCTTGATAAACTTTTTTTTTTTTAATTTCGTCATGTTAAACTCAGTTTCTATTGATGCTCTGATGGCATTTTACACCATCTCGATTTGTTAATTGAAGAGTGGAAGGTTGATTCAGTAGAAATTGTTCATGTGCTTGAAAGTTCAAGATCGATTTATAATAAAATGCTTCAAGAGAGGTATGTACTCCTGGAATTGATCTTGATTTGAGAAGTTTTAAATTCTAATGGAGTGGTGGTTTATAAATTCTTGTAGCCAATGCTTTTTTTGGCAACTAACTGATTTAGTTGCTACAATATTCTAATTTTGAAGTTGGAATGTAGATTTCCTGTAAATTATAAGCTTCTAGTATATGAACTTTAACATTCAAAACTTTGTCTTTGTCCTGTTTCTGATAACATTCACAAATACCTTCTTTATTATTCAAGCAAGGCCTGTCTTTGAGGTTGTTCTAGCCTGAAAAGCATGAATAGCAATGTCATCTAATGTTTGTAGTTTGCTAATGTTTATGCTGATCACACACACAGATGGAACTCATAGATAGATTCCATCACTTATGCATGCCTATCTTTTTTTTTCTTCTATTGTTTCACTTTTTTTTACTATGTTGTAAAATTGTTTCCTTATTTTCATCTTATGTCTCCAATTATTATTTATCTACAATTTTAATCTAACATTTACCTTTTTTATACACTTTTTTTAACATTATAATTAATTAAATTATTTATAATACTTATAATGAATATATTTAAGTCTATATAATTAAACTAAAAAAACACAACAAAAAATTAACAATTAAATCAAAATTACGAATTTTTAAAATAAAAAATAAAAAATCAATCGAATAATTAAACAACAGAACATAGTTACAATAAAATTCCTAAAAAATTATCCTATTTACAGCTTTTCTTCTTTCCTTTTACCTTTTTTTTGTCCTCACTTGTCCTTCCAAAACCAAGCATAACATAAATCTGTGATGATATCTCTTATCTAACATTGGAAAGTTGATGTGAAATGAAGCTGCTGAGTGCGATTGGTTCAATAATCATCCACGGATCTGCTCTTAATTCTT
>Ga0123342_1004169_pt1 | contig 22392 bp, 15 predicted proteins | sample Turbeawhitnodule_FD_89960 | JGI IMG/M metagenome (GOLD analysis project Ga0123342, IMG submission 89960) | Root nodule microbial communities of legume samples collected from Mexico - Turtle bean Mexico white nodule | ecosystem: Host-associated > Plants > Roots > Nodule | place: Mexico: Nepantla... | reverse complement strand
TTACAAGCCTAATTACAAATGAATCTAAAAACCTATTACAATCTTCAAAGCACTCAAGCCATTTTCTTCATCAAACACACATCAAGTCTTGGTAGGGAAGAAGCTTCCTCCAGCTTCAACACCTAAGCCTTTGGAGCAACAAATGCAAGTTGAATTGAGACACCATGAGAGAAGAAGAATGTCATCATCAAAGTATCCTAAAGAATATTATAGTATTTGATAGATAATGGCGAACCTCAAAACTTCTCAGAGGCTATGGAGTCAATTGAGAAAGGGGAGTGGATTAAGGTCATGAAAGAAGAGATGAACTCTTTACATGAGAACCATACTTATGATCTGGTGAAGCTACCTAAAGGAAGAAAGTCCTGAAAAACAAATCGGTGTATAGGCTTAAAACTAAAGAAGGAAGCTCGAATTGTTGTGAAAGGGTGCAATCAGAAGAAAGGAGTTGATTTTGATGAGATTTTCTCACTAGTGATAAAGTACTCTTCAATAAGAGTAGCATTGGGTATAGAAGCTAGCCTAGGCCTAGAAGTTGAACAACTTGATGTAAAAACAACTTTCCTACATGAAGACATCAAAGAAGAAATCTATATGGAGAAGCTAGAAGGCTATGAAGAACTAGGCAAGGAACTGAGATATTAGAATGCAATAAAGTGGATACTGACATATTTGACGGGAACTACCAAAAGATGTTTATGTTTTGGTAATGAAGATCCTTTGTTTGGGAACTATCTTGAAAGTTGAAGATAGTATTTTTAAGATATCTTGAAAATGTGATAATCATTAATTATCCACTATCTCTTTATGAAGAAGTCTTCCTCTCATTCTCTATGTAAAGGGAACTTGTGAGGAAGAGACATGAAAGCAAGGGAGAAGAGCAACATAGAGAGAAATGAGAGAATAGATATCCACCATAGTGTGAGATTAGAAATCCTAGTGAGATGCTAAAGAAACATTGTATTCCATCATTGTTGGGTGATATTGAGTGTTATCCTCATAGAGTGAGAGAAACAAATATTGTAATCATAATTTCATAGTGGAGACATTTTCTAGACTAGGTCCCGGGGTTTTTTATTTCTCAAGTTGAGAAGTTTTTCCCACGTTAAAAATTCTTGTTGTCATTATTCTATTTTGCTCAATTTTTTATTATTTGCTTATTGCTTCCACAAGTACCCATTTTTGTATCTACACCAAAGAGCAAAAAATAGTTCTGATTTTCCTAACACTACTATCAAGCAAGGCTATCTTTTTTTCAATTCTTCTAGTCTCCTCCAATTTTGAACTTTTCTCTTCTTATTTCTATCTTGGATTGACTTACTATTTTTTTTCCAATATAAATTTTACTATTGTGATCTTATTTTGTAACATTTATGTTTTTTTATAATTATTTTTTTTCTTTATTTCTAATATTGAATTTAAACTTTCACACTTATATATTTTTATTGAATTAAATACATGTTCAATAATCACCATTTAGTTTTATATTATTTGTTTTAATCACATAAAAATAGAAACTAAAACAAATTCACCCATTAAATCAAGTTAAAACATAAGAAAATACTTATCACTTCACTTTGGAAGTTAGGTTGAATTAGTTTTTTTTTTTCTAGAATCTTCCATGAATGTTATTTTGATCTCTAAAATCATATTAAATTTAATTTCCAAGTCTTGTTTCTTACTTTTTGTTTTATTCCTTGTTTGATAATTTTAGTGGCCATTCCATTGTTAATCGGTTTAATATAGGTTCATTTATTTAATATAGATTCATTTATTTTGATCAATCAATGGTGTTGTTTTCTTATAAGCATGTTGTTTTGTTTAATAATATCGTTCATTGGTCAAATTTACCACTAGTTGTGTCTACTTCCTTATTTTGAATCATATGTTAGTATGTGTATTCTTTTCTATATGATTCACTGTTTTACTTAAATAATTGTAGTAAGTTTTTCTTAAATGAATATTAGTTTGAGATTACACTTGGTTTGATTAATTGATTGAATCCAAATATTAGAGTAAAGTGATCAATTCTTGTCTTGAATCATATCTTTATTTTGTGTTTAAGTTTGGAATAAAAAACACTAGAAAAAGAAATTTAAATTTGAATTGTCTAAATAGATTCTTACATAAAGAAAAAGAAATATAAAGATTAAAGTGTTGAAGCTAATGCGAATGTTTTGATGAATTCAATTGGGGCTTTACAAAGAAGTTTGAAGACTTAGATGTATTAATGTATTTTAGTTTTGGTTTTGCTTTTTCAAGTTATTTGATTCTTATTCACTTAAAAGAAAGTTGTTTTTAAAAGATTATTTAGAACTTATTTTGGTGAGAAGATAATTTTCACCGATTAAAAGGTATTTTAATCTATTGAAATATTTATTAATAAATTAACACAAATTTTGAAAAATTGAGTTTTATATCTTTTCTAAATCGGTAAGAGAGTTTGTACAAATTCTCTCCAACAAGATTAGTTGATCACCATGTTTATACAAATTCTCCATCTTAGTCAAGAATGGTTGTTTGTTAAATACTCTATTAACCAATAATGTTTGTCGTTCAAAGAATTCTCAGTTAAGTTGGGAATGGCTTGAGAATACTCAGTTAAGTCAAGCGTTATTGGAGTCAAGAATACTCAGTTAATCTAGGAGTGGTTAGAGTATAAAATACTTATTAAACCAAGAGTGGTTGGAGTCAAGAATACTTAAGGGGTTAGCCACAAATGGCTATGAGCATAAACAATACTCAAGGTGTTATCTAGGAGTACGACACCAAACAATACTAATATTGTACACCACAACAATGGTCTGCTTAATAGAACTTATTAAGTTGATTGAGAATTGAATGTTGTCTATGTTCCAACATAAAAAATTACCTTGTGTTTTTTCTCTTTCTTTTATCTTTATATATTGTTCTTTAATTATTGTTTATAATAACTTAGTAATGATAACCACTGTAATAATACGCTTTGAAAATGTTTTATTCAAGGTAATTAGTTAAGTCATAAACATGTGTTTGTTGTAACTATTTGACAACTTAAGCAAACAAAATCATCATCTAAACACTCACAGTTCGACGATATTTACAAAATTATTTAAAATTAAGTAACACACAAGTCAACCCTTCCCCTCTTGTGTTTCCCCCTATTTTTATTGTTGGTATTAGAGCGTAGTCTTTAAAGGGTTAAGCGTCATCTCGTGTCAAGAGGAAAAGAGACAATACAACCACCATGGCACAACTAATTTAAACCGAGGGAACATCCCTCATAAGGCCTCCAATATTCACTAGAGAGGACTATCTCTATTGAAAGGACATAATGGAAGTCTATATCAAGTCCATCCATTATAGTTTATTGTGTATCATAACCAAAGGAGACATAGAGACAAAGACTCCCAAAGAAGATTTGACTCAAGCTTAATCAAACAATATGCATTTGAATGAGAAAGCCAAGTATGTTTCATAGCCTTCGTGTAACAATCAAACTAAAAAGCTTCCAACGTAGATTGTCTAATGAGGTGATAATTCGTTTAACACAAAGAGATGATAGTATTGACAAGGCCAAATGACCCCAAGTCGTCTCCCAATGAATCCAATAACAAAGCCAGTGAAATTAGTATTCAAACTTATCTACAATAGGTGAAATTTGGCTATCACATAAAAAGGAAAGGGGGTTATGATTGTTCAGTAGGAAAATATAAAAGATAATTAAAAATAGTACAAAACATAGGTTGATTCCCAAGTTTATTCACCATGAATTCCTATATGACTTTCCTAAGACTGTCATCCTTTAACTCTTACACATATGTCAAACTTATTCAAGTAAGCGTTAATCAAATTCAATAGGATCTTATCAGTAAAACAAGCTTATACTGATGTACTTAGTATCTCACTAGTTCCAAGCGTATACTCATGAGATGTTTATCTTCTACCTCTCGAACTAAGCCAACAAGAGATTGATTAGAACTAAGCAAATTAACCAAGAAATCTAATTAAAGAAAAAAATGAATTCTCAATAAGCGTTAAAAAATTCCTTTGGTAGAAACTCGATTTCAAAAAGATGAAAAATAAAGCATAATCTGCTACAAAAAATTGAAGAACAAAACTTTATTAAACATAACCTCACAATTCAATGGAAAATAACAAGGGAATCAATCCAAACGATTTTAGCCTTCCATGTAAAGGAAAAAAAAATACCAAAAGAAAATAAAACTAGGTTTAAAGTGTGTAGTGTGGCTATGAAATACGATCCCAAAATCTCTTTTCATTCTTCCTCCAAAGTCTCTTTTATAATCTTCTTTTCTTTGCATAAAATCGGATTTGAAATCTGCCTAATGATATTGTTTTGTAACTATCAAATGTTTCCTTTGTCTCTTTCAAATTATTAAGTACATATCTTAATTCCCAACTAGTCCCAGATTTTATCCTCACTTCTCTTCTAGATATATTGTTTCCAAACTTACTGCAGATTTGCGCATTGATTGTAATTGATTTTTTTGTTGTTGTCGAGATACTGCAAAATATTATCTTGAATAATATATTCAAATGATACTTGTTAACTTTTTGACTCATTTTGCAGAGGATTTTTAATTGTAGGATTTTGAGAGAATCTTCTCGCATATGATTGAATTGATTTTTATTCTTGCTTTCCGAGAATGTAATCAAATCACCAAATTAATATCTTCCTTTTCCACAATAGAGCACCCATCAGTAGGTGTTTAAGGAAGATCGTCTGGTAGATGCTTTAATTAAATTGTTTGGTCAAATTGTCTGCTCTATAAAATTATGGAATGTCTGCCCTATGAAATATTGGATCGTCTACCCTGTGAAATACTAGATTGTCTGTTACGTTTTAAAACACAAAATTAGCACAAATAAAAATTAAGGCTCAAATTAATCCAATTAGATGAATCTCAATAAAAAATTGTGGATTTATTCAGGATTTCAACCTAAGAGTTTATGATTAGAGCTTTAAAGTGTGAGTAAAATTATGTTCATCAATGTTCTATGCTTTATATAAAGAAGAAATTAATAAAATATCCATGCTAAAATTAACCAAGAAGATATGTGACTCCTTAAAAACTTGTCATGGAAATTCTAGAGATGAGTTAGACTCAAGCTTTGACTTTAAATCAAACAAAGAGAAGTGTAATCTATGTCAAATGGTTAACATGGATGAAAAACCTGGTCATTCTTTGAATCTACTTCAGTATCTGACCCCTCATACCCATTATGACGAGGATGAGATCAATATTTCTTATAAAGAATCTTTTATAAAGTAAAATTATATTTATGAGCTTCTGATTGTATTAAATTAAGAATTTCATGTTATTCATCTTGAAGACAACAAACTTTCACGAAAAAACTGCATTAGATAAGGACATTCCAGTTTAGACTGTACCATTAGAGTTATAATCATCTATTTGGAGAATTTCTACAAGCACTAAAGTTTCAAATCCATTGTCTTATAGGTCCAATTTTTTTCTTGCATATCTAAAAAAGGATATCATCTTCTAAGAAGAAGAAAAATTCTATCAAAGGCTTAAGAAAAAGGACAATTGCATCCGCTAACACAATGATATGATAAGCATGGTAGCATAATCTCTAAGAAAAAAAAAGAGTGGTAAAAAATCAACAAGAATATACCCAAGAAAATTTAGGAATTAAAAGCTTCTATAATTAAGGATGACAAATAAAATCATCTCGCGAATACTGTGTGAACACATCCCGAGACAAGGAATCCCCACATTGACTAGGTAGGGGTATGAGTATAGACATCACCCTATTTTTTAAATTGACATATCCACCATGTCCTCGTACTCATTCTCATCCCCATTTTAAATTACCAAAACATCTCTAATTTATTAGGTAACTGATAAATGTCGTTTTGTTGTGAAATTACGATGATTCTAGCGTAGACTTGTCTGATGCTAGAAAGATGATAGTATAAAAGTGGTCAAATGACCCCAAGTCATCTCCCAACGAATCCAATAGTGATTCCAGTGAATAGAATTCAAAACCTATTTGTAAGCACTGAATATTAGCAATAACAGTAAAGCAAAAGGGGTTGTGATAGTTAAGTAGGCAAATATAAATGATGATTTAAATCGGTAAAGAATGCAGGTTGACTCCCAAGTTCTTCCACCAATGAATATTCCTCACAGGTTCTCTAAAGATTATTCTTTTCTCAAACCTCAAACAGATCTAAACCAGATTAAACATGCACGAATCTGGTTCAACTGAAGCTCACCAGTAAAGTATGCATCTACTGATTTAATCAGTACCCTCTTTGTTCCATGTGTATACTTCATGGGAATGTTTATCTCCTCTCTTCTGAATCATGTGCCCAAGAAATTAATTAGAACAATGCGAACTAACTAAGAAACCAAAGTTTAAGATAAGGAAGACTCTCAATCATGTGTTCAAGTACAACCTCTCACAAAAGCTAGTTTTTCAGGAGATTAGACAATAAAAACAACTCTATAAAGAATTGAAAAATGAAACATATATTGATCTAAACCTCAGAACTCAACGGGGAATTACAAAGGAATCAACCAAAAAGGTTTAACTTTCCTTGCGAAGGCAAAACAAAAGAATTACAAAGAAAAAAAAAACTAAGAAAACCTTATGAAGCTTCCCATTTCTCCTTGATGCTTGTGTCCTTTTATAGGCTTTTCTGGTCCAAGGATTTTAGGAAAATATTGTAGTTTAGATTTTTGTAACAGTTTCCAACTTTCCATAATTCTTGTATTTTACAGAAGATTTGCTTCCAATTTTGTTTCTGAGATATTGTAGATTTTTTTTCTCTTTCTTCTACTCAGATATTGTTTTCTGATTTGATTCAAGAAACAACTTGGACTTTTGCATATTTGACTCATTCACAAAGATAGACACTTCCTTCAGACATTTACTCTAAAACCAAAAAATTAACAAAAATAATACTTAAGGTTCAAATAAACCCAATCATATGAATATTAATTAAAACAATGGATTTATTTATTATTATAGTCCAATAATCCATGATTAAAGCTATTGAGTGTGAATAAATATATGCTCAACAATAACCTAAAAAACTCATTAACTTTTCCTTGGTCCTTAGTTTTGTAACTTATTTCTAGATCATAGATATGATCATTTTTATTCTTTTCTACAACTATTTTACCTTTATCCAATGTTATTTGATACCCTCATTTGATACTTATACAATTATAGTCTTTTTTTTATATTTGACATTGGAGAAAAGAAAATGTGTATGCTTTTAACATTGAATACCACATAATATTATGTTTCCTTTATTGTGATTTTTATTTTATTTTATCAAATAATTATTTAATTAATATTTGGAGTAGTAAGAGAGTGGATGCGAACGCAAGTTTGGGCATAGTTGTTCTCCAATGAAGATAGGGATCGAAAAAAAACATACTTGATACGTATGAGTATAGGGATGGAGATCAGATAGTCAAACCCACACCTGCTCCCAATTCGTTGCCATCCATATTTATAATGTATGTTTTATTAATAGAAACTAAGAAACCATAAACGAATCTCAGGTCTAAACTTTAGAAGTTGTACACAAACAAAGAACAAAGGATTTCTATCGCCAGATCTGCCCATATGCCAAAAGTTCCTCAGATGAACCCAAATTGTCTATGCAAGAAGACATTTTGGAGGAAAATAAATTTATTATCAAAACATTACTTTATGCTTAATTTTGTTTATCAATATGTTAAAGTGTTATTTTCCAAACATAACCCCGTATGTGTAGTACTTATCAAATTGTGAGTCTATACGAATAGTATTTTAAATAAACAATGATTAACCCAATAAACTTTATCTATTCACAACCCTAGTGAGGTAATGTTGATGTTTCCTTAACCACATTTCATTCTAGGGAAACATATCAACTTTGCAAATATGGAACGAAATGGGTGTCCTTTGGACAAAGTATTCACTCCAGTAGGATGGATAAAGTTCCTTGCTTTAAGGAACTTTTGGAACCATGAAGCCTAAAGTTGGTTTGGAACCATGAAGCCTAAAGATGGTTATGGGAAAATGCATAACTTTTGAGTGATGAATTCTAAGGAGTATTAGTTGAGAAGAAGGACAAATCTTAGCTAAAAAAACATTGCGGTTGGACATCTAAAGGAAGAAGGTCCATGATTCTCCAACCAATGGGATGACAACCTTGCGATTTAGGAAATGGATACCTTGCTATAAGGTAAATCGCGACTAGAGTCTAGACCAAAATCAATTATTAGAAGCTTGTTGAAGAGCTCAAATCTTTTACACATGGGAAGGGTGATACAAAATATCCCCGTTTTACAGAAGATCTCATTTTTAATTTGTATTTCATCTTAAAATGGATCTCTCTGACAGACTAACATTTTCTACAACAAAAAATAAGCACGTGGATATTTATTAAAGTACAAAATTAACTTAGTCGTATTAGTTAAGACATGCACCAAAAAGTCGTTTTGGACACAATCAATGGCATGCCAGAATAAACATTATAGGAATGAGACCAAGCCATTTGAGAAGTCACTAAGTGGAAACTATGGTTGGAGTAAAGAATACTTAGTTAAGCCATGAGTGGCTGGAGTCAAGAATAATCAATTAAGTCAAGAGTGGCTAGAGTCAAGTATGTTTCCATGAGGAGCATCAATGTTGTTGGTAAAGAAGAAAGATGAGGGACCTAAATTACGTATAGATTGTTAAAAGTTAAATGAAATTGTTGAGGAATAATAGTTTGATGTATAAAGTTGCATGAAGCCTCAACATTTTTCAAATAGACATAACTTTAAGCAAAGACTCACTATAAGAAAATCATTAAATAAAAATCAACTTTAGAGACGAAAAATAACTAGTTGCTATATTGACTAAATTAGATACTATTTTAGAGACTGAAAAAATTATTAGTATCTAAATTAGTTTCTATTATTAATAAATAGTTTCTAAATTTGTATCTAATTAGCTATCAATTGGTAGCAAAAATCTTGGTAGCTAATTAGATACCAATTTAGAAACTATTTATCAATAATAGAAACTAATTTAGATACCAATAATTTTTTAGTGTCTAAAATAATATCTAATTTAGTCAATATAGCAACTAATTAGTTTTGGTCTCTAAAATTGGTTTCAATTTAATGATTTTCTAATAGTTAGTGAAGATGTGTAGAAGGCAACTTATAGATCTAGATATGACAACTATGAGTGTTGGTTTGATGAACGTTCAAAATATATTCATGGATTTCATGAATATAACCTTTAATATCTTCTTAGAAAAATTATCATAGTTTATATAGATAACATGTTTATCTATCATGTACTTTGGAAGTGCATGAGGAGCACTTAGGGGTAAGGACAACATTCTTGAAGAAAAAGAGTATAAGTGGGAGCTTTGGTTGGTGAATAAAAAAATTTTAAGGTATGTCATATCAACTTAGAGAATTTAGTAAATTAAATCAAAGTAAAGGACATGTTTCTGTCGAATGTCACAAGAATGTCAAGGGACCAAGAATTATTTGGACCTAGTTGACTATTATAATAGGTTGATGTAAGAGTTTCCTAAGGTAGTAGTGTTGTCCAGGCCTCCTATTGTATATGTTCAGGAAAGGTGGTGTGAACTTTGACTCAATGTAGACTAAATTACAATGATTGAGCTTTTTGATTGGATGAATAGATAAAAGCATAATTTTCTAGAGTTATGGTAGATGTTGATTACTTACTAATATTAACAATTCCTTACATACAAATTTTGTGTGTGTATAAGGCATCACATCATAGGTTGGGTCATATGTGGATGTAAGAAAAGAGAGAGATAAATAATGTTTGAAGGGAACTAAAAGTTCATGATAAGAATTACATCACTTGTGACATGGAAATCATGGTAGTAGTGTTTCTTTGAATATTTGGATGCACTATCTTGACGGTACTTAGATTCATTGTCTTAATGGTACTTAGAATCACATGTTCAATATCATAAAAGCCTTAAATACTTGTTTGATCATAATGGACAAGACATGAGACAAAAGAGATTGGTGAAATTGTTACAGGATCAATATTTTGACTTTGTGTATCTTCTGAGGAAGGAGAATCAGGTTGAAAATGCCATGAGCAAGGAAGTGTCAGATGTAATGGTTAAGGATTCAAATTAATAAAGTGTCAATAACTAAATAGACTAAGAATTTCATGATGGAATTAAATGAGAATTATGAAGAAGTTAGATAATATAGTCTAGTATAATAGTTATAAGAATGATTTAATGTGCATCAGGAATAACAAAGATATATCAATATTTGAAGAAGTTTTTTTAATGGTTCAACATAAATGAGGAAGTGGTTGAGTATGTTTTTGTTTGTCTAACTTGTTAGAGACTGAAGTGGAGTATTCAAACTTGAAGTGTTTTGGTAGTCTGGTCATAATGCAATTTGGGTAATTATGGATAGATTAACAAAATCTGCTCACTTTCTACATACCAGCATTAGATTTGCCTCAGAAAAATTAGCTCATTTGTACATAAAAGAAATTATTAATCTACATTGTGTACCTTCTAGTATATAATTTCAGATGGGGACCCTGGTTTCATCTTTAGGCTTAATTTAACTTATCACCCTCATATTGATGGGCATTTTGAAAGAACTATCTAATCTATAGAGGACTTGTTGACAACATGTGTCTTAGAACAAACTGGAAGCTAGGATAAATTTATACTAGTGATAGAGTTTACTTATAGCAATAGTCTCCACTCAAGCATAGGAATGACTCCATACAAGACTCTATATGGTAGAAGATGTAGAACCCCATTGTGTTGGTATAAGAATGGAAATTCTTTAACTTTGGGTCCAAGGATAATTCAACAAGCAAATGTTAAGATTAAAATGATTAGGGAAAAGGTGAAAACTCTTCTAGATAGAAAATTTATCATTACAAACGCGAGAAACCCCTTTGAATTTCACGAAGGGGATCATGTTTTCTTGAAAGTTACACCTATAACTAGGGTTGGTAGAACTCTCAAATCTAGAAAACTTTCACCTAAATTTATTGGTCCTTATCAAATCCTTAAACGGATTGATTTTGTTGCATACCAAATTACTTTACCTCCGAACCTTTCAAAACTTCATAATGACTTTCATGTGTCTCAACTTCGTAAATATATTCATGACCCTCTTCATGTGATAAAAACTAATATAATACAAATACAAGAAAATTTTACATATGATGTGTTTCCTATGAGGATTGAAGATCGAAGGATTAAACAATTTCGTGGAAAGGACATACCTTTGGTATAGGTATTATGAAGTCAACAAGAAGAAATCGATGAAACTTGCAAATTAGAAATATATATGCAAGAAATGTATTCCCATTTTTTACAACGAAGCTCTCAAAGAAAGTGTTAGATGATAAAAACAATCACTCAAAGATTCTGCAAGTTAGCAGACAAAGTCTACAACAAAACTCAATGGACCAAGTGTCATACTCTAGTGTTAGGCATAAACTAATGCAATGTGCTCAAAGCTTAAAAGATCAGACGATGTTGATGGATGCGCTGCAAGATACACTAAGATGAACATACAAAGCATGAGCGATACACATACATGACGATGATCAAATGAACGTGGCAGGAGATGATCATGTGTTGGATGAATAAGTGTCAAAGAAGTTTCCAAATGATGGAGGATCATCCCAACATATCTATCCACCACAAATCAGACTGAGAATAGAGAATATTATAAAGCTTTATAGAAGATATTTTATTTCTTAGTCTTGTAAATATTTGTAAGAAGTAGACTAGATTTAATTATGGACCTTGTATTCTAGTTCAAGTAGCATAAAGATTTATTTTGGAACTTGTATTTCGACAATAGAATAAGTTTAATATCATTACTCCTCCTCAGTTCAGTGATTGATGTATGCAAAATAAGATCATTAAGTTTTGGTTTCAAGTCAAAATCAATTACATTTTTTTAGAAAAAACTCCAAAAATTTACATCATACCTTATCAAAATTCGATGTGACCAGTGCATAATCTCACGTAAATTTACAATGAATAGTTTGTCTAATATAAATTTACATCTCCAACTTTTACCTCAGACTCTTAATAAACCTAAATAATTTTAAATATTCAAGATATATACAATCTCAATACATGTGGAGTACTATCAAAGATAGAACAATGCTTTAAGAGAATTTCAAATTATAGTAATATAAAATACTTAGATATAAGATATTAGTGGATTTATTTCATGAAGTTTGATTATAGAGATCTTTTTGGCAGTGTTATACAAATTTGAAGACAATATAGTGTATTCTCGCAATGGGTCCTGAAATAAATTTATATAACGTGCAGATTTTTTTTACACATAATGATATGAACTTAAAGGTAAATTTGAAAGCGTAAATTCGAACTTTATAATAGTCTATAACTAAGATAAAAGATAGTAGGCAATGAAAATGTATTTTAATTTAAGACTGTTATTATTGAATTTAAGATTGTATACTATAAATTTAATAATTTTTATGATAATTACTTTCAAAACAACACTAACAGTGATTTTTTATATTAAATAAGAGTGTAAAAGTATTATAACTGTCAAATGCATACACTACAAGAAAATCATAAAATAGAAACCAATTTTTAGAGAACAAAATAATTAGTTGCAATAGTAACTAAATTAGATCATTTTAGAAACTAAAAGAAAAATTAGTTTCTAAATTAGTTTATATTATTGTTAAATAGTTTCTAAATTGGTATCTAATTAACAACCAAGGTTTTAACTACCAATTATTTAGTTTCTAAATTTGGTCTCTAAAACCTTTTTGCTAATTAGATACCAATTTAGAAACTATTTAACAATAATATAAACAAATTTAGAAACCAATTTTTTTTTAGTTTCTAAAATGGTCTCTAATTTAGTTATTATTGTAACTAATTATTTTAATATCTAAAAATTGGTTTCTATTTCATGATTTTCTTGTAGTGATGATTATTAAACTTCAATACCAAAATATTCTTTGAAGAATAATTTTTTTTGTTGGCATGACAAGGTGTTGCCAATAGTTAATAGAACTTCAATAAACTATATTTGAAGTTGACAAGTTCAGGTGATTGCAACAGATCAAATTCAAAATGTTAATACGGCAAGAGTTGTTAATACGTTCCTATTGAATGGAAGAACTTGCATTTGAAACTGTTTACACGAAGTTATACATAGTACTAAGAAACAACATAATAACAGCATTTTAGTTTCAATAGAAATTGCATTTGAAGTTGACTCGTGACTGAGACAATGAAATAACATTCATATCACAATCAGATAACTTATAGATTATAAATTATTCATAGATGTAAAAAAGAAAAATAGAATGCTACTAAATTAAAACGCTTTGCTACTAATTATAGTTTAGTACTCTTAAATTATTTAATGACCCACACAATTCTAATTAATATATCATTACATAAAAAATTTGATGTTAATGATTTTAAAAAAATCAATAAAACCTGTTATATCTCCTTTTATTAATACCAACCATCAAGGCATTCTATAAATTGAAAGTAAACTGAAACTCATCCATAAGTCAACTCTAATGGTATGTTTAGAAGAACCTACTTTAATTTACACTATAACATATCACCTTTTTTTATAATTTTTTTTTATTAACAAAGAATTAAGTAAAATTAGGAGATACTTCAGGGTATCCCAACCCTTTACAGTCACCAGTAGCTAGTCTAAAAACATGATAAGAACCATGTTTTTTTATAATAACAAATCAAAAGTAAAATTGTTTTTTAAATGACATTTAATTAAAAGTAATTTTTTTTTTTTATGTTTTAAGTTGGAACGTATGCATTTCATTTCTTATAAAACTTATTTTTAAAGTAAAAAATATTAAATATAAGTTACTCTATTATAATAATAATAATAATAATAATAATAAAAATAATAATAATAATAATAATAATAAAAATAATAATAATAATAATAATAATAATAATAATAATAATATTTGTGCATTATTACACTTATAGAGAATTTTAGAGACTAAAAATAACTAATTGTTATATTGTTTAAATTAGATACTATTTAGAAACTAAATAAATTATTTATATCTAAATTAATTTTTATTATTGATAAATAATTTTTAAATTAGTATCAAATTAGCTAGTAAAATTTTAGTTTTCAACCTTAGAATGTATGGTAAATAAAACTTAATAGCTAATTAGATATAAAAAAAACTATTTATCAATAATAAAAATTAATTTAGATATTAATAATATTTTTAATATTTAAAATAATATCTAATTTAATTAATACAATAACTAATTATTTTTTAAATATTTTTATTTAATAATTTTATAATAATATCATCTGAAATAAAAAAATAAGAAACACTAACCAAATGAGGAAACAAATCTAGGTATCATGTGAAAGAAAACATAGAAGAGTAAATTCCACTGCTTTTAGAGTTTTACCTAACTTCCATATGCCCCCACTAAGATAAACAACAAAGTCACACACGACAGTCACATAACTCCCTATTCTTCATATTATTCTCTCTAATGCATCCACAAGAAAAGCTAGTTAGTCATGTACATTTATAGATACATATACATCCATAGCATTACTAAAATATATGCATATATTTACCAAGATTATTCTTGGTCTGAAAGTGTCGTAGCGACAACATAGTTTGCACACACTTCTTCACCTAATATAGCTTTAGTTCTACAAGACATAGATATCACAAAGCACACCACTTTTGAGTAGCACTTTGCATGTTTAATTCCCATACGTTTCTACTTTTCAGCCCCTCCCAACTCCCAAGAGAAGACTAACCCAAGAGTATCCCAATCCCATTTCCAAGTTTCTATCAACATCTTTCTTGTCTTCACTAAGACCATTAGAAAGGACAAATATCGTTCACGAACTATTTTAAATAAGGGCATACCTACAAACCCTTTTTCTTACCAAATTTTTAACATTTTCTTTAAACACTAGTAGCAGTAAACACTCTGACTGGAATAATACCTAACCAAACAGGTCCTTGAGTCTTCATCTCAATTCATAGAACTGGAGGTGGCGAGTTATGCAAAGGTGTGTGTATATATATATATAAAAGGATACATATAAATAAGGTCGAGTTTGCGTCTCTGATTTTTCCTTTTTTTTTTCTTTTTTCAGAGACCCAAACTCAGCGCAGCTTTCACGTCTAGCCTCCATGCAAACCCGCCAGAGTCCAATCTCCAAACATCGCACGGCACCATCTTCGTGCACTTCTCGTTCCGCCACGTGTACTGCAATCTCACCCCGCAGGTGAACGCCGGGTGAGAGTAGCACAGCCACGCAGCACTAGCGCTATCCTTCACCTTCAACCACACCACGATATCCTCGCTCGCCAACAGCCTCTTGTACGCCTCATTCACCCACCGCACCACCAAGCTTCCGTCGCACACAAACCCCGGACACGTGTCGCTCCCTAGCGTCCTCACCTTCTCCGCGTCCGTACAACCTAACCCTCCTCCATCCCCCATGCACGTGCTTATCACGCTCTCCACCGTCACCCACGACTCCGCCACCTTCTTCGCTGCAACAAGATCTGAACCCTTGCCTTCTTTTCCTTCCTCCGCCGGCGCACACGGCGCCTTCGGTTTCCGATTCTCCACGATCTGAATCTTCTCTACCGTTAGGTCAAGATCGACGTTCTTACACCACGAATCTCCGGCCGCCGAGTCTCCTCCCGGCGCCTCCTTCTCCGGCATCAACTGCAACGTCACAACCGCCACTTCCGACGACTGATCGATGTCGTTACCGTCACCGTTAACGCTACTACTACTATTCTTTCTCACGTATCCACTGTTCCTCCGAATCCTAACGTACTTCCTCTTCGGTCTCTTCCCGAGGACTGACACGTTGCTACTCTGGCTTACCTCTCCGCCTCCGCCGCAGGCGGCGGCGGCGGAGGAACTTCCGGCGACGGGCTTGGGTGCGATCGGGCGGAAGCGGAGCATTATTCTGTTGACGTGAGAAGCGGCGTTGGCGTCGGCACAGGCAGCCACGCTCCAGACATCTCCACCGTCCATCACGGTCACGGAGGGAGGCAACAACTGCGAGCGAAAGCGAGAGTTAGATCTTTGTTTCTCTCTCTCTCTCTTGGTTTCTCTCTCTAGCGATTCTTTTGGGTTCGGTGCTGAGAGATGGAGCGGAAACGATAATGATAACGGCAGCACGGTGGCTGGGTGAGCAAGCGCCACGTGTCTAGGTTAACAGGGGAACAGAAACTGAAGGTGATTGGAGCAAATTTAGTATGTTACTTATCTCTTTTCAAAAGGACAAATGCTACCTAGACCCTTAAATATATTAACCAATAATTTTAATTTAATTGTTTATAAAAAAAAATACACTATTATCTTACAAATATTACATATGAAACTTGTAATAATACACTATTTTTGTAATATTATTACATATGAAACTTGTATTATCCAAAAATAATGGAACTTGTATTTTGTATATTGAAAAAAAAATGTTATATTTTGAAAGAAAAGGTAATGTTAGAGTATTAGGATGTGTTTTATAAGATGTTTTAGGTTGTAGTAAAATTGAGAGTAAAGAGTAAAAAGAAAAGGGTGAATAAATGAGAGAGTGGAGAAAAGTGGCGTATCTGGCGTTGTGATTGGTCCCAGGGCGATGGGGAGGAGCCAATGAGGGAGGAGAGGGTGTGCAGCACTCCTGGAAAGAGAGGGGGGTACGTGGCCTCTTTGCAGGGAGCAGCACACCACAATATTCTCGTCTTGGATGTGCAAATCACTTTTCTGTCACATCACCACCACACGTGCACCCTTTCTATTTGCCAACAACAACCATTACTCACTCCCACTTTATCTTTTCCTTCAACTAACACACTCTTCTCCTATTTCAAATCAAACGCTACCAATGCAAAACCACAACACACAAATACACATTTTTAATTTACCTCACATATACTACCCAAACAAACCTCATCATGCCCTCTCTTTCTCACTAAATTTTGGATATCTTTAAAATTTTTTTAAAAATTCTCTTCTCTTTATTATAAATTTTTTACTATAAATATATTAATAAATAATGTAAATGTATAGATATTATTACAAATTTTATTATATATTTCTATTTCAATTATAAACACAAAAATATTAATTTGAAGCTTCATAATTTTATAATTTTGTAACAATAAGTTACATTATAGAAATAAAAACATTATTTATTAAGAAGTGGACTTTAAGTCTAACTCAACCCCATAAAACCGGCTCATGAGGTTGAGGTTTGCACCCACTTATATACAATGAAAGGCTCTAATCTCTAGTCGATGTTGGATCTCCAACATTATTTTAAAGTCTGGTTATAATCTTGTAACATTGTATTCTTCTTTAACTAAAAGATTAAAAAAAAATAGCATTTAGTGATCTATTTGAATTTATCTATAATTTATAAGAAGTCAATTTTTTTTGTTAATAAGTTATTTATTAAATTATAACAACAATTGATTATATTCTTTATTTAAAAATAAATTATATATATTAAAAGGTAAATTATTATTATATATATTGTTGGAGATCCACTATAGATTAGAGTCTTTCATTGTATATAAGTGGGTGCAAACCTCAATCCTATGAGTGGCACGATAGGCCCAACACAAACACTCGTTAAGATAGGCTCGAAATGGCTCTAATACCATATTACGTAGTGGACTTTAAGCCTAACTCAACCCCATAAAACCGGCTCATAAGGTTGAGGTTTGCACTCACTTATATACAATTAAAGGCTTTAATCTCTAGTCGATGTGAGATCTCCAACATATATAACCATTCTTTCTAAAAATAAAAATTATTTAATTATTTTGAGATATTTTTTTTATTATTTATTTATTAATAAATAAATACATAATTTTTTTAATTAAAAGATGAATAATCTAAATATTGTAAGAAATTGGGTGTTTTTTTTTTAAATTCAATTTTTTCTAAGTTTTTTAAAATTCAAAATTTAGTGCATTTCTATTTTTTAGTTATAAAATTATCATTTTATTTTAAGTTTTAAATATATTCATATACAAAAAGGAGAAAAAGATTAAAATTATTTTTACAATAAATTGAAAAGAATGTTATATATTTTTTTAAAAAAATACAATATTACATCATCATGAACTTATTGACATTTTAACTATACTAACACTATAAAGCGCATTAATAAGATGACATCACATATAAATCTACATAAAAAAAAAAAACACATACAAAAATATCATAAATCAAACTAAACTTACATTCATAAACAAAAAAAAAATCCAAAAAAATCAAACAAAATGAAAATTAAGAAGTTGATACCTATTATTAAAAAAATTAAGAAAATAGAGTATTCAACCACTAAAAATCTAAAATATTATCAATTCCAAAGTTAGTAAAATTATCACAACAATTATTGTTTTTCCCATAAATCTAACCTTCAAGTCCATGCCATCACAACTTCTTTTAATGCACTTATTCATTTTTCTCAAACATTCAAGGAACAAACTAAGGAGAAGAACAAGTCTAGCACTCACATTCTAACCACACACACAAACAAACTACAATTGTCTATAATCACAAGCCCATGAGATCTCTATAGCCAAAATAGCACCTGTAAACTCTGCATGAAAGGACTTATTAACACCATGATAAGGGAAGAAATTGTCATTGTATTCACCACGACTTCCTCTAAAAATGTTGTCACAAGCAGCATGATCTGGACATCTTCCAACAACTTCATTAGTATTGATTATAATTCATTTAACATCATGCATCTTCCAAATGATTTGTAAAAGTCTAGTTTCTTTATGAAGTCTTGGTTAGATATAAAAAAACTTCAAATTTTTAAAGTCACTAATACCATTATTCCTACTTTTTCATAGAAGAAATACTTGATAATTGATGTACCGATGAATATTATGTATTGACCTTCAAACTTTGTTGAAACCTTCTATGATTTCTCATTCTCCACAACGTCTAAAGAATATAAAAGTAACAATTGCAAGACAAATTTTGTTCACAAGAGGACTACTTGCAGATTTAAGAAATTGCAAAATAACATTAGTAGGAAAAAATACCACACCTGAACAAACTTGTTGAAGTCACGACCCCTTACAAAAAGAACACATGAAGCATATAGTAATGTCTCTAAATTGAACATTCTTATTCGAGGGAATTATATTATGTAATAGCTTTTAGAAAACAAGAGTTTTAGCCGACAAAAATAAAGGCACCCAAATCAAACATTCCCAATCCGAGAAATTATGAGAATTGAGAAAGAAAGTTTTAGTCACTTTCTGACTAAGGATACCAAAATCATTCAAAGTTCAATTAAGTATATCAAGTAACTCAATGAGAATCAAGTTTTGAAGATTAAGGCCCGCTTCTCACAAGGCGATTTATCTCGTATCTATGATTTTTAAATGGAAGTTTCTTCACTCAATCAAGGTGACCTTTTTGTTACCAATTATTTCACTAAACTTAGGATTATTTTGGATGAGTTAGATAATTTTAGGCCTGATCATGTATGTTCTTGCAATGTGCCTTTTGTTACTGCTCAAAGAAAAAGAGAGGATCAGACAATGAAATTTTTATGTGACCTTAATGACCAATACAATAATATAAAAGCACATATTTTCCTCATGGAACTTGTCCCTGCTATTACTAAAATCTTTTCTCTTGTTGTCCAACAAGAATGTCAATTCAATAATAGTGTTCTTGTAGCTGATATCAAAAGTGCTACCCATGTTACTTCTATTAACCACACCAATACCATTTCCTATTCTTTTTGTAGAAAGTTGGGTCATAGTGAGAGTGTTTGTTTTAAGAAAAATGACTTTCCTAACCAAGACAACAAAGTCTCAAAATTTGGTATTAACAAAAAGGTTTGTACATACTGCAATAGAATTGGTTATACTATTGATGTTTGCTACAAGAAACATGGGTACCCCGTCGGGTATAGATCTCAGTATGGTAAGTTTTCTCAATCCAACAACATCTCCACTACCATACAAGAAGAAAATTCTGGTAATCAAGATCAAAACAAGCAGAATAACGGAGGAGATTTCCACATCACTCAACATCCATACCAAATCCTTTCAGACCTTCTGAAGAATGTCAACAACAGTCAAGTTCAAGTCAACCAAGTTGGTTCTCTCATGCTAATCATCGATATCAGAATTCGGGCGTCACATGTAATATCCAAAATCTCAAAAATTCCAATTTTAATGAATATACTTGGATTCTGGTGCCACTTATCATATTTTCTTTTCCTTGTCAAATTTTACATCATATAATCATATCAAACCTATAACTATTAAGCTTCGCAATGGAAATTCTATTATTACTTCTTGCTCTGACACAATTTTCTTTAATGAAAACTTTATTCTTGAAAATGTTTTGTATGTACCAGATTTTTCTTTCAATTTAATATCTATTTTTCAATTGACTGCATCCCTTAAATGTGAATTGAGTTTTTCTTTCACTGAGTGTCCGATACAGAATTCCAAAACCAAGGACAAGATTGGTAAAGTTGATCTTGTAGCTGGATTATATGTTTCTAATAAAACTGATAGTAGAATTTTGAGTTGTATTGCAAAACAGAACAACATTTGGCACCTCATAATGGGTCACCCCTTAGAAGAAAGGTTCAAAATTTTGTAAACCTATTATCCTAATATTCATATTGACAAGAACTATGTTTGTGATACACGTCACCAAGCAAAACTAAAGAAACTTTCTTTCTTTCTTTCTTAGTAATACTAAAATTGTTCAAGCTTTTGAATTACTGCATATTGACATTTGGGGCCCCTGTTTTGTTGTTTCCATGCTTGGTTATCAATTCTTTCTTATTATAGTTGATGATTTTATTAGATACACTTGGGTTTTTCCCATGCATAACAAATTTGAAGTCAAGACTAGTGTTGTTAATTTTATTGCTTATGCTAAAAACCATTTCTCTATTAAGGTTAAAACCATTTGTACTGATAATGGGATTAAATTTTCTATGCATGATTTTTTTGCATCAAAAGGTATTATCATAAAACCACTTGTATTGAAACACCTGAGCAAAATGGTATTGTTGAAAGAAAACATCAACACCTCTTAAATGTTACATGTGCCTTGTTTTTCAATCTCATCTTCCTGTTGTTTTTTTGTGCTTTGTTGTACAACATGCTACCTTCCTTATTAATTGTATGCCTACTCTGCTGCTTAATAATGATACTCCTTGTGAAAAACTACATAAAAGGCTTTGTGATATTTCTTCCCTTCGTGTTTTTGGGTGTCTTTGTTATTCTTCAAATATTCTTGCTCATAGAAGAAAACTGGACAGTCGTGTTGTTCCAGGTGTTTTCCTTGGTTTCAAACCAAATACAAAAGGTTTTTGGTTTGTAAATTTTAAAAACCATAATATAGATTTGTCAAGAAATGTTATTTTTTATGAAAACTTTTTTCCTTACCATTCAAATAATATTCAAAATAATGACTCAAACAGTCTTTCTTTACCTATTCCTGAACATTATGCCCAGACTCATGATGATATTCATATGCAAACTAAAAATATTGTTGATAATGTTTTTGATAATGTTCTTGAGATTGATACTAATATTGAGCAAAATGAGACTACTGTTGTTTCTCCTATAAGATTTACCTGCAGCACAAGACCCCCCATTTATGTCCAAGATTTTGATGTGCCAAACTTCAACAACAATGTTGTAAGTACCAAACATTCAATCCATTCCTTTTTAAATTACAATTATCCAATTTTTTCAAAAATACAATATATTCACATTATATATATCATATTTAAGAACAAATTTAAAAAATTACATAAAATAAAATTCAATCCTTATATTTGTGTTAATTACATTATATTCACAATATTTGTATTCATATAATTAATTTATTTCCAAAATATTATATCTTCTAAAACTTATCATTTAGTAAAATTTAAAATTAATAAATAATAATTTTAAATATTATATTTAATTTACTTTATGATTATTAAATAGTAATTGAAAATGAACATAATTTATTTTTTAATATATTTTTATATATAATTAAATTAAAAAATAAAGTATAGTGTTTAAATAATGATTTTTATATATCATGAGTGTGTTTAAATGAAATAAAGTAGGAAGACAACGTTTATACTCGTTAGTTTAGTGATATAGTGAAGTGTATTTGTAGGTTGTTAAAAAAATGAAAAAAGAACTTACACTTTCAAAAGCTTTTATCACTACAAAAAAAAGTGTATATTGTGGCGGTTATTTTCGTATAAACTGACGTTTATAACCGCCACAATATACGCTTGTGGCGGTTTTCCAAACCGCCATAGAACTGGCCGCCACAAAGTTTAA
>Ga0123342_1004168_pt1 | contig 22395 bp, 17 predicted proteins | sample Turbeawhitnodule_FD_89960 | JGI IMG/M metagenome (GOLD analysis project Ga0123342, IMG submission 89960) | Root nodule microbial communities of legume samples collected from Mexico - Turtle bean Mexico white nodule | ecosystem: Host-associated > Plants > Roots > Nodule | place: Mexico: Nepantla... | reverse complement strand
AGAACTAAAGGTGGAAGATGCAGGTATTGCTGCTTTGTTTGGCCTGGAATGCTTTGCATGGTTTTGTGCTGGTGAGATTGTTGGAAGGGGATTTACTTTCACCGGTTACTATGTCTGACAATAACCACTTCAAAGTGTAGATTTTATCACTGCCTTATATACACTCCAAAAGCCAATTGCTGTGATCATTTATACATTGTGTGGATTATGGCGTTCTACCAGGCAATTTTTGTTATTCTGATTTATTTCGTTTCGGGAAAATGGTTGAAAAACTAGAGTTTAGCTTTCATAAGCCTCAATAATCCCTTGTAGTTGAAAGCGGGATGAAACATGCGTTGTTCTGTTGTACTGTTGGAAAGCTAGTGATGGTATTCCACAATGATGAATTGATTATACTCTTGCAACTCTTTTAATTTTTTCTCATGCTTGTTATTTAAAAAAAAATTATATGGCTGTTAATTCCAATCAAATAAACCAGAATAAAATTTTATGCCCGAGAATTGATATCTTTTTCTCCTTCGATTTTTATTTTAAATTATAATTTTGATAATATATTAGTAAGATACAAAATTGAACACGCACTTAGGACGTGAGGTGGTATTTGTTTTGTGAATAAATGTTAGTAATTCTGTTACGTATTTTTTTATTAGTTGAAATACATTAATAGTTGTAATTTTTAAACATTTTACCTTCTGTTTATTGAGAATCACAATTTTATAAATATATATCATTATGAAATTCACAACCGAACGTGAAAAAATAGATTAGACTAGATTCGACCTTTATAGCTGGAAATGGTGTAATGTCTAATTTCAGAAGTATAGATACAACAGCTTCAATAAAGTCACAATAATTAGAGGAGTGATAGCAAATTTTTTTAACATTTTTAATATATTCATTATTGGTTAAAAATATGAATAAGATATATTAAATAGGATGACAGACTTATTTTTTATAACTTGTAATGAATTTTAGTTAATATTAAGAAGTGTGTTTAGAAGAACGTATAAGGAGATATGTTAAGAAATGTGTTTATAAGAAGTGTGTTTAGAAGCCCTCAAAACTTAAATGGTTGTGAGCATGGATGAGAAGAAGATGCAGGTTCTAAGCCAAGTTCAGAACCTAGAAATGAGGAAAGAGACTTCAAAACCTTTAAATTGTATCATACTAAATATTTGGGCTTCATTAGTTATAATTCTCCTCAAATTTATTCTTTACATGAATATAACTTACCTCATCACAAAATTCTAGCAAAAAAATTCAGATTTCGTGTCTTCTATAAAAAAAATTATGTTTAAATTTTTTATTTTATTTTTGTAATTTCACTTTTCTAAAGTGAATTTAACATGGTTAACTTGAAGTGTAAATGTAAATGAAAAAGAATAGTGGGTAGTTGAATAAAATAGTCTAACAAAATATATACATAAACTCCTTTTATTTTTATTATCATAACTATAACTATTATCACTGATTCAGAATACTTAGTCTTGCACAATTCACTAAAAATTAGTAATTTAAAAAAAAAAAAATCAAAAATCAATAAAAAAAATCCTAGTTGACAACTAAAAAATAATCATTCCAAGAATATTTCAGTCTCTCAAATAAAAATCGAGCTCAAAGAGAATATAAAGACAACACATGAAAATTTTCAAATTCTTATTTTTTAAACAAAATTTAAGGAATTCAATTACTCATAACTTTTTTTTATCGTAAAGCATTTCAAATATTCCATACAAATAAATTAACTATTAAAATTCCTCCTCAAAAAAGAGAATATATATGTATATTATTTATGTTTATACATTGTTTATATTAAATTTATTTATTTATTTATTCATATATGTTGATGTTTATTTTTTATATATTAATTTTTATTTTATTTTATTTATAAAAGTTTTCATGTTAGATATCACTATGCAAATTGGCATCTCAACTAAATTGACACCAAATAACAAGAACAATCATCTACCATCACATGAAAAATGTATTATTAAAAAAAATAAAAAAATATGGAGGACTATACCAAAACTTATATGTTAATAAAGACGATACATAGGTAGACTATACCTATTTATAAAGAATTATAAGAACATGTCTAGATGGAAGCCTATTATACTAATGAAATGTTTCACTATGAATAAATCTTAAATTAGTCAACTTATCTGCACACGCATTCCCTTCACGAAAAATATGAGAAACTCTAAATCTGATTTTCGCACAGTAATTAAGACAAGTATTCAATCTATTACGAAGCATTCACGGAACATTAGTTCTAGCAATAAACGCGACACAAACCAAGGCAGAATCACATTTAAGTCAGACATTAGTAAACCCAATCTTTTGAGCTTCCTTCATAACATGTATAACTTCATAAAAATCAACAATCATAGCAGTCTAAACTTCAAAAAACGCAAAAAATATATTAATATTTGCGTTGTAATTTTTTTCCTATTTATATGTATAATTATATAAATTATATTTTTATATAAAATAGCGAAAAAAACACGTGTCAATAAATCAACAAAAATTTGGAACCGAATGGAAGAATTTATGTATATTAAATGACTTCAAAAAATGCGATAAGATTGTTTTTGAAACAAGGATTAATATACCAAATAATGAAATTCGAGTTATTTCTCCCTTAGAATTAACCATTTTTTTCCTGTCAGTTTGTTGATACTGAAACAATTTACTTATTTACGTGTATTATTTATGTTTATGCATGGTTTATATTAATTTTAGTATGTTTTAGTTTTATTTATTTATTTTGCTAATGTTTTTTTTCTTATATATTATTATTATGATTTTCTTCTTTACATTTACATTTATATATATTTAATTATATAAATTATAGTTTTACTTCTTTACAATTCATATGGTACATGTTACTTAAATTTATAAACATGTCCGTACGTATTGTTAATTAATTTAAATATTTATGTTTCCTTATAAAAACTAATAATAAATATATAACTAATATCTGAAATTGATTATTTTTAAAAAAATTAATAACTAAATAATTGTATGGAATTTAATTTTCCGTGCATTGAACGGGTTAAAAATCTACATTGCACAGCAAATAATTAATATTTGAATAATCTCTTTATAAAAAAAAACATGTTAAATATTTCTACATTGTTATCCATTCTATATTTCTACCCACAAATAGCTCCTATACTGTAAAAAGAAAACAAGCCTTATATCTCTTCGAGGCACCCATTAACATAGTATGAGAAGAAATTACGAGAGTGACAAAAATAAACAAAAGCTTCGAAAATAAACCGTTCAATAAATAAATTTGGTAGTTGTGTTGCAGAAGTGGTTTGTTGATGGTCCAATGATTGCGAAAGGGAAGGAGAACAACGACCTTCATTGGTTATGGCGAGAACACCGACATGCAATTAAATCAACTTCATGCAATAAACATGAAACCGCACAAGACCAATTTTTATTTATTTTTAGCAAGTTTAATTATTTAACAGTTTGGTAAAGTTTAGAACTTCAAAATAGCCACATAAAAGGACAAAGATATTTGAATTATACAATACACCCCCCTTGATTGTTTGTTGAAGAGACGAAGGAATGAGACAAAGGAATGGGGGTTGCAACGTGCAACCTCCGCTTCACACTTCTTTAAAAATGGCTGAAGCAGGGGACGCTTTGTAAGTCACAGAGAATTCAGTGTAAGAAAGGCTTAACAAAGCATAGAAATGTCCTCTAATAAAACAATTCTGCAGAGTGAGAAGTTGACCAAGGTTGGTTTCTCGTTTAAACATTACTTTTTTCCTTTCATTCGTTTTCATAAATTCTTCAATCCAACAATGTTGTGGCAGTATATACTGGAGACTAGCGTTTACCCTCGGGAAGCAGAGACTCTCAAAGAACTAAGGAATGCCAATGCAACCCACCCTTGGTAATTATTCTTTCCGACACAATTCTATGTAGCACAGACACTATCGCAGACACTTATACAACACACGAAGATACGTATAATCATTAAAATGTAGGACACGGAAACAAAAATCTATATATTATATAATTATGAATTATATAAATTGGTAATAAAGATTCATATGCATAAATATGTTTCAGTTTTTGTCGATATCCGATACGTGTGTTCAACACGGATACATCATCTAAAAGACGTGTTTGAGCCTCATAGCTTCAGGCACAGACACAGTAACATTATTAAAATGAACAAAGACAAAGTATGTTGTCTCAATTATAACCTATTTGCTTTTACATTGCATCTTGTAGATCTGCTTCTTTAGATGTATCTTATTTTTAGCTTCTACATTCTCAGGATCTACCTAAAGTTTTTCACTCCTCTGAATATTTGTGTTAGCAGTGTCTGTTCTCAACTAGTACACATCAAAGGGCTTTGTTTCATAAATTTAGTTGCCATATCTAACATAAGGAAACTGTTTATGTAATACCATTTTCAATCATCAGGGGCTTTATGGGGGCTGATCCCGATGCGGGTCAGCTAATGGCCTTGCTTTTGAAGCTGTTGAATGCTAAGAAGACAATTGAAGTGGGAGTTTTTACTGGATACTCTCTTCTCCTCACTGCACTCACCATTCCAGATGATGGAAAGGTTTGCACTTTTCTTCTGTTATTTGGTAATATGTCAGTTTTGTGTTACCAACTCCATTGTCTGTGTGGTGTAGATTATAGCCCTGGATCCAGATAGAGAAGCTTATGAGATAGGACTACCTTTCATCAAGAAGGCTGGTGTAGAGCACAAGATCGACTTCATACAGTCTCCAGCTTTACCTGTTCTTGATAAACTATTAGAAGACGTGAGCATGATTCTTTCTTGCTTACATCCTACTAACATGATGTCATATTACGAGACAGAAAATTACTGTCTTTACTTTATAGTTAGTTTTTGTTTGATATTTCAAGTGCATTACTGGCTAATGCTTCTGCTTGTTCTGTTGCAGGATTCAAATAAGGAAAGTTTTGACTTTGCCTTCGTAGATGCTGATAAAGATAACTATTGGAATTACCATGAGAGGCTTCTGAAACTGGTGAAGATTGGTGGGTTAATAATCTATGATAACACCCTCTGGGGTGGAACTGTTGCCTGGCCTGAAGAGGATGTTCCACTACCCAAAAGAAAATACAGGCAAGCTGCTCTAGCTTTCAACAAAGCAGTTGCAGATGATTCTCGTGTTGAAATTTCTGCTGTTTCAATTGGTGATGGCTTCACTATCTGCAGGCGTGCTCATTGACACCTTCTACGAATGTTTTGTAGTGTGGTTTAAGTTAATTTAATGTATTTTGTTCTTGGTTTTTCATTTCTTTCTGTGGGTGGTTGAATTGATTTGCCTCAAACCGTGGGGCTTATGATGTGACTGTAATGCGAACCACTGGTGTTGCTATTTACCATTAAGACAATAAAATGTTTGATTTTGTCTGTTTCCATGAATGATATGATGTTCACAAAGAGTTGCGGATACCTAAATTAGTCCAACAAAACAACATCAAAGACACTTCAGTCTAACAAAAATCAATCATTGAATTTCATAAGATTATGAAATGAAACACTTTTGTCCTTATATTCAATAGAGAAAAGAGCTTAAAAAGATCTCCCGAATATAATTTTGAAACTTTCTTTCTTCAGAAATTAAATTGAGTTGTTCAAAGCTACACATTACCATCAACCTATCGCTAATTTTGGTAGATAAACAATTAATAATGTTATCATATATGTAAGAGATGTAAGGGCAAGGAGAGAAGAACTTTACAACTGCAACGCGAAGATCGAACTGTATAATTGAAAATTTACACATTTTACAAATTACAAAGTGTGAAGTTATCAGAAGGCCAGGCATAAGTGGTAGTTGTAGTTTCTTTATTAAGGTGAAACCACACATCATAAATGTTTCTGTACACATCTAAAGATAATAATATATCAATAAATTTATTAATTAACTAGTAAATATGAGCGATGCTGATGTTCACTGTGTTCTTCTTCCATGAAATATTAGAACACGGCAATACCAGGAAATCAGGAGCTGAATTTTTCACTAGCAGGTATATTTCTTAAATCAGGAGTTGAATTGGATGGCAAATGCATTTGTACACGTCTATTTCAACATTCGAAGTTTACTTACAAGAGCTGAAAAATCTAGCAAAATAACTGGGCTTGAATTTGTTAAGTTTATCATAAATGAATACAGTGCAACAGGGTTGGAGAATGATTTAAACGTTGACATCTTCTACAAGAAATATCTTGTTATACAAAACTGCAATTCTTGAAGAAAAGGAAATAACTGCATAGAATGGTAGAATCATTCTACACAGTGGTTTCCTAGGATGCATAGCATTCATTCATTCATGTCTAATATACCATTTTAACGACCAAAACAGAACTAATTTCCACAAAGCATCAAATCCAATTCATCATACTATTCATGCATGAGCTGCTATCTTATAACATCCATACAAGAAAAATGTTTATCTGGAAACATAGCTGAACGTAATACACGGCCAAAAGAGCATGGCAACTATCATTTTAGTGAAAGTAACCAAGAACCTGGCCACCTACATTCTTCTTAATGGCCTCTTCATGATCCAAAACACCATCAGGAGTTGTAATCACAACATAACCCCACTGCACAAAGCAAAAGAAAGGCACAATTATCCTCTTCCTTTGATTTCCTTTTACATATTGTTCATAAAACACAAATTATAACAACCACCATCAGACAGAAACAGCAGTCAGAAGCATTCCTATAACATGAAAACGAATCACTGACATAAACCAACCTGATGAGTAGGAAGAGTCTGCAATCTGTAGGCTTCAAGATCCCTTGCCTTGATATCTTTTCTGTGTGTAAGGGCCTTGCAATCGTTAATCCTACCTAGTAGTTCAACCGTTATCCTTCCCACTCTATGCGGATCATAGACCTGAAAGTCTTTGATATAACCTGCAAGGAATTTAAGCCAAATTAGCTACACTAACAGTGGCACAGTGATAAAGAATTTTAGTTAGGTTCATGGGCCCTTCATTTTCATCTAACTAAGCAACAAGATATTTGTTTCACACACGGAAACTCATGCTTAGACCCAGATGGAAAATAATAACAGTAATCAAATCAACAACGAAAGTCATTCAAACTCCAAACATATAAACGAAGAAGAGATGAGATAAACTTCAGAGACTGAAATCACTTTTGACAAAGCGAATTCATACCATTTCCTCATTGCCCAGATTTGAAATTGTGAAACAGTTAAAAGGGGTTTCGAATTTTAGAAAAAAGAATAGAAATTGTAAAAATAGTGGCTGAAGAAAAGATACCATGGTTTTTCATGATGTGGAGAAATGAAGACATAACAGTGGAAATTGGCTTGAGTTCCACCATAGCTTTCCCTCTCCTCTCTGCATTCACCATACTCCTCAAGGCATCGTTCAGTATCCTCCTCCCCATCTCTCTAAATTCTCTAACCAAACTCCTCTTTCTCTCTCTAGGGTTTTCGAAATATAGTGGATTTCAAGGCAAGGGCATATTCGGCATTTCGCCTACGTCAAGCTACGTAAATAGTTAAAATTCCACGGTCACACGCAAAACAAAACGCGAACACAAACTCTTCTCTCTCTCTCTCTCTCTCTCTGAATGCAATTTCGCGATTCGATTGGCGATTATGGAGGAGCTTCCGGCGTCGCTGTTGGTGGAAATTGTGAGTCGTTTAACGGACACTACCGATGTGGCGCGGTGCAGGGCGGTGTGTAAGAGCCTAAATGCGGCGTCGTACGAGGTGCGTTGGGTGAACCTGGTATGTTCCATGTCGCGCTACCTCAAGTCCCGTTCGCCGGAGACCAAGTACCTTGTCACCCCCTTCAAGACCGTCTTCGCTCAACTCGTTGGCCGCTACACCTCCACCCTCGACTCCGTCTCGCTCGGCGTCGATCGCGCCCTCGGTGGCGTCTCCTTCGACGACGTCGAGGATGAGTCCGACGATCTCTACCTTACCGACACGAACTTCATCACAGAGTGGCTTCCCTCCGTTTCCCACGCGCTCAAATCTTTCTCTGTCTCCGATTTCTGGGTCCAGTCTTGTTGGCGCCGATCCGAGGCCTTGTCCCTCATCTCTTCCACCTGTTAGCTTCTCGATTCTCAATTTTCCTTCGTTTTTTTCCTTCTTTTGCACGAATGCAATTTCTTGGGTGTGTTTTGTATTCTTTCAGTCAGAATTGGAGTTTTAATTTAGGTTAAGATTAACATATGTTTAGATGTGAAACTTCAACTCTGGTTGAAGAATAATATCTAAAGAACCTAATGGTATGTTTGGAATGGTGGATGAAAATTGAAAGTGTTATCACTTATCGGCCATGGCGGATTTCGGTGGCGGTTTTCCTGACCACCGCCACAACAAGGCGGTGGCGAATCGGATTTTGCACGGCGGCCGCTATGGCCATGGCGAAGTTATGGCCATTTGGGAGTTCTAACGGATATCGGAAATATCCAAAATATCGGAAAAAATGGTAGCAGCGGCGGCAGCTGAGCATGAAGAAGAAGACGTGAACTTAAACCTAGTTTTTAGGAAACAAAAGTTTCGTTAATATTCTTTTCTCCTTGTTAAACGTACCAACAGTGTCAAAATTTTAGTAGAAGGGAAAAAGAAGGAAAGAAAATTTTGAGTTTTTAGTTTAGAACACTTTCTCTTAAATCAAGCAAAAAAAAAAAACAATGTATTGTATTCATGTATATCTTCTTTCTGTCTATTCAAACATACCATAAGTATATGTGTCTAAGTTTTTGTCGATCTCTCATGGAAATTTGCGATGTGTCTTTATTCAGGTCACAATCTAGTGAAATTGGTTGTGAGGAATGCGTGGTTATCCGTGGATGGTTTATGTTTGATGCCAACGTTGAGGTGTTTGACCCTTGAGTTTGTGAGACTGGATGATGAAGACTTAAGCAGGGTCAATGCTTGTTTCCCTAATTTGACTCAACTCAGTCTTATTGGGGTTGGTGGACTTAAGGAGCCTAAGATTAATTTCTTACACCTTACCACTTGTCAATGGTCGGTCTCAAATGCTCCACTTTCTTTGATCATATGTGCGCCTTGCCTTGTTGATTTTGATCTCAGATGCTTCAAACCTAGGCTGATTGTCCTTGAAGCCCCTTCCTTGTCCAATTTTAATCTCTCCATCGAGAATACTGATGAGCTCAAGTTGAAAAATTGTGCTAATATACAATGCCTTCAGCTCAGTGTAGAATGTCATTCTCTTGGTTTTTTGGTTAGCATGTTTCGTCACTTCAGCTCGGTGAAGAGACTTACCTTGGATTTGGTGGGAAGAAGAGAACAGGTTGACGTGGCGAAGTTTGGGATTGATACCTTGTTGGATTGTTTTCCGAAGATAACATGTCTTAATTTAGGTCCTGGAGCCTGGCATGTGATGGAGAATTCTTTTAAACGAGGAGGTTTGGAAGATGGGATTGGGATGAAGATGATAAAACAACTTATTGCACATCTAGTGGTCCATGAAATGGAGGGTACTCTTGCATTTATCTCTTCTGTTTTGGATAAAAGCACCCACCTATCTGATGTTTCGCTTCTCATCCACCGTGATGTTGATTCATATGTTGCTGGCAGCCTGATCTCTTCATGCAGAAGCAAATTCCCGAGAGTAAGATGGAGATGGGGAATATGGAAAGAAGGAATCAAGGATACTTGGGTCTCTGATGGCACTTAGTTTGGTGACTGCTATCTTCGTTATGAAAAAGGGGAGTTCTCATTGATTTGTTGTATCATAGGTTTACGAATAGACGAGTCATGTTAGGACACTGTCAGAATTTTAATATATTTTTGTTGAATCAACTCCAAGAAGTACAAATGAACGTTAAACGACCCAAAGTGTCCATAAAAAAACATTTCCGATGTTGGAAAACTGGAGAAAGTTGAAAGAAACTAGATGAGGGATCAGAAAGGGGAGTATGAGCTATGGTGCCATTGGTATCAGGAGAACTTATTCCAAACTGTGTTGGCGAATTGGGTGCAGTTGGAAGTAGCATTCTTCTTTGATTTGTGCAAGAACCGTGGATCAGCATTGCAAAATATAATGGCTATAGTTAACTGTTGGGAAGAAGCCACCTTGTGGAAAGTACTCCTCCCCCCGTCAAATTTCTTTGTTTAGATCTTCTTTGGTTGCTGTTGTATTATCTCTTCGTACAGATCTTTGTGCTGCTCTTTTTTTGCAAGCATGTGTATATATTCTTGTATTATTCATCCCTGTTGTTGTTTTATGGATTGAACTTTAGGTGGACTCACCAGGTGAGTGCTTCATTCCTGAATATTTGGATCTCTATTAAAGTAAAAATCTTTATTCTTCAATGATAGGTGGGTAACTTTCACTTAGACGATTAAATATATTATTATTTTTATTTTGTTTTTATTAATTTTTGTTAAAAATATAATATTTCATTATTAAAAAGATTGTAAAGTAGAAGTGGGAGAAAAAAATTAGTGTCAAAGAGACCTTTTCCTCCATCTTTATTTAGTAATGAGACATTGAGTAGTGACATGTTGACATTATTGGGTGTCTTACTACCGTTGCGTGTCACACAATGGTTTTAAAAAACACAATTTTAAAGTGAAATATATTAATCTTTTTAAAATTTAAATTTATTGTATAAATTTTTATTATGATTATAAAAGTAAGGAACAAATATTTTGAACCAGTGATAAAAGAATGTTAAAAAAATAAAACATACTTATATAATATATAGATATGTCTGTTAATGTTGGTGTGTTTATGTTTTACATTTTAGATATTGTAAGTATTTTTGTATTGAATCATTTTATTATGTATAGAGTTGTGAAGTGACTGTTTTTTACTATCACGGGTGTCAAAACAACTTTTATCATTCTATGATTGAAAATACAAAAATTATTCCATCTTACATTCCAATAAATATTAATATTTATTTATAAAAAATTATAATTTTTTAATTTTGAAATATTTTGCATTTGATTTGTAATTAAAGGTATTTTTTTTAATTTTTTTATTACAAATATTAATATTTATTGTAGGTGTAAAATAGAGCAAGAAGTGTCAAAATATCATAACCCTAAAAAATAATGGTTGAACAACCGGTAGTACTTGCTCCACCATACAATCGCTGTAATAAAATTAATATTATTTTATTTAAAATTGTCGGACCTGTGAAAATATTTTGAACAGATTTAACATTTGGTTTAGGGTCAGAATGCGAAATTAAGGCATATCAAATTGGAGACATATTTTCTCTTAATTCACTTTGTTTTTCACTTTCTTCCTCCTTCTCAAGCTTTCTCCTCTCTTCCACCATTCGTCACCAATCTCTAAACCCTCAAAAGACATCATCGAGACACTCTTCTAAAGACTAAGAGTTTATTATTGAATTTTAATCTCTAAAATTTTCTTTCAAATGAAATTCAAATTTAAAAACATTCAAATATTTTATTTACCTGGATTAAATCGTTAATTTCCAAATTTTAAATTAATACCCAGTCTGCACTATCATTGCATTACTATATTTTTTACTATTTTTTAACTTCAAAAAATTCAATTTATTATAATAAAACTATAAAATAATCTAGTAAATCATAGTTATGTGTTAATAAAATATTTATAATTCATTATATTTTTTCGATGCTTATTATTTTATTAATTTTTTATATGTTTTCTTAATGTTAATTTGAAATTTTAATTCTATATGTTAACTAATTTTATTTTCCTATTACATTTTTAAATTATTAAAAAAAACATTTTATGAATAATAGTAATATTATAAAATCTGATAGTTTTATCTTCCATGGAGTGTTTTTTACAAACCATTATAATAATAACAAATTTTATTCATAATTATCTTACAAAATCAAATTTTATTCATATTTTGTTTTTTTTCTTTCTCTTAAATAAAATAAAAATTAATCTTAATATTTTTAATTAATTATTTTAAATTGCTTTTCTTTATAATATATTTTATTTTTTAATTTTCCTTTCCTTTTTTTCAAAGAAAAAGCAAAAACACAATATAAACTGTCATCGATCAAATTCTGAGTGGATTTCTGGAACCGAGAATGACGAAACTAGTTGAGAATTTGACTTCTAAAATGAGTGAATTCTTACCTGCTCCATTTGAGAAATGAATTAAATAGCTCCATTTGAAACTGAATTTTTAACTACAATGAAGAGTTCCATTTGAAAAATAATTTGACATTGGCTTTACTTGGAATTTAATATATATATATATATATATATATATATATATTTGGGAAACAAAATTCTGCAAGTTAATAATATTGTTGGATTATTTAAGTAAACATAATGTAAGAAATTTAGATCCTATAAATATCGAGTCATAGTTATTTACAGTTCCCAAACCTGCAAAAACCTTATGACAAATGAGTTTTTCTCATATAAAAGTTACAAAAGAACGTGTAACTATATGATAAAGAGAGAATTAAAAAGTACTTAACTGAAGTGGTTATACAACTGATTGTTGATGGGTCGTTAATTCTGTTGTTTTTTCTTTTAAGTTTCTTTATTGATGCTTGATTTGGAAACCTGATAAAAGTATTTCTATGTTTAAGTTAATTTAATACATCACGTAAAAAATGTATATTGTAAATCTTATTAGAACTTACCTTACATTTATGTAAAGAAAAAAAATAAATCGTAGTTGCTAACTGATTTATAGTTTAATTTTTTTATGTAAATTGATATATTGATATCATAATTCGTAAAGATTCGATCAGTTATAGAAATCTAGTGATATGACTTATTTGATATCGACTAAGAAAAAAAAAATTAATTTAGGTAGTTTTCAAAGAAATTAATAAGAGCAAAAAAAAATTATATCATAGAAAGAGAAAGAGAAAAATAGAAAGAAAAGAGATAGGAGAGTGGGTTGTATGAAGAGTGACAGTGGTAAGTGGCGCAGAATATCACGTTGAGTCTGGGCAAAGAGTGAAGAACAGAAAGAGAATGGAATTACTTCCCGCCGCTGCACCTCCGATCTCGAAGAAAAAAGGGTTCCGATCGCTTAAGCTCGTCAACGCCGACATGGAGCAGCTTCTCTCCGACCAACCCGTCGGCGTCGACTACGGCACCCTCGACAATGGCCTTCGCTACTACGTTCGCTGCAATTCCAAGCCTCGCATGAGAGCCGCTCTCGCTCTCGCCGTCAGGGCTGGGTAACCAATAACTTAACCTAATCTAACCTAACCTAATTCTCCATTCTATACTCCATGTATTATGAATCATTCAATGCTGAATCGCTGATTGTGAAATCGGTTACGGCAGATCAGTTCTTGAAGAAGAGGATGAGCGCGGAGTTGCTCACATTGTTGAGCACCTCGCCTTCAGTGCCACCAAGAAATACACCAATCACGACATCATCAAATTCCTCGAGAGTATTGGAGCCGAATTCGGCGCCTGTCAGAACGCCGTCACCTCTGCCGACGACACCGTTTACGAGCTCTTGGTTCCGGTCGACAAGCCGGAGCTGTTGTCTCAGGCCATTTCGATCTTGGCGGAGTTCAGTTCAGAGGTCTCATTCAGAATTGTGTTATGCTCAGTTTGGATAACTATGTTTTGTTATTCTAGTTTTTTTGTAATTGGATTTTTCTGTGTTTGTAGATTCGTGTTTCGAAGGATGACTTGGCGAAGGAGAGAGGAGCTGTCATGGAAGAGTACAGGGGAAGCAGAAATGCCACGGGGCGGCTGCAGGATGCTCATTGGATATTGATGATGGAAGGTTCAAAGGTGCCTGTATCCAACACTTGCTACTTGCTATATTATTAGCCAATGTTGATTAAAATGGTTAGAACATGTGATTGCACTTTGGGAAATTGTTTTATATCGATTGGTGTCATTTCATCAAGTGTTGAATGGATTGCAGTATGCTGAACGGTTGCCAATTGGCCTAGAGAAAGTGATTCGGACGGTTTCTTCAGAGACTGTGAAGCATTTCTACAAGAAGTGGTACCATTTATGTAATATGGCAGTGATAGCAGTTGGAGATTTTAATGATACGCAGGTGTTTTATTTGTTACATATGATTTTTGTTTGGGAAATTAACTGTGCTGTTTAGTTGTGATTGTGATTTCTGTAATCGCTCATACACTTACAATTGCAGGGTGTAGTTGAGTTAATAAAGACTCATTTTGGCCAGAAAATTCCAGATCCTGATCCTCCACTTATACCAACATTCCAGGTTCCATCACACGATGAGCCACGGTTTTCCTGTTTTGTTGAATCCGAAGCTGCTGGGGTAAGTAGGTAACGAACCTTTAACTTTTAATGCAAGTTCCAGGAATTTTTGTTAGTGATTTTATCTAGCTTTGAAATTAACACTTTAACATGGGCTTTCCTAATAACAGTCTGCAGTGATGATTAGCTATAAGGCACCAGTGGATGAGCTTAAAACAGTGAAAGACTACCGAAATTTACTAGCAGAGTCCATGTTCCTCTATGCTTTAAACCAGAGGTTCTTTAAAATAGCACGTAGAAATGATCCACCCTATTTCTCCTGTTCTGCTGCTGGTGATGTTTTAGTCCGCCCATTAAAGGCCAATATAATGACTTCCTCTTGTAAAAGAAAAGGAACTATTGAAGCCCTGGAATCGATGTTGATAGAGGTACTTTTCATCTTGACCTGAATTGCATTTTTCTTCTTCGAGTTTCCTTCTTTTGTCCCCTTTTTATTATGATATTTATGACAGCTATATTTCAGGTTGCCAGGGTAAGACTTCATGGCTTTTCTGATCGTGAAATATCTGTAGTCCGTGCCCTACTGATGTCAGAGATTGAATCTGCATATTTGGAGCGAGATCAAATTCAATCTACCAGCTTGAGAGATGAATATTTACAAGTATATATTTTTTTTTCACATTAAAATGTATCCTAACAAACTATATGTGACTTTGGAGATAATCTTCTCTTTGTTCATGCAGCATTTTCTCCACAGTGAACCTGTTGTTGGGATTGAATACGAGGCTCAACTCCAAAAGACTCTTCTACCACGTGAGTTGATGATCTTCTACTCTTTTTTTTTTCTTTCGACATCAAATTTCTGGATAATCAAGTTCGGGAGTCCTTGTAATTTATGCTGTATTTATTACCCATCAGATATATCAACATTAGAAATCTCTAAGTGTTCCGAGAAATTAAGGACATCGTGTAGTTGTGTCATAAAGACTATTGAGCCACAACCTTTTGCCGTGCTTGATGATCTGAAAAATGTTGTTAAGAAAGTCAATCTTCTGGAGGAAGAAGGGAGAATCTCTTCTTGGGACGACGAACATGTTCCAGAAGAAATTGTCACTACAAAGCCAAATATGGGGTGAGTTTGATTCAACCATGAAATCGTTCTCTATTTTGTGCATTGCATTTTCATTTGCCAATATAGTTCTTTACTTTCTGATTTCTGGCCCACCCCATATAATCACTTGTGAATGTATCCTTGAGATCATCGTTGTTAATCCATATAATCAAGTCTCAACGCTGCTGTTATTAAGTACCTCCTTGGTAGCTTGTTTTAGGTAGACGTTGCAACTTTATCCTATTATGAAAGAGTGGTTGACAATGACATGTTTCTTCCTATGAGAACATTTGCAGTTTTATTCGTTATCAACAGATCATCCAAATTTGTAAAGCATTAAGCTTTGATGGTTCTTCTTTAACTCCTATTACTTGGATCTATTCAGAGAAAATAAAGTAAATTCCTTTTCCTTGATAAGTGTCATGGTTATGTGGCCATACTATTACTTCATTTTATGCTCCCTGCCCATATGTTACAATAACAAGAATTCCAAATTTCAGAATGGTTAGAGAAAACTGAAAATAATGGTTTTCCCTGTAGGGGTCAGTTTTTTTTATAATTTTAGGTCTTATTGTTTATTTTGCCACTATAAGCCTTGTTTCATTAAAATCTTGATTTTTTGTAATTTGTAATAGCCAATATCATCTGTTTAACCAGCTGTAATTTGTAATAGCCAATATAATGTGTATACCAGTTATTAACCTATCATATGGATACAATTTCTATCTTTATGAGCTTTTGAAATGTGATCTGGTTTTTCTTACAGTTAAATTTATGTTAGGAAATCACATTCGAAATCTTGATCCCCTCCCCTGTCTTCAAATTAGGCATGTTGTGCAGGAATTGGAATATTCAAATATTGGAGCTACTGAACTGGTACTGTCAAATGGCATGCGGATCTGTTACAAGCGCACAGACTTTCTTGATGACCAGGTCCCAATTCTCTTAGGCATTGCTTATCAAATTTATCATGGTTCATAATTCATACCTATTTCTTGAATATACATTGACCTGCTTCTGTACCAATCTGGTACACTACCGATTGACAGCTTGCTTCAAATTTGTTAAATTATATGACATGACCCTAATAGAGTATAATTATGATATTTAAACCTAGGATTTTTCTTCTACAGATCTAATTCAACACGTCACAAAAAAATCCAACGCAAAATGCCCAAAACAAATAATTGATTTTTTTTGTTGGATTGGATTAATTTCAGCTTTTGTTTTTCGAAAATGAAATCTAAACCAAAAAATAGAAATTGGAGCGCTTATGCTGCATGTAGTCCGAGATATTTGAGTTTCTTGCCTTTTACTAATTCAAAATTTAACTTAGCATGCATATGCACTTACTGGGCATCAGCTGACACTCCCCCGACTGATTTTTCATTATTAACGGTGAATTTAGAATTTTAGCATTAATAATTATCAGTTCTAATCTATAGATGTATTTTAACAGGTTATCTTCACTGGGTATTCTTATGGGGGTTTATCTGAACTCCCAGAGAGTGAGTACTTCTCTTGTTCAATGGGACCAACTATTGCTGGGGAAATTGGTGTGTTTGGTTATAGACCATCTGTCCTAATGGATATGCTTGCTGGCAAGAGAGCTGAAGTCGGTACCAAGATTGGTGCATATATGAGAACTTTTTATGGTGATTGTTCACCTTCAGACCTAGAAACTGCTTTGCAGGTATATTTGATAAAATTAACAAAAACTTTCCTTTCCTTTCTTGATTTGATGGCAATTTAAGTCGTAGTATGTAGTTGCTCACAAATAAGCAAGCGTATAAAAAACCATTATTAAATCGTAGATCCACTTGTTTATGTTTTAAAGCAGGAAGCAAGTATTTTTACTTTTAACTTAGTATGCAGTAATAATCTTGTTCTTAATTCCTGATAATATTTTTTTTTCAAGTTATGAGATGATTTTTTGTCATTTTTTATTTTATGATGTGCTCTAATGCCATGACATGTGATTCCAGCTAACTTCTATTTTTACTTTTGGCTTTTCTGCTTTTGATTTTGTTGGTAAGTAATACAATTTGTTGAGATATTTTTAAGATATTTGGTAAATTGGGGAAATATTAATATGTTTAGTTTCACCGGGGGATACCTGTTTAAAAATCCAAGTATGACCTACCTGCAATGTGCTTGTTGAATGTGAATGTTCTTGTTGAATCTACGGGTGTGAATGTGCTTTTTTTGCCATTCCTAGTTTTTTTTTTTTATCGGCAAAAAAAAACACTTTCCATTCCTAGTTAGTGCTAATTAATTAGATAAAAGGGGGAGAGTAATGATGGAAGATGCATTGGAAGAATTGGAATAATTTTTTCTAAAGGGGAACCCTAGGAAGAGATCACTTTTTCCTTGTTCTAATAATTTTCAGTCAAGAAATGCAAGGGCTTTGAGAAAACACTTTCCATTTTAATTTTTGTTTTCACCTTTAATTACAAAACTGAGACCTTATTTTCCATTTGTTTCATGGTTTCAAAAAATTGTATTGGAAATAGTGAAAACAAAGCTTTGAAAACAGTAAATTGATTGAGAAAATTTGACACTTTTGTTATTAAAAGTGAAAAAGTAACATGAAATAAGAAGTGAACAGGCTTTAATATTTCTTTTCTTTTCTATTTTGTATTACTAACTCATACACACTTCAATTCCACTATTACGTGTTAGGCTAATCTTCTTTCTACCTATTCTGATGACATTTGTTTATTTCTTATGTATTTCAGCTTGTCTATCAGCTATTTACAACAAATTTGACACCAGGTGAAGAAGATGTCAAAATAGTTATGCAGATGGCTGAAGAAGCAGTCTCTGCTCAAGATAGAGATCCATATACTGCTTTTACAAACCGTGTAAAAGAGCTTAACTATGGCAACTCTTATTTTTTCCGGGTATAGCTACTTTCTGACATCATTGCATCTATTAAACCATTGACTGAATGATCTACTTTTGACTTTCAGCATATTGTTTGTGTTGCAGCCTATTAGAAAAAGTGACCTACAAAAGGTTGATCCATGGAAAGCTTGTGAATTCTTCAGTACATGTTTCAAAGATCCATCAACTTTTAGTGTTGTGATTGTTGGGAACATTGATCCTGCTATTGCAATGCCCTTGATATTGCAGTACCTAGTGAGTGTGATTCCGTTAAACAAAAGCCAGGATACCTTGAACTATTCTATATCAATTGATTTCTTTCCATGCAGGGTGGAATACCAAAACCTCCTGAACCTATTATGCAATTTAACCGTGATGAACTGAAAGGATTACCGTTCACTTTTCCTACAGCAATCCATAGGTATGTCAATGCACTGAATTCACAAACAAAGGTGTTACGATAATTGTTGTGTGGCGTTGTACCATCAGCAAAAGATGTGAATATTTTGTTAGGCTCTCAAATAAACTGTATGTTGTTTCAAAAGAAAAAAAAAACATGCTTAGAGCATCATCCCTTGGAAAGATTGTACTCTTGCTTCCCTATTGCATCTTTTTGACAATCTGGATGTTACAAACATCTTTCCACATTATCAATTGTGTATGGATGCCGATATACTTTTGAAGGATTCAGTGCATCTTCTAAATAAACCACGCTGTGTTTGTAGAGAAGTGGTTCGGAGTCCCATGGTGGAAGCACAATGTTTGGTGCAGATATGTTTTCCTGTGGAGCTGAGGAATGGAACCATGGTGTGTGTTCTCCACCCCCTAGTTTCTGAATTTATGTAATTATATAAAATTATAAATTGAACTAACAAGGATTAGCAGTTGTTAGATAAGTAAGTTCCTTGTGCATGTTAACTTTGTTAGGAGAGGTAAGACCCACTTTGGTAATGTCTACATTTCAGGGGATTAATCTCATGGTTTCTAGAGCAAAAAATTTACAGATATTAAAAACCTGTATTTACTGAATCTTATAAATAACATGATAATCTGTGTTTCGACCTGCATGGGGTTTGGGGGACTTGATTTGGCAGGTGGAGGAGATTCATTATGTTGGGTTCTTGAGCAAGCTTCTTGAAACAAAAATAATGCAGGTTCTCCGTTTCAAGCATGGCCAGGTGTATATTTGTTACTATCTTTTTCCTTCAGTTGTTATATATGTATTCTACTATTTCTAAGGCTTTACCTCCCTGCACCAGATATACTCTGTAGGTGTTTCAGTATTTCTTGGTGGTAATAAACCCTCAAGAGTAGGTGATATTCGTGGAGACGTGAGCATAAATTTTTCTTGTGATCCAGACATATCTTCCAAGCTGGCAAGTCTCCTTCCTATGTAAAATAAGTGAACTTCTCAATATATTACTCGGTGAGAATTACTGTCTTATAAAATCATTTACAGGTAGATATTGCTTTGGATGAAATGTTACGTCTTCAAGAGGAAGGGCCTTCAGAACAGGACGTTTCGACCATGCTTGAAATTGAGCAACGAGCTCATGAGAATGGACTGCAGGTTAATTTGGTCTTGAAGTTTGTCTTATTAGCATTGTAGTCTTTACAACTCAGTCAATTGAACAAAAATGGATACACTGACACGAATTCTTATAAGCTCATCTCTTTTATCCACAAAAGCATTCAGAATCGTGGATGAACATTTTCTTTTTACTTATTTATTTGAACACGTCTTTCAGGAAAATTATTATTGGCTGGATAAGATTTTGCATAGCTATCAATCAAGAGTCTATGCGGGTGATGCTGGCACTTCTTTTGAGGTGAGTGACTACTGCAATGTCATGAAATGCCATGTGTCATGAGGATTACTATTTGCATTTGGTTTTCCTCATCAGAAAGGAATTAATCATAACTTCTAGTTCCAGTTCTGTTGCTTTATGACCAGTGTTGAGTTTGGAATGAAGTTTAGCACATGAATATGTAAATATCTATCTCTTCAATTGATTTTTGATTCTGACAAATGAATGCAACATTGAGATGTTGCTTGCAAGTTATTATGATCTAAAAATAAATAATTTTCTCCCCTTTTCATAATCTTGTTATAATTAAAATTATATTATCGATCTTGACGTGACATAGCTGCGTTTCTTTAAATTAAATGATGTTCTGTTTGTATGTTGCAAATTATGATGATTGTATAGGTTATGGTCATATCATATTTGCTCATTTTCATATAAATGAAATCTGCAATTATCTCTGCTGCAGGTTCAAGATGAAGGGCGATCAAAAGTTAGATCATCCCTTACACCGTCAACTGCCCAATTGGCACTTAAAAGAATATTGCCTTTTCCTTGCAAAAACAAGTATACTGTTGTGATTCTAATGCCCAAGGCTTCTCCTTTTCAATTACTGAAATCAGTATTCCAATCTGCTCGAACTAACTATGGCAAAGAAACGAAGGTTAGTTAGTCGGGCCTGTTGTAGTTAAATTATTTTATACATGCCTGGAAGTATAGGAAACAACTAATATTATATTACATTTTTTTTATGACAGATTTTGGCAGGAGTTGCTGGCCTTGCAGTTTTAGCATTCAGTTTGTGGAGACACGGGCGAAGTAATAGCAGACACCTGCTTAGCAGAGCCGTGAATTAGAAATTTTCCAACTCTCGTAGTTCTTTTTTTTTTTTCACTAAAGGCACAAAACGTACATAACATGATGAGAATAGGTTATGTAAATTGGTTAGTGTTGACTTAGGTGGAAAATTAGGTGTTTACGTAGCAGCCCCAATGAAGGTTTTAAATGAAACATATATGTACATTGATTTGTGCTGCAGAGAAGGGTATCGTGCAGCTTCGTTACAAAAGCATGGGAACTTGATGGTGATGCGACATTGTTTCCATGTTGGTTATTTTTCTTATCTCTCGGAAAGTACTAGTTTTGGCTGACTGACATAGTTCCTGGACAAGTCTGCAGAATAATAAGAGGTTTGGTGATTTCAGCTGCATCTGTATGCCTTTTAATATCATTTCACTTTTTTTATACTTTCCAACTGTGGGGAAATAGCATAAATATTTTAGGAGATATCTTGGTTTAGATTTTGGTAGAATTAATTACGAAAAAAATGAAATTCATTTGAAAGATTGTTTTAAAAAAATTATTTGTGATTAGAAATAATGTTTCAATAAGTTTTGAAAAATTAATCTTGTTTAGATACTAAAATAATGTAATTTTATATTATATATATATATATATATATATATATATTATGCATGCTCGATTTAAAAAAAAATTAGTTTCTTATTGGAATTAGCTTTATATATAGATTCAGAATAACTTTTAATCAACGTGATGTCTTCTCACAAAAGTATTACTTTGTTATAATTGTATTTATCCTATAATTAATATAAAGTTAAAGCAAAATGTTTTGGCAAGATGTTATTAGATGTCAATATTAAACTCTTTTATGATGATATTTCGCACTAATTAAATTTTTTTAAATTAATTACTTGTCTACTAATAATTTGAGTTAAAAAAGTGTGCAAAATATGCTTTTTGAATTTTATGTTGTGCTTATTCTAATTATTTAGGGCATTCTTTTACAGATATCAAATTCTTCCAATTAACTTCTGTAGATGTGTTTGTAAACACTTTTTTTTGAAAAAAAAGGGAGTTCAATTAAAAAACAACAGCAAAAGTTAGATTCAAGTTATCCTTGAACTTATGAACATACATGACATACACAGATGTATTAAATTTAAGGTTTCAATATTTATAGAGATATAGTTTTCACAATGAACTTTGGATACAACCTTATTTTGATCAAAATAACAAGTTTGGGCATCAGGTTAGTATCGTTTGAGAAAAAAGTAATTAAGATATTCTTTTAAATTTTAAATTGATTATACTTTTTAATTATTTCACATTTATATTATTTTAACCCTATAATAATTTTTTTAATAGGATCTAATTCAGTTGAGCACGGTACATGAATATATATATATATATATATATATATATATATATATATATATATATATATATATTTTTTTTTATATATAAAAAAAAGTGCGGGGGAGAATGTTCTTGTTGTGAGTATACGTGAGTGTATATGACAAAACTTATTATATAGAGACCACACATTTCTAACATTTATTATTTTTTAGTATTTATTTTTT
>Ga0123342_1004167_pt1 | contig 22395 bp, 17 predicted proteins | sample Turbeawhitnodule_FD_89960 | JGI IMG/M metagenome (GOLD analysis project Ga0123342, IMG submission 89960) | Root nodule microbial communities of legume samples collected from Mexico - Turtle bean Mexico white nodule | ecosystem: Host-associated > Plants > Roots > Nodule | place: Mexico: Nepantla... | reverse complement strand
TCTACAGAAACTTGTGAAATTTCACCCTACTTTCTGCAATTTTATTATAGGTCCGTATTGCGCTGAAAAAATTCACACAAGTACTTGCATATGTTGTTTGCACCCAGGTAAGGAGGCACGTCGATAAACAAATCACAAAAAGAAGATACGGGGAAGAAAAGTCAGGACGTTTTGTTTTCGGAAAATCAGTTTTGTTCACTCTCGGTTTAGGACTTACTACACCTTACTCCTTGAGTATTTTGGTCTGAAATTTTTACCAGAAGTTCATCTCTGTGTCTGTTGAGTTTTGGTTGAAATTTGAGCCACAGATTCGTCCTAAAAGATTGACAATAAATTTTTTATTCATGACTGCCAGGGCTGAAGAGAAGGTTCGTTTGTGTTCGAAACTGTTTCATTTTTTTCGTGGTCGAATACTCATTCGTTGGACTTGAAATTTGTCGCATTTTGTCCCAAATTCAGTGGATATTCTTACGTAGAATTTCAGAAAGAAACTATTTCGGGAGAATTTTTCAGAAATTTTTTGCAAATAAAGGCTATCATCTACCGAAACTTGTGAAATTTCACCCTACTTTCTGCAATTTTATTCTGGGTCCGTATTGCCCTGAAAAATTCACAAATGTACTTTCATATGTTGTTTGCACCCAGGTAAGGAGGCACGTCGGTAAACAAATCACAAAAAGAAGTTACAGGGAAGAAAAGCCAGAACGTTTTGTTTTCGGAAAACTAGTTTTGTTCACTATCGGTCTTTGACTTACTACGCCTTACTCCTTGGGTATTTTGGTCTGAAATTTTTACGAGACGTTTGTCGTTGTGTCTATTGAGTTTTGGTTGAGATTTGAACCGCAGATTCGTCACACAAGATTGACAATAAATTTTTTATTCATCACTGACAGGGCTGAAAGGAAAGATCGTTTGTGTGCAAAACTGTTTGATTTTTTTCGTGGTCGAGTACTCATTTGTTTGACCTGAAATTTGTCGCGTTTTGTCCCAAATTCAATGGAGATTCTTACGTGGAATTTCAGGAAGAAACTATTTCGGGAGAATTTTTCAGAAATTTTGTGCAAACCAATGCTATCCTATACCGAAACTTGTGAAATTTCGCTCTACTTTCTGCAATTTTATTTTGGGTCCGTATTACACTGTAAAAGTACTTTCATATGCTGTTTGCACCCAGGTAAAGAGGCACGTCCATAAAGAAATAAAAAAGAAGAAGATACGGGGAAGAAAAGCTAGAACATTTTGTTTTCAGAAAACCAATTTTTTTCGCTCTCGGTTTAGGACTTACTACGCCTTACTCCTAGGGTATTTTGGTCTGAAATTTTAACCAGACATTCGTCATTGTGTCTAATGAGTTTTGGCTGAGATTTGAGGCCCAAATTCGTCCAAAAAGATTTGCAATAAATTTTTTAATCATCACTGTCAGGGCTGAAATGAATGTTCGTTTGTGTGTGAAACTGTTTGATTTCTTTCCTAGGTGAATATTCATTCGTTTGGCTTGAAATTTTTCGAGTTTTGTCCTTAATTCAGTGGAGATTCTTATTTGGAATTTCAGGAAAAAAACTATTTCGGGAGAATTTTTTAGAAATTTTGTGCAAACCAAGGCTATCCTCTATTGATTAAATACCGGGTAGTAAGATTAAATTTTAATTATTATAAGACCTTTTCATTAGAATAGGCTGACATATCATAAAAATAAGACTCAGGTTTGTAAGAATAATAAATAATCTGCCTTAGAAAATATAAATCCAACAATCAAATAAAACATTAATGAAAACTTGAATCCTATAAATTGTAAAAAAATAATAAAAGTGGAATAATATGAGGTGAACCACATAAAAACTAAACTAACACCTGATAAAATGATTTCTCCCTTAAGATGCTTAATTGGAATTAATTCTTAAGACTTTTACTATCAACTAATTAATAATAAATATACTTTAAAATAGTAATATATATATATATATATATATATATAAAATTAGTGCATTCAAAATTAAATTCTTAGTGACTAATTATTTTTCAATTTTTTGAAAAATTTCTGATAAATAGTAGTTTATTTCTTAAGTCAGTTTAGAAACTTCTTTTAATGGGTGATCAAGACTTCTTGAAGTTTGAATTAAAGTTAAAACTATGTATTTTAATACTTATTTTTAAAGTTTATGAGAGTTTAATTATTGAAAAAAAAAACACGATTAAGTTATCAGCACGATCTGTCCTTTTTTTCTATCATCATGCGTTGCACTTCTTAAAGTTGATGAATAATGATTATATTCTGAATGATTAGATAGCAAGGGAAGATATAAAATGTTGGTTAAACGAGATTTTCAATTCTTAATTTACTCAGGTATTCTATTTTTAACTAGTTGAATCCTCAATTATTGTCATATATTATTTTTAAACTGCTATAATTTTTAATATTTGATTGATTTCTCACTTCATATTATTTAGAAATTATATTATTTAGAAATTGAAAATTATGACTAAATTCAAAGTTTCAAAACAAACAATATACTAGTGATTACTATTGTTTTTACAATTTCTAATCGAATATCTCCTACTAATTGTCTTATCTTCTTCGTGGGTGGAATTCTTCCAAAGTCACTCTAATCAATTCTGCTTAGATATTGGAGTGCTCAGTTAGTTTAGAACTAGAAAAGTCATTGAAGGCTTGGTCTAGGTAACTTCTAAAATACCCTCTGTTTGCTTTTCCTTCTCTGATTGGTGTCTTGCACCCTTGTCTTGTTTGAATTCGATATAAATGGCTTGTTACAGTTTAGGGTGACAAGTTTATTTATTTTGTTGGATGATGGTGTCTGTGGGTTGTTGGATTGGTGGTTAAGGCTTGTTGTTCTTTTGCTCCTTGATATGTTCGTAGTGAGTTTGTACTAGGTTGGTATTGTGCTAATACGGGGTTTTTAGTGGTAGATTAATATGGGCTCTTTCATTGTGCTGGTTTGGGTGGCTTGAGAAGCTGAATTATATTGTATAAGTATGTATAAGTGTTGAATCACCCCTTAAGTGATTCATGTTATTCATTTCTTATTGCTAATAAAAAAAAACTAAAAAAGTCATTACCTTTTATCATGAGACTCTTGTCCTATTTATAACTTTCTATTGGACTTTCTTTCTTAATTATGTTAGTCCAGACCAATAACTCAATGACATTTTGTTATTTATTAACCCTAAGTTAATGTATTTAATCAGCTAAAATATCACCTTATTAACTTGATCTAGAGATCGTGTAACCATTTACTTTACCGATTTCTCGAGCCTCAGAAATCAGATAGGACAACTATCTCAATGAAAGTACATGTTTTAGTTTTCAGTCATATCAACAAATTGTAATTTTGAATTTTACCCTATTTATTACAGATGAAAGGAAAGAAAAAAATTGATTATGAATTTAAGCAGCACTATCTAAATAATAGTCAATGGTATAATCAATACTCGTGTCATTTTGCTTACCTCTTGTCTCTTTCATGGTAGATATATGAATAAAACAGTTTGATATGCACCATTGAAAAGATAATGCCTTAATGAAACATTTGAACATGCATATGAAGTTGAAAGAGAATACTCACAAATTTTGTAAATATAATGAAAGTACAGTGGAACAGTGCAGCATGAATTAAACAAGACATACTAGGTTAGATAAAGTGTTGGCTATGAAGTTGGAATATGTCATATTTATATTATCTTAGCAGAATCTTTGTCTAAAGACCATAGCCAATAACCTAGGGCAGATTTATGAACTTCTTTTTTCTGTGATTAGTGGAGAAACCTTGTATTAGTAATCAGCCAGGGAAGGCTTATATATACAACAACCCATTACCTCTCATCTTTTGTCTTTTCTTTCTCTGAATCATAAAGTAATAAGAAAAGTATAATAATAAGAACTGCACTTAATCATATTCTCTCCACTTCTGCATCCACATTAATTTGCTAGCCCTTCTCTTTCACTTCCTTTTCCCATTCCACTAATTTGCTCAACACAAGCAAGCACATGTTCTTCTTTAGTAGGAATCTTCTCCTTTTCTTTTCCAAATTCAAAGGATTGAATAAGAGCAAAAGCTTCACTTTGAATTTTCCAGTGACAAAAAATATTAATGAACGCCCTTCCCCAGTGATTATCTACTAATAATGGCAAATTTCAGGAAGACTTTGACAAAGAATGCTTAAACCCAAAAAAGAAATTATTTCATTCTCTTCTGACTCATGAACTACTTTTTTTCCCATGCAGAATATTTAATTAAGGAATTCATTTCTACTGCTGATAGATACTCTTCTGAGCATACGAACCTCCTCCTGAAAAAAAGGCATATTAACCTGAAAATATAAATCTGGCCACTTAATTTAAAGTGTATGATTATCTGTGAATCATATCATTCCTTAAACTATACACGAGGAAGCAACCAGATTGTTGATTATTGTGTTTTTCTGCAATAAATTACACACATTACTGGCTGAATTTTCAAGGCTGATCAGTTTTTCTTTAAAGGGTTGTTCTTACAAGATTAGATTCCGCATAAAGTGACTTCTTTATCTTTTGTTTTTGGTGTTCTCAACCTCCAAATTTAATGGTCTTTCAGTTTCAATCCTTCCACTTTTGTTCGATAACTGGGAAATCTGAAAAAAATACTCCGACACTAACGTTTGACTGTCTCTCCTATTTATACGTTTTGGTTGAATTTTTTTGGATTTAAGTAATCTGGGAGATAATTGTTCATTCGGCTAAGAGTAATACTTATTGATACCATGATTTAAGGAGCAGATTTGCTGATACATTACAACCTTTGATTAGTGGGCTGAATAACAATTAATCCGTATATCTTTCAGTTTCAGGTTAAACCAAAACAATGCTAGTTATTGAGTCTCAACTGATTCATAAGGTTGGGATTGGCGTGGGGCCAAACTTTCAATCTTCCACATATCTGGTTCCAAGCAATGAAATGTGAGGGCGAAACATGGAGCAATTAGAGCCAGTGCTTTTTCTGATGTCCAAGTGAGTGAAAAGTAGTCTATTACACACTGTAAAACTCATCATTAATGAGTAGGGAATGACAGTGAAATTTCCTTGAAGACCAAAAAACTGAGATAATAATTAAGTTTGGGCCATTTTGAAATATATGGTGAAACGAAATGTGAAAGGTTCCTTTCCTGCTTAACTTTATTAGCACTGCAAACATGCTCATTGAAACCTCTTGTTAACTTATCTATTGCAGCTGCAGAATCTATACAATTTTTTATGCAGTTTCCTACGTCTAAGGTATCTTGTTTCGGTCAAATCAGCTTTTTGATTTATAACACAATTAGCTAAGATTAAAGGGAGTACATTATTGAAGCTAATGAGAGAAGAAAAGAAAGAAAGGAACGGTGCACATTGAAACAACATGCTACATACGTGTGCAGGAAGAATTCTATATTTGAAGTAAGTTGACCAATTGATGTGGAGTGGATGAAGTGGAGGACAAAATGATACAAAATGCCAACTCATTTTGACCCTTCTTAATTTCATTTTTTGTTGGAGTCACCTTTCAACATTGCAATAACTCCCACATAACTTTCAGCTTCTCAGGTATTCTTTAGTTAGAATTGAGATTACGAAATTATATATTTACGGATGGTCCAGATGGAAACAAACTCTTGTTAGAATAAGTTCAGATATAAAAAGTGAATTTAAGCCTAATTCAACCTTATAAAACCGACTTATAAAATGAGTTTCACTCACTTATGTATCATGAAATGTCTTAATCTTTAGTCGAGTTCATATCTCCTACTATATCAGTATCAGTGATTAAAATCCTAATTTAAAAACTAACACTGAAAAAACACTTTAAAATCTATATACCTAAGTTTTGTCTGATAATAACTAATGATAGTCCATTCGTTTCTTCTTCTTATATATGCTATTCTATTCTATTCAAGTTGCAGTAAGGTTTCTGAAGCAGCAATTTGAGAAGTAAAATCTGAGGGGTATTTCCTGATAATTGTTCATTAATTCCGAGAGTCGAAAAGGATATGAAAGAGGAAGAAAACCACAGATGTTAAAAGAAGGAAAGAATTAATAGGGTGTTCTTCTATCTTTCCCTGTATGATTTGATGTTCCAATGACAGCATAGAATTTCAGAGTTGAGACATAAATCTGATTAATCATTATGCTGATTCTTGAGCAGTAACACAACAATGATCGCCATGTAATCTTAAATGGCATGCTGCCCACAAAGCTTTTGGTGATGATGAGTCATATTCATCAGTTTGTACATAGCATTCCATAGTTGCTGCCAGAACCCTATCTTCCTTTTTTACCTCCACCATTAACTATGTGTATTAGCCTAACCACAACAAATTCAAGTTAAAACTGGAATGTTTTCATCACATTTATGAGATTCATTGGACTTATATATTGTTTTGTAACAGAACATTGTCAAAGTTAATAAGTTGTATATGTCACTCAGTTACCAAGATTTTTATTCTTATCTAAAAATCTGGTTACTTTTATGATAGTGATATATTATAACACTCTAAATAGTAAAAACATATATTTCACACTTTAATAAATTAATATTTTTATTTTAAAATATTATTATATTAATATATCAATGTTAGATGTATGTTTTTTACTGTTATAATGTCAACAAATTTTTTCTCAACTTTTATAGATTGACTGTGATGGGTCTTTTCGATGGAGGAGAGATTAGAAAAATACATAGGAAGAAAACCTCTAATCCAAAACTCTAAACTAATAAATTTATGGGTATTTTTACTTATATGATGTTTAACCCTTATTATTTTTTCATTTAATTTAAAATTTAGACTCATACTTATATATCTCAAAAGAGTATATATATATATATATATATATTTTAACTCTTATTTTCTTCATATATAAATAATTATAGGATTCCAACATGATAAACAATATTTTCACTTATATACAGGCAATTTTTTTTCTTTTTTCCTGTCTTTATTATTTTAGATTATTAACTATTTTTTATTTATTTATTTACATCCCATTAGCTCTTTTTATTGTGTCTCTTTTATACGAAAAAAAAATAACATTTTATAGAATATAATTTTTTTTGAAAGCTAAAGAAAGTATTATAGAAGAATTGCCATCTGAAAGGAGCTTTTTGTGAGGACCCATTTTGCTGCCCGCAATAATTTTTAACTTTAATAATTCATGAATATTTATATATTTTTGGTTTTGTTATTTTTATTTTCACATCAATAGAAAGATTTCAATTAATATGTATCTCTTACAGGTTTGTGTCAATAGTGTAACAATAATTAATTTAATTAATAAACACGAAATATTTTTTTACTTGAAAAATATGAGATCATTAATTATATACTTAAATATGGATGACTTTATTCCTTAGTTTGAGTGAGATGGATGTTAATTTTGACAAAGGCATGTTCACACACTTGTGGCTGTGACTCATATTTCTGAATTAAATGTTAAATCATTTGCCTATATTATGCTCTAAATATTTTTAATTTAGGTGAAAAACTATTATTTTATCTTTTCACTTGTTAGTATGATATTATGTTGTTAATATGATACCATGTTTCCAAAATATAGGAGTCAATCAAAAAGAAAAGAAGATATAATTTGAAATTTGATGCCCAATGCCCACCATCTATTTGTTAAATTGATTCATCTGATGCCTACCCTACTAGTGCACTTTGATCCACCACTTCTTCACTCACTCCTTTTTCCTTTCTCATTCTGCAACCAAGTCAACCAACAACTGTACCCTCATCTCCTACACCCTATATATATATACCTCTCATCTCATCTCATCTCATCTCATCTCATCTCATCACAAACAAACAATTCTGATCTCTTGGTGGGGTATGGACAACAATGAGGAAATCCCCTCAACACCTGCAACACCAGGCACTCCTGGTGCACCTCTTTTTGGTGGTTTCAACAATGGCAGAAATAGGACTAATAAAACTAACAAAAACTCCCTTCTCAAGAGTTGTAGGTGCTTCAGTGTGGAGGATTGGAGCATAGAAGATGGAGCCTTACCTGCCGTTTCCTGCTCATTGCCACCCCCTCCTCCTGTCCCTCTTGCAAGAAAGGTTGGTGCCGAGTTCATAGGGACCTTCATTCTCATGTTCGCCGCCACTGCCGCCGCCATTGTCAACCAAAAGACAAACGGCTCTGAGACCCTCATAGGGTGCGCTGCCACCACTGGCCTCGCCGTTATGATCGTCATCCTCGCCACCGGCCACATCTCCGGTGCTCATCTCAACCCTGCTGTCACCCTTTCCTTTGCTGCATTGAAGCACTTCCCCTGGAAGCACGTATGTACAACTCTCATCATCATTAATTATCTACCGTATATATTCACCAATTAGAAATTAAAGCATTTCATAGTATATAAATGGATATAAACTTCACCTTCACCTTATAAATCTAAGGTTTTATGAAGTTGAATTAGACTTAAAGTCTATTTCTTGACATGGTATCATAGTCTCAAACCTATTTTATTGATAGTTTGTTAGATTTGTATGGTCATCCTCGGACGGAACCACTCATTATATGTCGTTTCACGCACGAGCTGTCACTTTCAGTGTGAGTAAAATGTGTTGAAGAGTATTTTATAGTATATAAATGAGTGCAAACTTCACCTGATGAGTTTGAGTTAGGTTTAAAGTATAAATAAAGATATTTTTTTTATCTTAGTTAGTTATTTCACAATATACACAAAAACAGGTTCATCTTCATTGATATGTAATCATAATTAATTAACTGTTGTAGGTGCCTATGTATATTGGTGCACAAGTTTTGGCATCTATTTGTGCCGCATTTGCTCTGAAAGGGGTTTATCACCCTTTCATGAGTGGTGGAGTCACTGTTCCTTCAGGAGGATATGCCCAGGCTTTTGCTTTGGAGTTCATCATTGCCTTCAATCTCATGTTCGTTGTCACTGCAGTCGCCACCGACACCAGAGCTGTGAGTCTCCTTACACGTTATTTACTTTATGTTACATGATCTCTAGAGGCACAACAAAAAGCACTTTTGCTACTTCCATAAACTTTTTAGACTCTTCTATGCCACATAAACTGAAAATAATCATTATTATGAAAAATATTAGAAATCTTACGTCACATCAACTAGAAATTAAATTTTAAAAAAATATATAAATGTATAAACCTCATCTATGTGAGTGTATGCATGAAAATGAAGGACAAATCCAGAAACATTATGGTTGTGAGAGTGAAAGGAAGAGATATGTTGGGTGTTGTGAGCCACATGAAAGTGTTTGAGATGTGAAGCTGTATATAATAAGTTTATGCTTAATTTGCACTGAGATTTTGTCCGCGTTTTAAGGATTTGGAATCTTGCTGCTTTGCACCACACAATAATATTTTCCTACTTTCACCATAAAAACACCAACATCATTTATTTAACAATAAAGCACAGATCTAGAAACGTACAATTACCGGGAATAAATAACATTTAATACGTAGCAGTTTCTGCAGAAAAAACAAAGCTCACACCTGTTTTAGGAAATAAACTATGATACACAAACTCAAAGCTTTGTAATATTTTTTTCTTTTCAAACTACAAGATGATAGAATTATACTGTCAAAGATACGTAGAAGGGTGTTCATGTACTTGTATTTGTGTGTATAAGTATAACAGTATATACGAATTCCATGCATGTGCAGCAGCTGCATTGATTGATGAATGATTGATGAATTGCAGGTGGGAGAACTCGCGGGAATCGCGGTGGGTGCCACCGTCATGCTCAATATACTCATAGCAGGGTATGTCACCGTATATGTTTATAGTAACGTACCTAAAAAAGGAACAACAAAAATTACTACATATTTATTTCAAAATCCATCGTATAAAAAATGGTATAATACAACTCAATGTATTGTAAAAGTATCATTTTCTTTTACAAAATTGTTTTGTGTTTACACGTACTTATAATCACTCAATATTATTTTTAAATTATTCCAAAATTAGTACGTGAAATTGCCATTCATGATACTCATTTTCTCAATTTTATTAACTGGAGAGATTAAATTGAATTTTTTATAATATTAAAAACTAAATAAAAAATGAGAAATTTAAGTAAATGGTAAAACTAATGATTTCTTACAAATTTAATAATTTTTGAAAGAGAAAATCTTAAAATGATTCACACTTACAATTTCAGATGTTAATTTAGAGGTTCTTAGTACGTTAAGTATACCTAAATTCTAAGAAATAGTTACTTGTTTTTAAGCATTCCGTCTCACGAAAACAAATAATTCCTTTTTTTATAATAAAGTCAACCAATTATAAACTTCTCATAATTTTACAATTGCCCATAACTTTTATTAAAGAATTATGGAGAGAAAAGGAGAATAATACATTTTTTTTTCCGTTAGAAAAATAGAGAGGATTTTACTATTTTTAGTGGAAGACCTTATTTTGAGATCTTACATTACTCTTTCCTTAGTATCAAATAGGATATAAGATTTCATCCAATTTTTTATCTAATAGTATATTTGAGTTTAAGATTTTAATTAAGTTTCTGTAAGTCTTACAAAGATTTTTTTTAATAAAAGATAATTTAAAATATAATACTTTTTATTTTTAAACTTTTTGAGAGATTTTATAAAATAATTCATTCTTCCTGGTGAAAATCTTATCTTTCCCTTTAATACAAGATATTATAAATAATAAATCTTATCAAGATTTACCACTAAAAATCCTCTAAATGATAAGAAGAGAGTAAAATGTCTATTTACTTTTGTTTATCCTACCAAAGTGGAGAGGATTCATATTAAAATTCCTCTCGACCTCCCATTTGAACCAATTACTCGTATAAGCTGAAATAGACTTGAAATACAAGATGCATTTTTCCTCTTTTAAGTTTAAAGTATTATTTCATGTTCTTTCATATTTCTGTGCAACTTTCCTATAAGTCGAAATACACTTAGCACAGAAGATATATGACTCTGTAAACATTTTAAGTGTATATGTTTTATGTATCAAAAAGTGACTTCTAAAAACCTAATAGTCACAGGTTCACTTCTGAAACACAATTCTTCTATCCTTAATGAGTTCCAAACATCCCAGTAATCTTCTAAACTATGCTTTTCTAATCTCGGTTACAAAATTATAAAATGAATCACAAACTAGTTTACCTGTCTCTTAACAGGCTTTGATTTCGGTATACAAGTTTGATCTAAAATGAGCTTAAAAGAGTATGTTTATCATTATTGTAGTAAAGCTTAGAAAATACATGACCTTATTCTAATCCTTCGGGTGAAAAATAAAGAAGCTTTCACTCCATTGTTTCCTGTTAGCACTTCTCCAATTTTCCCAGTCTCGTCATCACCTTAATTGAAAAGAATTCTTTCAACTTCCTCAAAAGCTATTTCTTCAACAAATTACAAAAACAAAGTAGAGTTATCTAAAATTGGCCCTAAAAAGTGGACTTTTGTTAAACATACTTAACCTTGAAATGCAGGCCAGTATCAGGGGGCTCAATGAACCCAGTAAGAACACTGGGTCCTGCCATCGCCGCAAACAACTACAAAGCCATATGGGTTTATTTGGTAGCTCCCGTTCTTGGAGCTTTAGCCGGGGCAGGTACCTACACTGCAGTGAAGCTGCCCGAAGAAGACGATGACGCCAAAGCAAAGGCTTCAATCAGCTTCAGAAGGTGACTTGTCCCTGTTGTCATCAGTCATCAGAACTCTAAGGATCCAACTTGAACACTGCAACATGATGGGATGTTTTTACTTTCAAATGATAATATATAAATATTGTAGAAAGCAAGCAAAAAAGAGAAGGTTTGTGCAAATGTTAGATGTATAAAATGTGAGCTGAAAGTGTTGGGTGTATTTAATGTATTATGGCAAAAAACGAAGTGGTGTTTCGTGCATAAAAAGTACAGTATCATTTCCTTTTTGGCTCTCTTTTTCCTAATGTGATAAAACACAAAAAGAAAAGGAACGAACAAAGATAAGACTGATTAGTCTGTAAAAATGACCAAGTAGATAAAACCTTGAAGACATGTTCAATTTGATGGCACAAAAGCATAGGGATTTGTTGAATTTTACACAAGAGTGTGTACAAATAACAGTTCCAATCTACCTAAATGGCAAACGATAAAGCTCTGTTTGGAGATTCATACAGTTACAGAATTTGATGAATGTAGCTAGCTCTGTCGAGTGAGACAGTAGTAATGCGTAAATGTATGAAAATGAATTGCACATTGAAGAGAAGAAGAGTAAAATTATGGTTTGTGATTTAGGGTTTGAAAAGACGAGCAATTACCTAATGGAGAGTTAGCGAGATCAAACAAGGGAAAGGGCGCGCGTGTGAGGAGGCGGAGGGGATCGGAGTGAGAAGGGAAAGAGAGAGAGAGCGAGGGAAGCGATGAAGACGCCGAGGATGTCGGCAAGGGCGTCCCTGAGAGAAGCCCCCGAAGAGCGGAAATAGCCGAGGTGATCGGCGGCCTCTTTGGCGGCGCCGGCGAGGAGGGAGAAGATAGATCCGATGGAAATCGCGTGGCGGCGGAACGGAGTGAGAGAAGCGAAGGCGTAGAAGAGAAAAGTGAGAAAGAAAGAGATGAGAAGGTGATAGAGCTTGTCCATTCCCAGCCATGGGTCTGAGACTCCTTCTTCTTCCTCCATTGCAATTTACCTTCTTCTTCCCCACTCTCTCTGTTCAGTCAAAAATTTCGTTTTAACAAAAAAGTTTGTAACCTATTTTATTTTCTTAAACCTTACGAAAATTATTTTTTGGGACATGAACAAGAAAGAGAAATAAGGATAAATATGTTGTTTTAAATAAAAGAGTTCAAAAAGGGTTCTTACATTTATTTTCTTAAATCAAGAATTCTTACATTTATTTTCTAAGTTGAAGTTCAAATTTTTCCATGTTAATTTGTAAATAATACGCATTATATTTAAAGAATTCTATATGATTTATAACTCATTTTAAATGTTTATCGCAAAATCATTATATGTCAAAAAAACACTAAAGAGACTACTCACCTTCAAATAGTAGGTAACCCTCATCTTCCATAACTAACTCACTCTTGTTTATAAATACAAATATAAAGTTATTTATGAATTATTGTAATTCTTTTATTTCTTTAATTTTTTTATGCTTTTTAGTGAAGTTCTTATTTAGTTAAAAAAAATGTTAAAATTTAGATTATACATAATTAAGTCATGACATTAAAGTATATCCATCAAATTACTATTACTATTAAGTTATAATATTACGATGATTAACACTGATTTATTACAAATACCATTTATAATATCAAATGTAACTTAAAATTATTATAAAGTTATATAATTACGATTCATAATTATCTAAGTTTAAATAAATTGCAATTGAATTACTTGTTGGAGAGTATTGGATAACACGATTGCTTCTAAAGCCAATCTGTTAAGAAAAGGGGGTTGTGGTTGATTGTATGTCTTGTTGTTTGTGTGAGAAGACAGAGAAGATCACAAAACATTTATTTTTCAAATGTAGAATTATTTGATTAATTTGGAATCAGTGTTATGCTTGACTTGGGGTAACATCGGTAGATCATATCGATCATGTTTCACATTTTATGCACTTTAAACTATGTAATGTTCCAACCTTGTTTTTTTTTATCGGATTGGTATCTAAACCCGTTGACGTGTTTGTTTATGATTAAAAACCCTTGACTTTGCAGACTTTTAGTTTGAGTAGGACGCTTGAGTGATGTTATTATGTTTCTCTATCCAGTAGCTTAAGTTTAGTTAAGTGAAGTAGTTGGTTATTTCCGATTTGATTTATAATAAGGTTAAATCACTCATAAAGTGATTCATATACATTTATTATTTCTTACTAATAAAATAAAGTTGAAATCAAATTAGAATGGTAAAATGGAAGTTATAATAAAAATACTTTCAAAAAAGTATATTTTTTATAATTTTTGAAAAAATAAAAAATCAAATCAAATCAACTTTATGAATTGAAACTAATTTATAATCCATAAAAGTTATTTCACATTAATTTCTCTAAAATTTAACTTTTAACTCATGTGTAAACTAGTTTTAGGTTTATAAATAAGTTAATTTCATAAAAAAAGTTGTTTTTTCTTCTAGAAAGTATTTTCTATACATACCCTCAAAACAAAACCATCGTAATACGCTTTAACTATATTATCTTTCAATTTGTTAATCAATATTCTCTTGATAATTGTTAGCATTCACCTTGAAATATTCATCGTGGTTTACGAAAATTATATTTTTTATTAATTAAAATAAATAAAAAACGTTTCAAAAGAACATTTCGCGAAAATATGTGTGAGATCACAGTTGTCGGAAAGATTTCTCCATTTTATTGTCTTACCGACAGATTTTGAAACATATGTTGCAGTAATAGTTACAGGAGCAGTTGTATTGTAAGAGAGCGAAGTTGAATTATTGGTGAATCTGTTCGTAATTGCTTCTTTCTCGCATTCTCAATTTTTTTTCTACCGATCAAATTCGATTTTGACACAAACGAGTAGGTAAACTCTGAGGATCTGAATCCCCTACAACTAACAATTTATTTTGGTTTGTTTTTTCCTAATTTTTGAATGTGCATGTTCTTGCGGAGAAGACAATTTGTGAATTACTTCATTCATATCTGAAGCTTCTTCATGCCACCAAGTGACGATGGATAAAGTGGGGTGGGGTTTCAAGAGCTTCAGAACATTTTTGGTTGTGGCTTCTATAACCCTTCCTATTTTAATCACATTTACTCTCATACACCAAACCTCAGTTTTTGATCTCGTCCAAGGATTTAACGTTTTGGCTGCAAGAGCTCACAATGCTTCTAATGTTGTCTTGAAACAAGGAACTCAAAATGCTACCACTACTAATGTCGTACGAGAAGGAGCTCAAAATGCCTTTAAACAAGGGCTTCAAAATGCTACAGTTAAAACTGGGGAAAAGGATCATAATATTGTTGCAGACTCAGTTCCTGTTGGTAATTCCACTGTTTTGAATCGTCTTAGAACTGCTAACTTCTTCAATCTATGCCTTTAATTCATCACTAGTTACTTTGTCTCATATCCTTAACATCTGATCTGAGCTCTCTAAATTATATGTCAGATAAGGTGTTGGGAAGCAAAAATCAGAATGCTACGCCTGGGATCTTAGAAGAACCAGCTCAGACACTACCTCTCTTAGATATTGGTATGTTATTCTCTTCGTTCTACCTTAATTTCAGCCCCTTTTTTTCATTTTCCTTGTTATTAATTGAATATTTATCTGATGCATATATATACAAAGGATTAGTTTCAAGATCACTATAAGGGTCTGCTTATAACAAGCATTTATGACTTCATGTACTCAGAGCTACCCCATAATTATGCAGTTGAAGAATTGAGAAAAAAACCAATTAATACTTGCAATGGTAGGTTACCAATTACCATTGGTTAAAACGCTCAGTTTTTTTTTTATATCTAGCAAGATCATATATTAAAATGAGGTACTAGATGATTTCATATGATTTGTTCATTTTCATGGATTAAAGCTATACCATAAATCGACTAAATTTCAATGCATTGTTATCTGGATATAAATGTTACATAAAATTGTATGGCTTTTTGTTTGTTTATTTATGCATCTACAGGGCCAAAGAATAATTCATTTGAAGATGGGGAGAATGTTTTGTCCCTATCTACTGCCACCATTTCTAAAGACAAACTCCTTGATGGGCTTCTGGTTTCATCATTTGATGAAGCATCATGCTTTAGTAGATATCGATCTTACTTGTACCGCAAAAGTTCCCCTCACAAACCTTCTAAATATCTGATTTCCAAGCTACGAAAGTATGAACATCTTCATCGAAGTTGTGGACCTTCTACCAAATTCTACAACAAAATCATGAGAAAGGGCACAAAGTTTAGCAAAAGTGATGTTAGTACAAAGTGCAAATATCTTGTTTGGACAGCTGCAAATGGATTAGGGAACAGGATAGTAACCTTGGTTGCAGCATTTCTTTATGCTATCCTTACAGATCGTGTTCTGCTTGTCAAATTTGGGGCCGATATGTTTGGTCTTTTTTGTGAGCCATTTCCTGATTCCTCGTGGTTATTGCCCAGGAGTTTTCCTTATTGGAGAGATCAGAAACATATTGAAACATATGAAAACATATTAAATAGTTACAAGGTAAACAGTTCACAGGTACTTTTGCCACCATTTCTTATTCTTAATCTACAGCACACCCATGACCATCACAATAATTTTTTTCATTGTGATCCAAGTCAAGATCTTCTTCGAAAAATTTCCGTGCTGATTTTACGGTCAGATCAATACTTTGTTCCTTCCCTTTTTATGATTCCATCATTTAGTGAAGGTCTAAGTAAAATGTTCCCTGAGAAAGACACTGTTTTTCACCATCTTGGACGTTACCTTCTTCACCCATCAAATGAAGCATGGGAAATTATTAGAAAATTCTATGAGGCGCATCTAGCCAAGGCAAATGAGAGGATTGGCCTGCAGATTAGGCTTTTTAATACTCATCGACCTCCACATCAAACTGTTATTAATGAAATAGTATCATGCACCCTTCAGCATAAGTTGCTGCCTGATTTCAAGTTCAACACACAAAAGTTAGTAACTTCTCCTTTGAAGAAGACCTCAAAAGCTGTTTTAGTGGCATCTTTATTCTCAGAATACGGGGAGAAGCTGAAGACTATGTATCAGGCAAATAGAACTGTGACCAGGGAGGTAATAAGAGTTTATCAGCCCAGTCATGAAGAGCGTCAAAAGTCAAATGATGACATGCACAACATTAAGGCATGGACCGAAATATATTTGCTGAGTTTGTGTGATGCATTGGTTACAAGCCCGAAATCTACTTTTGGTTATGTTGCTCATAGTCTTGGAGGTTTGAAGCCATGGATTTTGCGGAGGGCATATAATGAAACCGTCCCAGATCCACCTTGTCGACAAGCCAAGTCCATGGAGCCTTGTTTCCATTACCCTCCCAAAAATGATTGTAGGGCCAATAGCACAGTTGATTTTACTTCCCTTTTTCATCATATGAAGCATTGTGAAGATGTATCTGGTGGACTGAAGCTGGTTAATGGTAATCACTAGGTAACACACAAACTTGATGCAAGAACTGGGTCAATTGCTTTGCCAACTTTTCAATACTCCCTCTTTGCTCTAATATATTACTACTTTGCACAGTTTTTGAGATTGTCAAGAACAGAGAGAAATAGCCCTTGGTTTTGTAAGTTCGTTCTCACTTTTCACTATTTCCAGTCATTCAGGGATCCTATTTCTAAATCTCTTGGATAGAGGCTAAAGATTTTGTTATGGAAAAAAACTTTGCATCCTGTTTCATCAGTACAATAGGTGTTGTTCACTCTGTTGTGCGTTATTTGCAAGACGAATTAAAGTTGAGCATTTGTATACCCCCATGTATGTAATTATGGTGTTGTGTATCAAGCAACTGAAATTTTCTGCCAGTGCCAGTCCTAATATATATAAACAAATTTCCAGTTGTAGCAAATAGACTGCAACTGATTACAAAAGGGTTGCCTTGGATCAAACCAGTTTCACCATATTGAATGAGTGGTATTGGAGGTGAAATTCTAATATATCATCAATGACAACATCAAGGTTATATTTATGGATTTTTTTTACAGCAGGGTGTGATGGTGTTGGTTCTCCATTCTTAGAAAGACCATTGTAGATATATATAATTCAATCTGGGAAGCATGGTTTGTCAACAGAAAACCACACAAGGTATATGCATGATTCAATATTGCTGTGGCAAACTTCCTTAGTTGATTCCAGGAATTCTGCAGGTCTCTGCCAATTTTGCTGCTGAACTATCTCAAGGCATTAGTTTAGCTAGAACTTTTCTTGCAAACATCTACCTTTCTTGCTTTAACTGTATTCATTCCATATCTTACATTATTGAATTGTAAATTTAGGATTTTTGTTGTATTTAAACAATCAATTTTAGTTGTTATATGCATAAATAACTTGATGACAAGTGCCACAAACGTTAACATATCTGATTCAAGATAAAATATTTACTCCATGACTCGGAACTAAATATGGCAGGATGCACAGCAGATGAATTGGGGAATATAAAATGTTTGATATTTTTCTGAAAAAATTAGTCATATTTCTGCCAGTGAATTATACAAAGATTAACTCTTGCTTAGGGAAATTATTTATCACTTAAAAAGACTTGAAGCTGTTTATGATTTTTATCTTATGGTTGCTATAAATTTCATACATTTTTAACTCTTTTGCTTTTTTAAACTAGAGAAGCACCCTTTAAGACATGAAGTTAGAGACATATTTTTGCAACTATACACATTAATAAAGGAAATTATCCTTTTTAGTGTCTTTTTGAGTAATTATTTTTTAAAACTAAAATAAGTACCTGTAATAAAAAATTTATGTACAAAATGAATAAAAATTACTTACAATAAAATTATAAAAATTTACTTATATTTATTTTTATAATTAGTTTTTATGATTTTTTTTTATAATTTAATAATATATTTTGCTTTAATAATTATTTATACCATTGTATAAAGAGGATATATTATTTGGTAATTTTTGTTGATGGAATCTTTTAATTGAATTTTTTATCCTCTAATAAATAAAAATAATTTATTTTTTTAATTAGTAAAATAACAATTAAATATTTTTAGTTTAAAAAATAACGGTTACATAATTTTTTTAATATTATTTCTATAAAATTATGTGTATATAAAATTTAAAATTTTATAATTAATAATTGAAAAGATAATAAAATTATATATGGATACACGTGTTAGTTATTATTAATTGTAATAGATTATTGATATTTTTTCGTCTTATGTTTTTCTTTCATAGACATTTTTAATTAATAAAATAAACAATTAATATTTTTCTTTTAAAAAATAACGGTTACATAATTTTTTTAATATTATTTCTATAAAATTATATATGTATATAAAATTTAAATTATATTATTTTTTAATTTTTTCATTAATAATTGAAAAGATGATAAAATTATATATATAATATAATAAAAAATATGGATACACGTGTTAGTTATTATTAATTGTAATAGATTATTGATATTTTTTCGTCTTATTTTTTTCTTTCATAGACGTTTTTAGGGTTTCGCCTCACTTGCACTGTTTCTCGTCTCTATATGGTAAGCCTTTTTTCTTACTTCCTTGGTATCTCTGTGCTCGTCTTTCTCCACCCTTTCGACATTGTTTCTTCGCTTCATTACCCTCCTACTTCATAATTTGGATGTTGAGCATGGTTTGTGGAAATTCTGTTAATGATTTTGAAATTGACCTTGTTTTAGAACAATTTGGGTTTTATTTGGGGGAGGAATTGTGTGCGTTTTACTGTGATTTCCTTCTATGAGGGTTGATATTGTTTGGAACATCACATGCTTCTTTTCTAGTTTTTAGTTGAGGTTTGGGAATTATTTTTCTCGCCAGGGTTTATGAACGTTATTCATTGATCAAGTGTAAAGTGTGTGTGTGTATATATACTTCATTGGTCAAAGGCTGGGAAAAAATGGGGAAGAAAAAAATGTGGAGGGAAATGAATAAATGGGGCAGTGAAAATAATTTTCGTTGTTAAGAAAATAAGACAAATTTAAAGTGAAGTGGAGAAGAGAATTGATAGGTTCAGGAAATCTCATTTTTGTGTTTCTTTCCTTTTGATATAGTTACATATTCAAGCCAGAAGAAGCTATGAAGTCGTTCAATATAAATGGAAGTACTCTCTCTCTTGCACTCTACACTGATGTAGCCAATTCAAAGTTAGTCTTTCTCTCTCTGTCACGGGGTTGTTAGTTACCATTAAGTATAAGCCAAGATACTGTGATCAGCATGCTTGTCATTTAGAACTAAATTTAAGATTTTCTTTTATCATGCCAGCTATCTAAAAGGTATTTGTTATTTACTGAATTATGTTGAAGTCAAATTTCTTTGTTGTGCCATCAGGCATGGATATAAGGGGAATGATTTTTTTGGGGTAACTTTGAAATATTGCTGTCTATATAAAACACAACAGAAGGGATCACTTCACCTCAAAATTCAGTTTATACGTAGTTAGAGTTTGATTTGCATTTGCTTGTTATAACAAGTAAGAACATTATGCACTAGTAGTGCAGTTACATTAGTTAATGTGTGATAATTGATGAGCCAGTTGCTCTTAGATAATTGTTTCCAGATGGCGTTTGGCTGATTGCAAAATTTTTGCTATTTATGGTCATATGCCAATCTATAAAAGTAAATATACAAAACACATTGTAAAAACTTTATCTATTTATCTGTAGTTGATTCAAAAGATTGTGAAGCTGCTCATAGCTAAAGTGTGTTATGTAATTGATGTTCTCACAGAGAACTCTTGGAAAGTATGCAAACCGGGACTCTGGAGCCAGAAGTTGCATTCCTCAATGCTTTACTTGTATGATTTCTTATTTTTTGTATTTTATGTCATCTTCAGTAACATTTACAAGAGGATCAAAACCATTTTTTATGTTATTTACTAACACTAGAAGGTGATGCTATTAGAGAAAAGTATGCAGAAGTATTTATGGTTGGATCCACCAATTTCTAAAGAGGATTTAATAGTTTTATTCGTTTCTTTCTCTTTCAATCTGTGACTACCATCTCATGTGAGTATATAACATGAGAAGATCCTAATGATGCTGGTGCTTAAACTTTTAGCAATGACAATTAACAACACTTTTGCTTCTTTCTGATGCTACCATTCTTATCAACTGAACCAGATTCCAAATATTTTCCCTGTTCTAGCGGCTGCACACAAGACACTTGTAGCCAAGTCACGAGACTCATTGACCACACGCACTCCTCATTCAGAGCTCGTTTACAACTACTCAGGGTCCAAGCATGTAATTATGCATTTCTCTTTAACCTGTTATTATTCATATTTCAAATTAGAGTACTTACTTTGGCGTTTCTTGTGACTAGATTACTGAATCTTTGAAAAGATGTGGCATCTCTGACAGCACAACTTATATCCTTGCTGCTCGATTTGATGCTTCTCCTGATGAGGTGAGATAATTCTACATTAAAATATGGCACACATTTATTTCTTTCACCCACATAACTCAAGTGATCTCTGTATCTTTACTAGGTACAAGCTATACAGAAGCTCATCAATGGCAAAGAGATTGACCTGGAGGAGCTAGAAGGGAGAGCAAACCTATCGCAGATACAGAAGGTTTGTAATAGCTCTGATCCAAATGGCTTTGTATCTTTTTGTGCATGTATAGCATATTCAGTAATTTGTTATCATTCAGCATTACAAGATATCTGCATCGGAACTTGGAGTATCATCACTTGCTGATGCAATAGTTTGCCGAATAGCTGCTCGTGATGCCTTGTGAGAAGAATGAATGTGATCTGCTTGTATACTACCAGTTTCCCTATCTCTCCTTGATCGACTGTAGAACATGTCATGAATTTTTCAAAGAAAGTTCTAGGCTTGCTTTATATATACTTTAGCTTTCGTGTTTGATACTTTTTATTCTATATTGAAGTATGATAATCAACATGACAAACCATTGTCAAAATTGACTTGTTTTTATCATTCAAATTATGGACACAGTATTAAGCTTTTCTCACATAATGATTAAAGGTATAAACTAATTGAACAAAACTTAGAAGAATCACACTTTTGAAGACCCATGAAATTAACAGAGAACTCAATTAGAAGGACGATAACAATGAAACTGAAAATAGATAACATTATTATTCTTACTATTACCTAGGAAATAATCTCATCAAAGAAAGGGAAATGTCTGGTTCAATTGGTGGAGGAAGGGAAGTAAATTATAAACAGAAGGTTGAAAATGAAGAACGGTTTTTAATGCTGTTGTTTTTTATGATAAAGGTTATATATCAAAATATTCTTTCTAGAAATTTGGATTCAAATAAATGATGAATATTTTCATAATAATTATAGCACGTATATAAATATACGATGAATATGAATATATAAATTGAAAGGCTATTTTGACTTTAATATCTTTAAGTAAAAAAATCTAGCTAGTCCGAAAAACTGAGGTGAAAAAATGCATTGTTACTTTCACAATTTGATTAAGAATAAACTTCTGCCTAATTTGAATTCCTTCACGCTCGTGTAATCCCCCAGTATAAATCAAATCAAAATTAATAGAAATCATATATATATATATATATATATATATATATATATATATATATTTGAGTGATATTTTTAGTTTAAATTATAAAAGTAATATTTTTCTTTTATTTACAGTTTTTTAAAATTTACAATATTACTTATATTAAATTCAAATAACCAGTCATGTGTTAATCTATATTAGAAATTAACTAAGTATTAAACATAATATTAGTAAAATAAAGTATA
>Ga0123342_1004166_pt1 | contig 22405 bp, 23 predicted proteins | sample Turbeawhitnodule_FD_89960 | JGI IMG/M metagenome (GOLD analysis project Ga0123342, IMG submission 89960) | Root nodule microbial communities of legume samples collected from Mexico - Turtle bean Mexico white nodule | ecosystem: Host-associated > Plants > Roots > Nodule | place: Mexico: Nepantla... | reverse complement strand
ATTGATTTCAGTTCATTCTGTAACAAGTGTAATTCGTTCTGAATACTTTGTAAATTCTGGTGTTGTAAACCAAGGAGTGTTGTGTGCTCTTGAGGTTGTCAAGATCAACATTCTTGGTGTGTGCTGAGCAAAAGGAAGTGCTTTTCTTGAGGGGTTCAAGGTCACTTCTTTGGTGGTTTTGTGTGTAATTTGTAATTGATTGCTTAGTGGATTTCCCAGTGGATTCTGGGGACTGGATGTAGCTCTTGGTTTAAGAGTGAACCAGTATAAACTGTTTATGTATCTCTTTCTTCCCTTAAACTCATTTAAATTCAATTGTTGTTGATTTGCTGGTATAAACAACCGATTGTTTCGAAGAAACAACCGATTGTTTTTCGGGAGCTTTGCTGTTTTGTGCTTTGTTTCTTGGCTAACTGAATTCCTAATATGGTTTCTTGCAAAGAATTTCATTCTAGCTTAAAAAGTTTTCAAAAACCCCCTTTAAAAAATTCCCCCCCCCCCCCTCTCGTTTAAGGCCACATATTTTAACAATACTGACCAACGTCGTCGGCAAGTCCTACACCTCCCCCCCAACCCAAATCTGGGTGAGGGGTCGAGAGGCCGACTCCCGCCCCGGAAGACTGAGATGGACAATGAGTCATGCCTGGTCAGGTCCACCCGGACAATCGTGACGGCCGACTCGACCCGCCGACATCCTTTTACCAACACCATCATTGAAGTTCCACTTCCTGACAAGTGGAAGGGTTTCAACCGAGACCAATATGACGGATCAACCGATCCCGATGAGCATATGGACGCCTACACCACCCATATGAGTCTCTACACCTCGGACGATGCAGTGTTGTGTCGAGTTTTTCCCACTTGGTTGAAGGGAGCAGCCCTTAGCTGGTTCACCAAGCTCCCACCCAACTCCATTGACAGCTTTGCCACCCTCGTGACGAAGTTGGAGACCTAGTTCGCCACTAGTAGGCCACACCACCTGACCTCCATCACCCTGGTAGGCATCCGCCAGGAGAAGAGAGAGTCGTTGAGAACCTTTGTTGATAGGTTCAGCAAAGTGGCAATGAGCATCCGGAACTTGTGTCCGGACGTTGCCATGCATCACATGCTGACAACCTGTGCATTCAGTCGGCCGACAGCCTGAACGAGTTGAGGAAGAGAGCTGCTAAGTACATGCAACTGGAAGAACTCAGAGAATTCCGTAACCAGGCCCGTGCAAAGGCCAACGGAGAGAAAAAAAGGAGGAGAAAGACCGTCAGGGCCGGCCGAGTCAAAGGAATGACCGACGCCGAGACAACAGGAACCGACCAATTCGGTTCTCGAGATACAAGCCCCTGACGACCGAGAGGGGAAGGATTCTAGACGAGGCTCTCAATGCTGAGTTAATCCCTTCTCCAAGGAAAGTGGCCAGCCCAAACAATGTCGACCGAAGGAAGTAGTGTCGGTACCATCAAAACAGCGGCCACTCGACCGAGGAGTGTCAGGCTCTGAAGGATAAGATCGAGGAACTTCTTCAGGCTTGGCACCTCCGCCGATTCGTGAGGAACGACCGAGACCCACCCCGTCGGGCGGAGCCCTCTAGGCAAACGGTCGCCCTAGCGCGGTCAAAATGACCGAGACCATAGAGACGACCGACAGCCTAGGAGGGAGAATCCTCCCCGCAAGGATGACAGAAGAGTTAATCGAGAGGTTATCAACACCATAGCCGGAAGCTTTGCCGAGAGAGGGAGCACCAACAACGCCCAGAAGAAACACCTGCGGGCGGTACACCAGGTGAGCGCGATGGTATTCCGATTGAGGATGCCACCTATCAGCTTCACGGACGAGGACTTCAAAGGCGTGGATTACCGCCAACAGGACGACCCAATGGTAATATCGGTCGATATAGACCGATTCACCATCCAGAAGACTCTCGTGGACCAAGGAAGTTCAGTAGACATCCTCTACTGGAAAACGTTCAAGGCCATGAGAATAGCCGAGACCGAGATGATGCCTTACAACGACCATGTAGTAGGGTTCTTGGGTGAGAGGGTAGGTACCAAGGGCTACATCGAGCTCTATACCACCTTCGGTGAGGGAAAGAATACCAGGACTATAAAGATCCGGTATTTGGTCATCGATGTCAACACCTCCTACAACATCCTCCTCGGTCGGCCGTCCATCAACTGGCTGATGGTCATCGTATCAACCCCCACTTGGCAATGAAGTTCCCCTCGAAGACGGGGGGACATTCTCACAGTCCACATGGACCAGAAGGAGGCACGAGAATGCTATGCCGAAAGCCTCCGGGTGGAGCCCTTAAGGAACGACATCTCTCCCAAAAGAAAGTCCTTCCGAAAGGAACGCTCACCCAGGGAGGCCCGACCGATGTCAATCGAGCTAACCGTCATGTTGGTACACCTTGACCCCCGGGCGACCGAGGATAGATTGGAGGCTCGAGAAGTGCTGAGGAGGGTACCCCTCCTGGAAGAAGAACACAGCACCGCCGTAGGGACGACGATGGCAGCAGTCTAGGCCGAGATCATGCACACCGCGCTAAAAAAGAATATGGACATGTTCGCATGGACACCGGCCGACATGTCGGGGGTGAGTTCAGACGTCATCACCCATTGAATATCGATATTTAAAGAAGCCTGACCGATCTCCCAGAAGAAGAGGGACCTGGGCGATGAAAAACGCATAGTGGCGAAGGCAGAGGCCAAGAAGCTTTTGTCGGTCGGGTTCATACGGGAGGCCCGATTAATGACTTGGCTGGCCAATGTCGTCATGGTCACCAAGTCGAACGACAACTGGAGGATGTGCGTCGACTACAAAAACCTCAACAGCGCATGTCCAAAGGATACGTATCCCCTCCCAAACATTGACCGCCTGGTGGATGGGGCGGCCGACCATAAAATCCTGAGCTTCCTAGACGCTTACTCTGACTATAACCAGATAAGCATGCACCCCAGGGACAAAAAGAAGACGACCTTCATGACGGTCGATGCCAACTTCTACTACGAGGTCATGTCGTTCGGCCTCAAGAACGCGGGGGCGACCTACCAGCGCCTCATGGACAAAATCTTCAAAGGCCTAATCGACCGGGCGGTAGAGGTATATGTGGACGACATAGTCGTGAAGTCCGACTCAGAGGGGTCTGGACGAGGTCTTCAAGGCCCTCAGAGGGGTCAACATGAAGCTCAACCCCTAGAAGTGCACATTCGAGGTTGAGGGAGGGAGTTTTTGGGCTTCATGCTCACCCACCGGGAGATCGAGGCCAACCCCGACAAATGTCCGAAAAACATCAAGGAGGTACAACAACTCCTAGGGCGCCTGACCGCCCTCTTTAGGTTCGTCCCTTGCCTGGCCGAGAAGACGAGACCGATGGTCCAGCTGCTTTGGAAGGCCACCAAGTTCAGCTGGGATAACCGATGTGAAGAAAATTTCAAACAGTTCAAGGAGTTCCTGACATTTCCCGCTGTCATCCAGAAGCCGAGACCCGACCACCCAATCCTGGTGTATTTGGCAGTCTCGGAGCAAGCAGTCAGTGCCACTTTGGTGCAGGAGGCCGAGGACGAGGAACGACCGGTATACTTCGTCAGCCGAACCCTCCACGTGGCCGAGACGAGATACCAGATGATCGAAAAGGTGGCTCTTGCCCTAGTCGTCACAGCAAGACGGATGCACCCCTACTTCCAAAATCACTCAATAATTGTAAGGACCGACTATCCCATTTTTAAAATTTTATCTAAGTTGAACCTTGCAGGGAGAATGATAGGTTGGTCGGTCGAACTATCCGAGTTCGACATCCGCTATGAACCAAGGGGCGCCATCAAGTCTCAATGCCTGGCCGATTTCTCGGCCGAGCTAACACCACTGCCCACCCTCTCGGGTGGGTGGACACTCTACGTGGACGGCTCCTCAAACAAAACGGCCTGCGAAGCAGGAGTCGTCCTGGAAGGGTCGGGAGACCTCCTCCTTGGGCAAGCACTCCAATTCGGATTACGGGCGACCAATAACCAGGCTGAGTACGAGGCCTTGCTCACTGGGCTGAACCTAGCCTACAACATGGGAGCACGCGAGGTTACGTGCAAAAGCGACTCCTAGGTGATGGTCGGCCAGGTCAATGGAGAGTTTGAGGTGAAGGAACCTCTGTTGCAACGATACTTCCACGCGGCCAAAAACAGCATTGCCCGTTTCAACAAAGCACCCTTGGAACACATACCGAGGGAGGACAACAAAAGGGTTGACATCTTGTCTAAGCTGACGGTCACCAAGAAGAAGAGCCACCAGAGATCAGTCATACAGATATGGTTGAGGCACCCTAGTGTGTCCGAGACTGAATGCCTTGCAATAGACGAGGCCGAGGCCGAGACTGATAACTGGATGACAACCGCCATCCAATACCTGAAGGACGAAACATGCAAGCCGGAGCAAGAAAAAGAGATGAAGCAACAATGTGCCCTGTACACCATGATCAACAAAGACTTGTATCGAAGAGGATACTCGACCCCCCTGCTGAAGTGCATCACCAGCAAACGGGCCGAGTACATTCTGGCCGAGATCCACGAGGGAGTCTGTTGAAATCACTCTAGGCGAGGACGATGGTCGCTAAGGTCCTGCGAGCCGGATACTACTGGCCGACCTTCTAGGGTGACTGTGTCGAATACGTGAAGAAATGTGCCAAGTGTCAGGAGTTCAACCCTCTCCATCACACAAGGTCGGAAGAGCTGCACAACATTATCTCCCCATGGTCGTTCACCATCTGGGGAATGGACATTACCGGTCCCTTTGCGCCAGGAAAAGGGCAGACCAAATTCCTCTTGGTGGGAGTCGACTACTTCACTAAGTGGATCGAGGCCGAACCCCTTTCCTCCATCTCGGCCAAAAATGTGCAAAATTTTGTATGGAGGAGCATTGTTTGTCGATTTGGCGTCCCGCACACGATAATAACTGATAATGGCCGACAGTTTATTGACCAAGGCCTGCAGTCCTTTTATGACGACCTGGGCATCAAATCTGTCACGACCTCGGTAGAGCATCCGCAAACCAATGGGCAGGCTGAGGTCGCCAACAAGGTCATACTCAATGAGCTGAAAAAGCGTCTGGGCAAGGCAAAAGACCGATGGACCAAGGAACTGATAGAGGTACTCTGGGCGTACAGATGCACCCCCCAGACTACCATGCAGGAGACATCTTACAGCCTGACATATGGGGTCGAGGCCATGATCCCGATCCAGGTGACCGAACCCACCATACGAAGGCAAATGTTCGACCTCACCCTAAACGAAGAAAGCCTAGCAATCAACCTCGATTTGGTAAGCGAATTTCGTGACAAAAGTAGAATTCGGGAGGCCGCCTACAAAATCCGGGCATCAAGACGGTACAACACAAATGCCCGACCGAGGAGTTGCCAGAAGGGCGACCTCGTCTGGAGGATGCACAGCGATGCGAGAAAAAATGAAGGGAAATTTTTGTCCAACTGGGAGGGACCTTTTCGAGTCTGAGAAGTCGCAAAGGGGGGAGCTTATCACTTAGAGTGGCTTTTGGGCAATATTGTACCGAGGACGTGGGATGTTTTAACGACTATTCTCCCAACACCTCTCTCGGCTCGGTCTGGATGAAGCCTTAACCGACATACCCTGCCGAGACTGACCCATCAAGTTTGGTCTGGATGAAGCCTTAACCAGCATAACCTGCTAACACCTCTCTCGGCTCGGTCTGGATGAAGCCTTAACCGGCATACCCTATCGAGACCGACCCATCAGGTTTGGTCTGGATGAAGCCTTAACCGGCATACCCTGCCGAGGCCAACCCATCAAGTTTGGTCTGGATGAAGCCTCAACAGGCATACCCTGCCAACACCTCTCTCTCGGCTCGGCCTGGTCGAAGCCTCAACCAGCACACCCTAGTCGAGACTGATCGACACACGCCCAAGTTAACATCGTAACTTGGCACAAACAAACTCACACGTTAATGACCGACCGCCCATTTTAACTTGTTTGATTTATCAATCACAATTAATGGTCGACCGCCCATTTCAACTTGTTCGATTAAGCAATTACAATTAATGGTCAATTGCCCATTTCAACTTTTTCGATTAAGCAATCACAATTAATGGTCGATCGCCCATTTCAACTTGTTCAATTAAACAATTGCAATTAATGGCCGATCGCCCATTTCAACTTCTTCAATTAAACAATTGCAATTAATGGTCGACCGCCCATTCAACTTGTTCGATTTATCAATAACAATTAATGGTCGACCGCCCATTATAGCTTGTTCGATTTATCAATCACAATTAATGGTCGACCGCCCTTTATAGCTTGTTCGATTTATCAATCACAATTAATGGTCGACCGCCCATTTTAACTTGATTCGATTTATCCATCAAAATTAATGGTCGACCACCCATTTAACTTGTTCGATTAAGGATTAACAATCAATGGCCGACCGCCCAAACAAATGAAGACCGACACGTTTTAACTTGTGCAAATCATTCCCTAAAAAACAAAAAAGACCGAATGAAATGAAAGGGGCGATATATTAAAACTGCAAAGGAGGAGGCCACACCCCGGTCTCGGAGGAAACAAAAAGATGACAAGAAAAGGCCACAGCCCGGCCAAGAGCAAACCTAATCTTGTACTTCAATGCACTCGCCCTCCTCAGCCTCGGTCGGCCTAGCCTTTTGTGCCGCCAAGGCAGCCATCTCGGTACTTGGAACCAGCCGACCCTGGTGGACCTCACAGTCCATGTCAAATTCACCAGTGACCGGCGGCCCCCCACAAAGCACATGGGCTTGACGCACGGCTCGGTCGAAGCATTGCTTCAGCAACTCCTCCGACTCCTCATAGTTTTCGTCGAGCTCAGCCTCGACCTAGTCCTTTTCAGTTTGGAGGGCGGCCAACTCAATGGTCGAGGTTGAGAGCTTCTCATCTCTCTCCTCAACCATCCTCTTAAGCTCGGCAATCTCAGTTGCCGCCCTCAACACCTTGGCCTCCCTTGCCGCCAGCCGCTGCCTCGTCTTGACAGCGTCCTTCTGAGTCAGCTCCCTCTCGGTCGCCTCCCAAGCAATGTTGGCTGATAGATCGTTATTAGCAGCCAAAGACTATTTCAGATCTTCAGTGGTCTCGGCCAGCTGATACTCCAACCGAGACACGTCCTCAACATCACGGTCTCGGCCTTGAATCTCGTTCAGGACAAGGACAATGGAGCGGCACATCTGCTCCATGCCGCTCCTCAAAAGATCCGAGGGGGAGACGCCTCAGATTGATTCTCGAGCCTCGTCCGAGAGGGCAACGCGGACTCTGCGCGTGAACTGGAGGCCATTCCCCAGAAGGTCGAAGGGTGATATCGCGGTCCCAGCACCGGCCTCGGGAGGCTCGATTGCACGTTCCATGCGCCCGGGCGAGGGCGGGTCCACCTCGGCCAGGTGAAGGTTTCGGCATGGACCCGGGGGAGCGAGTGGTGGTGGCGACATTTCCACCGTCCCTCGGGCATTTCTTAGACTTCTGGGAAGGGTCGACCGAGCCCTTGTCAGCCCGGGCCACCAAACCCTTTGTTGGCGGTAACACCTCAATGCTGCGACGACCCTTACGGTCGGCCACCCGTTGCCTATGCTTATCGAGGGCGCTCACAGCTGTCGGTTGTTCCTGCACCATTATTTTTACAAAACAAAAAACAAGCAAGTGTTAAAAGAAGCAAAACCGACCGACCGATAGAGCTAAAACAAAAACTCGTACCCCTAACGACCGCCCATCACGTCGCCCCGATATATGCACAGATCAGCCTCCGACATGGAAGCTTCCTCGGGAGGGCATCAAAGAGGGAGAGGACCTCCAGCTCATCATGACCTTCTATCAGCCTCGGCCACACCATAAAATCGCAAGGCTAGCAAGTCCAATAAAGAGGAAACCTCGACCGACCGGCCGAGTCGAAAAAATAGGCTGTCGCCTCAGGCCGAATGATAACCTTCACAAACCGCTTATAAGAGAGGGCGAATGAGTCAAGCAGCACGTTGCCCGATTGACCGACCAAAGAATGCCAAGAGGCCTTCTTGGCAGGGTGAGAGGTATAATAGGAAAGAAAACAATAGGGGGTGGGGTGAAGACGCATAACGTCACACAATAGACAAAAGGCCTGAAAGGGACGCCCAAGTATTTGGATGAACTTGGGTGGAAGCCACATTGAGCTCCTGAAGAACGCCCATTGTAAACTCGTCGAAGGGGAGGGAGACATAAAGGTCTGACAAAAAGCAGGTGTACATGTAGAACAAGGGGGGACTGGTGCCCGATCGCCCCAAACACACACTCTCGGTAGGCCCGCAGGGCAGAACGCTAAAGTAATGAGAGTGCCCGCCCGCCTTTAAAATCGGGTGCTTGGCCAAAAATTTGGTCACGGACGCCTCGATCTTATAGATGGACGAGATCTCAACAACCTTAGGGTCCACCCAACTAAGGTCCACGAGAGGAATGGTCGTCGGGGGGAGAGTCCGACCGGTCAACAGCATTGGCCGAATCGTCCCCCTTGAAGGCCTCTACAAGAAGAATAAGAGGAAGTAAAGAAGATTGTTCTAAGCGAAGAGATGGACGACCGAGGGGAGACGAAGGATGACCGGAAGAGGAAGATGTAGGCCGAGACGAGGTCGACATAACTAACATTGTAAAAAGGGCGAGACTGAGCTCGGTTCTCAGAGCTAGGTCGAGAGACTGCTTGGCTATCACTTAACTCATACAGAAAAAAAAGCGCAGGGTCTCGGCACTGTTGGGACAATTATTTATAGGGCCCATGGGCCTCGAATTTCGAAACAACGGATCAATCTCAACCGTTAGATCTCTTGGATCCAACGGTCCACAACACTTCCTGCCCGAAAAACCCCTCATTAATGCCAGTCACGTCACGCCGTCAGAGGTCACGTCACACCTCGGGGAATGAGACAGCCGCACGACCAGGGAGACCGACCGACACCCACCATTTAAGACTCATCGGACATAACCGTCCTCGAGCCTGGGGGACCAATGTACTGGTATGGGCGAGACCGACATTCGATCTCCCTGACCAAGACTCACCTAGTTGTCCGAGACCTGGTCTACTTGACCGAGACCAGAGAAACTTGGTCGAGACCATGGAAACTTTGCCGAGACAGGAGAAACCGCCATGGTCAGCCAGGCCGACCGACACATACATCAATTAACGCTCAAACCAAGGTCAGTGAAGCTAATCCGTTATTAAGGATTAGGTAATACACCCATAAGTGAGATTCACTCCACTAATCAGGCCCAATAAGGTAAGCCCATTAAAATAATATAAATAGCACACATCCCAAGGAGAAAGGTACGTCATTTATTAATGTGCACCTACCTGCATACTGATCACCCGCTTTACTGACTTAAGCGTCGGAGTGCCTTTCGCAGGTACCCCCCATTCGGTGTTCGCCCGAGATCGAAAGCCGAAGGAGAAGCACGAAGACGAGAAGGACCCCAGTCAAGCACCCAGCAACCTACCCGACCGAAGGAGGAAGACGAAGACTTCAATAGTTCTCTAGGTTCCATCTTCCTAGCAGGAACAAATTTTATTTTTTTTTCATTTCGTCAGCCAAACCGATGCATAGGAGATATTTTAATTTTGCGTTGGTTTGGCCCATGCATAAGCCGCCGCAATTGCGTCACTTTGACATCGGCTTAGCCGATGCAATTTGCGTGTGTTTTGCGTGGACCAAGTCCACGCAACGTGCGTCGAATTCGCTCACCCACGCTAATTTCCATTTGCTTCCAAGGTTTTTTTGTGGGACTGCTGGCCAATGAAAATCCGACGCTTTTGTGTCTGTTTTTGGCCTGTTTCGTCTGTTTTTTGCCCACGAAATATTATATTTTTCTTATAGTGGTAGTAGCTGATGAGTCAGACTACATTTCTACCCAATCAGATTTTCAAACAGACTAAGTTCATTTTTACTCCAAAGATCTCTTTATTCTCTGTTTTTCTCTATGATTAAGTCATCAATCTTAGTGGAACCAGTTGGAAAAAGTGTTTCTTTCAACTTGATTAAATGAACTTTTAGAGTAAACCCTAAACCTCAAACTCTATTATTATTATTCCACGTTGTCAACATAGAGTTCAAATTGTGAGGCAGTGAATTTTAATTTCATCTATTTTATAGTTTAATAATGTGATTTTAGAAGAATTATCATGCCTATACATTCATCTATACCTTATACCATTTCATCATACTTGTTGCTTATTTAAGAGAATTTTTGAATTTATTTAACCAAAAAATATACATTTGCTGGTTTTTGTAACCGGTTATAATCTTTTTTGTAATTATAAAAGTGAAATTAAGCACAAATAAAATCATTATTATTATTAAAAAAATTATATCGATTGAGAATACGTGTAGAAGGTGACACCACATTGATTATTCTACCCCAGTATAGTCAACAAGTGTCCAAATAAAGGGAAAAAACACTCATGACCAAATTTTTTAAACAAAATAGCAACTATATTTTAAATTTAAAATATTGAAATGAGATATTTGATTAGAATATAAATTAAATTATTCAATAAAACAACAAAATGAGTTTGTGACAAAATTGGAGATGAGATATATAATATTAATTTTAAAAACTAACCAGATGTGATGTGGTTTCACATTTGCATTAATTTCTTATATAAAAAGTCCCAAATAATGGATATAAAAAAACGTATATTTAGAGAATATTTGAAGCCTTTTAGCGGCATCAATATTGAGATAATGATCGTGTTTTGTGTCTCGTGGCAGTTAGCATTTGTTGGTCGGCAAAGACATAATGAAGCATGCATTTTGTTTTAGGTACAGCTTACTGTTAATTTTATCACATTTTGTTTTTTTCTTCAGTTCCGTGTTCAACTTCATCAAACTGTTTTGCCAACCAAACACCAAGGAACATTTTACTTTCATATTTTTAATTCAAATTCATAAAAGATTTAACAATTTTTTATATTTTATATTTTTAGTATATTAACTAAAATTTTATCGGTTTAGGTATATGACGGTTTAATGTAGTATTTCAATTATCTAGTTGTGTTGTAATATTAAATTTAATAATATTTTATTATGTTTATTTACAGATAAATTTTATCTTTTTAAAATTACTTGGTAAAAGTTTTTATAGTAAAATTTTAAAGAAAAAAATCTACAGACTAAAAACCACCAAAAATACTGTAAAGAATTTATTCCATTTATTTTTATTGGTCTTTATTTGTTTAGGTTTCAAAACTATAATAACAACCTCAAATGAAATATAGTATTCCATGGGATCACATTCAAATTATGTTTTCTTAGTTTTACTAATTTTCAAATTCAAACTATTAATCAAAGATTTTACTAATAAAAGTTGATCGTCAAATCATTAAGAAAACTATTTAAATTTGATCTCAAATTAATATATGTTAGTGCAACCCTTTAATTATTCTCCCCATTATGAATATATTGTATGATATGTTGAGTGTGAAATCAGACTAATTGAATTAGGCTGACTAAACATCATATTTTAATAAGTGAATTTAATTATTGTGTCTCATCTATAATTTTATTTAAGATATCTTTGTGTTTATAATAAAATTATAACAAACAGAATGAAAACCTAATTAGTTGCTAGTGAACATAGGTGGCAGATTGACAGACAACGTTAAATTTTATGTTGTTTATTTCCAGCAGTTGATGTTGATTTGTAACTGTGTAACATGATGTAAATATATAACTTTACTTGAGAAAAAAAAAAAAAAAATTTTATCTATTTATATATTATATAGTAATAACTTTTTTTACTCTCGTCCAAAAAACATATTTTGCATCCAATTTAGTGTGTATTATATAGATGCAACTTTTTTGTTTTTTAAGGTGAGATTTTCAGGTCCACTCCTGAAATGAGATAAGTTAGGGAGTGTGACAGTAGGAGCATTAGTGTGTAGAAAATTCCACTCTTCATTATAACATCTTTTGCCCACTGTCTCTAGCAGTGATAAGGAAACATATTTTAGGTTTTTCCCAGCCATATTTTTCAACACCACTTTAACTTTGGCCAACAAAGTCGAGTCAAAAAGAAGAATGCTCAACTAACATTTTTGTAAATTTCTTGGTTCATCATTCATCACATCACAACACAACCAATCATTCATTGGAAAATTATCAGAGTACCTTCCTCCTCATATTTCAATACTATCACTCATTAATGCTTTCCATTCGGATCCAATCTCATCAATATTCTAATAATCTAAATTCAATATTTTAAAATTTATATCAGATCATTTAATTTATCAAGTTAGTTAGAGACAAGTTATGCCTTAATTTCAACCATTTATTCAGATTACAAATTTATATTGAATCAATTTTTTCAACTTTTCATTTTTATTTTAATTTAATATATCAAAATTTTTGAAAAAAATCATGTGATGGAGATTCCTTGACTAAAGATAATAATGTTTTTTTATACTATTACTTTATAAACATATAAAAGTTGAGTTTGAATTAATATGATACCATAATCATTCAAAATCTGTTAGAAAAAAATTATTGGACTTATTAGACCATCTGTATCGGATTGTTACCAAATTATTCATATATAATCTTTCATATATTGTCTTAGGCACGAGTTAGAAGATCTTGACGTAAAGTGAATGTGTTGGAGATATTTAATATATTTTAAAAAATAATAGAAATAAAAATGATTTCTAATATATAAAAAAAAAATTCTTAACCAAGGTTTAGTTGAATAAAACATGCATTAGCAGTTAAGATATTGTGAAAGGTCTAGAAGGCATGTGGCTGGCATGAATTAGTTAAACTGCTCATGTTTGATATCATTTTCAAACAAGGGAAATGTGACAGGAACACAAATATTATTTATAAATGGATTTAAAGTATAAAATGATAAATTTGAAAAACACTAATAATTAAGGCCAAAAGAGTCAAAAAGAGAAGCAGAAAGTTGTGAAGTTGTACAGTGACATTCTGGTTCCCTTGAAAGGGACTCCAATGAGAGTTTCAAAAGGTACCTTTTTTGCTTTCAAACTTTAGAACTTTCAGACCACACCTCTGTGTATGAAAAGCTCAGTGTTAAGACTACAGAGAAATTTGGAACCCATCTTATTCCTTTCAACTACTCCTTTTTTGTTTCTTTTGGCTTCTGAGTTGACCCAGAATCTTCCATATCTGTCACTGGCCTCAATTTTCCTAATCATTTTCGGTGATTACTGTATCCCACACATTTTAAATTTCACAATTCAATTTTTTCTGTCTTTATGCTTTATTTCTTTCATATTTTAATCAATAATTACCAAAATCACCACACTACTTTTTTGTTTTCAAATATTGTAAGGGAAATGGTACATTTTCTTTCAGCAATTTTACAAGCATAACATAATTCATAGGCTAAAATGGCCTCCATCCTCTTTAATCTTTTACATGAGATTTTACTAGTTTCTTTTTCATTTGTAATCAGAAAATGTGATATATCTATATCTAAATATTTAGTTTTATATTAAATTATTTTTTTATGATACCTTAGATTAATATGTTGGGATTAAGATCTAATTGGTTCAAAATAAATTGAATAAACTTGTGGAAAATTAATAATTAAAATAAAAATTTGACATTTAAAAGTATGAATATAAAAATGATTGAAAATTAAATAAGAGAATTGAAACAACATATTAATAATTAAAGAAAAATAATAAAAAAATGATATAGTAGTAGTTAGAAATTCTACCCAAGTGCAAAAAATACTAAATTTTTTTATAGGTATTATATTGGTTATCTTAAAATCAAAAATAGAAAGCTTCAGAATAATTTGAGTGTTTTTTTAGAAAACCATAAAAGTATACGAACATCATATATATCAAAAAGATATTGTTACTCTCTAGTTAGTAATTTAGTGAACAAGTTCATCAATGATAAAGATAAATTACCTATCTTGCGCGGTTTTAAAAAAAATACTCGATTTTAATAAAAATTGGTTGAATTCAAGGAATACTCGGTTTTGGTCATAGGAATATTTGAGTTTAAAGAATATTCAATTTTAGTTAGGAGTGTTTAGATTCAAAGAATAGTTAGGTTTAGTTAGAAGTGGGTGTGGGTCCAAACAATACTCAAAGTTTTAGCAAAAAGTGACTACATACTCAAACAATGCTCTATGAGTCTAAAGAATACTCATATTATACTTTGCAACATTAATATGCTTAGTGAAATTCAATTTGTTGATTGAAAATTGAACATAATCTATTGAGTAAGATGAACTAGTATAAAAATATTATGTGCATTACTCTTCTCCTTATTTTCTTTACTTTATATGTTTATTGTCATATGTATAAATGTAGAAGGTAGATTATTTTGTAAAAATTAAGTTTGTGAGAGATCATTTTTAATCAAGTGTATTTGTTAAATGAAAAGTTATGTTTGACGTATATTATCAAACAAAACCCTTATTAAGAAAATAGTTGATAGATCACCTCTCATATATAAGTCATCATAATTAGAAATTTATGAATTTTTTTAAAAGAATTATTAAAACACAATTCAACCCTTTTTTTTTTCTACAATTTTATTATTTAGTGTGTAAAGTTGAATATTTAGTCAAAGTTTATTTGCATGTTAAATTTGATAAAATTTTGAGTTAAATTTTTTAAAAGTTATTAGTTATAAGCTAATTTTTATTAAATTTAACTATAGACACATTTAATTAATCTTATATTGGTGGTAGGTTAAATTTGAAGTATGTCTTAGAACAACCTACATTCAACATTGTTTGTATAAGTTAGATTCTTTTCAGGGGGAGACACCAAAAGAAAAATTGACACAAACAAGTCATGAGTCATAAACAAATCTATATAGTAAATCATGAAAGAAATTTCAACCTAAAATCTTAAGACAATGAGGTTGTGGATCTTTCTCTTTATATATTATTCATCTTTCTCATTTTTATTCGATGTGAGACTTTCAATTCATACTTGGATTTCTAAGAATCTCCTCCTAAAATATGAGTATCTTTCACATTGGTTCACTCTCCTTGAACATAAGCATAATCCTTATAATTACTTGTATCGTTGTTTAACACAATGAAAAATATTTGCTTGAAATCCTTATTAGAAAGATTTTTAACTCGTCTGAACTAGTCACTTAGATATAATATCAACACCAATAAATCAGAACAAGTCCATATAAAAAATTATGACATCTATCTTCAGTTTAAAATCTTAAGTTATTGGGAGAATTTTTGTTTATATTATTTATCTTACATTATTTTGTACAACTTATATAAAATGTCTAAAACAATTATTTAAAATGGCTGCTGGTTCACCTGTGTTTCTGGTGGAGTAAATTAGAAAAACCTCATGCTAGGAAAAAATAAATTAGTTTAATGAATACTTTCATTTATAAAATGCATCAACTAAGGACAAAATCTAATCCACCTAAAATTTCACGGATATGATGACTACGTATCATCATTATCCGAACATTTGAATTTGCAAAGTTAGAAAATATATTAACTACTAATGGTTACAAAAAGAAGGAAAGAAAGAAAGGGAAAATGGAATTAGTTTTATAAAGAGCAAAGAATGGGAGGTAATGTTTTTGTGAATATATTCTATTTGAGACGTGTCGTGTATAGATGTTTGCATTAGTGAAGTTGAAATTCTTTGGAGGTTTTACTAAATATAAAGCTAAAACTGTAAGTTTCATGTCTTTTACCAAAATGAATTTCCGTGCTTGTATGAAAGTAACAACACTGCATATCCTTTTCTGGCTGTGGACCAAATCTTACATCTTCAACCACAAAGGTCATCCCTACTGCCCTCCATTTCTTCTAATCTTAGGCAAATAATTGATACTCTATTCTCCACTTTGCAGTTGGGAATTCATTATTTTCTCTCTCTAACTTAATTTCAGTCAAACATGAACAATCTAATGATTAAGATAAGACAAACCCTAAAAAGCATTTTAAGATTAGGGTTCAAATATTAAAAGCATTTTTTTTAGAAAATATGTAATTTAATAAAAAACCATCTTCTAATTTTTACAGACTAATAAGACACTACAATGTAGTTTATCCATGTGTATCTGAATTCCTTAATTAAGATATTTATATAGAATACTATCATTTTATCTTATGAGAAAAGAATACTAATAAGTACTCTATAGAAGTTCTATATACTTCTTGGTTGAATGAAAGAAATATAGTACATAATTCTTCTGAGAGAGAAAAAAAATCTTTTATTGATGTTAGATTCTGTTTACTACAGATTTGAACACAAAATTCCAATAAGAATAGGATGTTGTGGAGGTTAATATCCATGCAAGAGCGTAACCCTCAGTGGACCCTGGAAAGAAGAAAGGAAGAGAGAGATAGCTCTGTTCTTGACTTGCAAGAGAGAACAGAGCAGAAGAAGTGATCAATTATCAATGCTCCTTTCCATTCACACCAAACTCAAAATATAGCAAAATAACACATCATGCCATAGCCATGCTACGTTTTGAACTGCTATGTTACTGTGTTTCCTCCTTCCTTCACTTTCTTCACGTCTCAAAATAACTCTCATAATCCCACACCACACGCAATACCAGAACAACCATGTTTCACCATAGCCAGCGACTACTTTTCTTTCTGCTTCTCTTTCTCTCTCTCAAACCCACTTTCTCTCTAAACCAAGACGGTCTCTTCCTCCTCCAGGCCAAGCTCCAACTCTCCGACCCCACAAACGCCCTCTCCGATTGGAACCATCGTGACGCCACCCCATGCAACTGGACCGCCGTCACATGCCTCGCCGCCACCGGCGCCGTCACCTCCCTCAACCTCTACAACCTCAATCTCTCCGGCCCCGTCCCCGCCGCCACCCTCTGCCGCCTTCCCTCCCTCGCCAACCTCTCCATGGCCAACAACTACCTTGACAACACCCTTCCCGCCGCCGCGTTCTCCACCTGCGCTGCCCTCCGATACCTCGACCTCTCCCAGAATCTCATCTCCGGCCCCATCCCCGCCGCCCTCGCCTTCCTCCCCGCCCTTGAAACCCTCGACCTCTCATCGAACAATTTCTCGGGCGAGATTCCGACGAGCTTCGGCCAGTTCCGCCAACTCCGAAGCCTCTCCCTCGTCAGCAACCTCCTGAACGGAACCATTCCCTCTTTCCTCGGCAACGTTTCCACGCTCAAAACGCTTCATCTCGCTTACAACGATTTATTCAACGCAGGTCCGATTCCTCCCTCTTTGGGGAACCTAACGAATCTCGAGGTGCTCTGGCTAGCAGGGTGCAAACTTGTGGGCCCCATTCCACTTTCTCTGGGAAACTTGACGAAGCTTACGCACCTTGACTTGTCCATGAACAACCTCGTCGGAAATATACCTGAACAAGTCCTGTCGGGTTTGCGCAGCATTGTACAAATCGAACTCTACGAGAACGCGCTCTCCGGCGCGTTGCCACGCGCCGTGTTCTCTAACCTTACTAACTTGGAACGGTTCGATGCTTCCACGAACGAGTTGACTGGGACGATTCCGGACGAGTTGTGCGGAATGAAGAAACTCGGGTCGCTCAACCTGTTCACTAATAAACTCGAGGGGACTTTGCCGGAGAGTATAGTGAACTCGGAGAACTTGTACGAATTGAAGTTGTTCAACAACTCCCTCGCTGGGTCGTTGCCCAGTGGGTTGGGTGGAAACTCAAAGTTGCAGATTTTCGACGTTTCATATAATCGATTCTCCGGCGAGGTTCCGGCGGGATTGTGCAGCGGGGGAGCGTTGGAGGAGCTGATTCTGATTTACAATTCTTTTTCCGGGAGGATCCCGGACAGTATCGGGGAATGCAAGAGTTTGAGAAGGGTTCGGCTTAGGAACAATAACCTTTCTGGGGTTGTGCCGGAGGGCTTATGGGGTTTGCCCCATTTGTATTTGTTGGAGCTTGTTGAGAACTCTCTTTCTGGGTCGATTTCTAATGGGATTTCCGGAGCGCGGAACTTGTCAATTTTGTTAATTTCGGGAAATAACTTTTCTGGGTCGATTCCTGAGGGTTTTGGTGAATTGGTTAATCTTGAAGAGTTTATGGCGAATAATAATAGTCTTACTGGCCGGATTCCGACAAGTGTGGGTGGGTTGAGTCAGTTGGATAGGCTTGTCCTCAGAGACAATCAGCTTTTTGGAGAGATTCCAGCTGGTGTTGGTGGTTGGAAGAAGCTCAATGAACTTGATTTGGCTAATAATAGATTGGATGGGAGTATTCCTAAGGAGTTATGGGACTTGCCTGTGCTTAATTATCTTGATCTTTCAAGTAATCGGTTATCTGGTGTAATTCCAATTGAGCTGCAGAATTTGAAGCTGAACTTGTTGAATTTGTCGAACAATCAGTTTTCTGGGGAGATTCCTCCTCTTTATGCCAATGAGAATTATAGAAAGAGTTTTCTTGGGAATCCGGGTCTGTGTAGTTCTCTCTCTGGTCTGTGTCCAAGCTTGGATGAGAATGAGGGTAAGAGCAGGAAATATGTGTGGATTTTCCGGTTCATATTTGTGCTTGCTGGGATTGTGTTAATTGTTGGGGTGTGTTGGTTCTACTTCAAATTCCGGGACTTCAAGAAGATGAAAAAGGGGTTTCACATTTCAAAGTGGAGGTCGTTTCATAAGCTGGGGTTTAGTGAGTTTGAGGTTGTTAAATTGCTAAGTGAGGACAATGTTATAGGAAGTGGAGCATCTGGGAAGGTTTACAAAGTTGCGCTGAGCAATGGTGAGGTGGTGGCTGTGAAGAAATTGTTCGGAACACCTAACATGGGAAATGGATCTGTTGATTCTGAGAAGGATGGATTTGAAGTTGAGGTTGAAACACTGGGTAAGATTCGGCACAAGAATATTGTGAGATTATGGTGTTGCTGCAACAATAAAGATAGCAAGCTCTTGGTTTATGAGTATATGCCAAATGGGAGCCTAGCTGATTTGTTGCATAGTAGCAAGAAAGGCTTGCTGGATTGGCCCACCAGATACAAAATTGCTATCGATGCTGCTGAGGGGCTCTCCTATTTGCATCATGATTGTGTCCCCCCTATTGTTCATAGGGATGTCAAATCTAGCAATATCTTGCTAGATGATGAATTTGGAGCAAAAGTAGCCGATTTTGGAGTTGCCAAAATTGTGAAGGGAGCCAACCAAGGTGCAGAATCCATGTCTGTGATTGCTGGATCTTACGGTTACATTGCACCAGGTACAACCTTAAACTTGTATCATCAAACCTTTGAATTATACTTTGATTAAGCTTGTAGACTGTTTATGTGTTCATTTATGTGCATAGATTTAATGGATTTGGTGGTTCAATTTGATGCAGAATATGCTTATACTCTTCGGGTGAATGAAAAGAGTGACATATATAGTTTTGGTGTGGTAATTTTGGAGTTGGTAACTGGGAAGCCCCCTCTTCATCAAGAGTATGGAGAAAAGGATCTAGTGAAATGGGTTTACTCTACATTGGATGAGAAAGGAGTGGAAGAGTTGATTGATCCAAGTTTGGATACAGAATATAGGGAAGAAATGAGGAAGGTACTCAGTGTGGGACTTCTTTGCACTAATTCTCTTCCTATAACCCGTCCTTCAATGCGTAGAGTGGTGAAAATGCTGAAGGAAGTAACTGCACCTGCACTTCCCAAATCCTTAAGTGGAAAACTCTCTCCTTATTTTCAAGAGGCCTCTGATAATGATCTTCAGGGAAGCTTAGTTTGAGCTTCATCTTCAAAATCAAAATAATCTTCAGCTTTGGTAAATTGTTAGTTAAAAGTTAGTTTTTGCTTAGGCAATAGTTCTTGAAACAACAATTGTAACAAAATCTCCAATTTCAATCCTATCATGGTCTTTAATTCCAGCTAAAAATGGTATATGAAATTCTCACTACAATATATTATGTTCTACTTTGCATTAAACTGTAATATAATATTTTTGCAGGAAATTATCATATGCCAATCTTTATCCCTCCATAGCTAGTTGCGTTGCCTGTTTATTTATTTCTCTTTGGCAATAGAAATGGCCAAAATTTTCCTTCAAATGAAATCTCAAATCTCTCTCAAGACCTTATACTTTCTTGTGGTATTTCCTTAATTTATTTCAAATAATATAATTTTAAATAAAAAATATCTTTATTCCAAGTTATTGAATTCGAAATAAAGAAAATGTTTCGGATCAACTATTTCAGAATTTCCGAATTGGGTGTATTTTTTTTTTTTTTATAATTTAATGGAGTTAATAATATCATAATTACGGATAATAAGGAGCACAATTTTATTTAAATAAAGACTCTAATCTTTTTCAAAATTATGCGGGTCTCAAGAGAAAGGTGTGAATTGTTCATTTAATGGGCCTCCTTATTGAGTTTGCACTCGTTGCAATCTTCAGAAGGTCCATTTTTTAAATGGAGGTTGGGGTAATTACTTCCTGCACCTAATGAATTGTGACCTTCACCTGATCTTCACATAAAATGTAAAAACTGCTCTTATTTATTTAAGAGGAGGTTGTCATAAAATGTAAAAACTGCTCTTATTTATTTAAGAAGAGGTTGTGAATCAAAATACATTTTGGAATTCTTTTTCTGAAATACGTCTCCAGAACACATTTATGGATCCTGAAATTTCTAATTCAAATTACGTTTTTGGATCACTTTTCTAGATTTTGAAATCTTTTCTGAATTCTGGAATTTCATTTTTTATAATACGTTTTCAGATTTTTGTTTTTCAGAAATTCTTTTTTGAAATGTATTTATTTATTTATTTTGAAACTCTTTTTTTGAAATGAGATTTTGATTTTCAATTCTATTCCATAATTTCATTTTCAGAATATAAAAAATTTGTTCCAAATTTACTTTTCTGAAATGTATTTTTTTTTATTTTGGATTTTCAACTCCGAAATGAAGGAGAATTTGCAAATTAGATTAGGTGTATGTCACAATTTATCCGGTGTAGGAAAAATTAGCCCCAAATTGGTTTATTAACTTTTTTATTTTATATTTTAAACTAAAATTTTCCATAAATTAATATAATGTAGTACTTTCTATTTAATATACTAAGAGAAAAAAAATCAGGGAAAAAAAATGAAACAATTAAAAACATATTAAGATTATAAAATTTAAATATACATTCTTTTATTCAGATATGGAGTTGTCTCACAACTTACTTTACTTCGCACACATGTGCCAAGATCAAGAAACAAAAGCTTCAACTCAAGAAAGATAGATCCCTTACTACTTATCTTCTTGACATCAAGAAAGTTGTGAACTCGCTTGTACTGTTGAGGCACCTATATCCGTTGAGGATCACATAGACTTCATTCTCGATGGTTTGTCCGATGATTATGATCCGTCATCACTTGTATCACTATCCATTTAGATCCATACATGGTTGATGAAATAGAGACCTTACTATTTGCACAAGAAGAACGTTATGAGAAGCGTAGACTTTTTTTTATCAAAATATTATTCAAGCAAACACGATTTGTGCACCTTGGAACACTACTACTCCACATACTGATAGACCTCTTCCCAACCATTTCTTCAATCGCGGAGGACATACTTCTTTTGGTTCATCTAACTCGTATAAATGTTCTCATTTTATTGGTTCTCGATCGTCTCATTGCAATCTTTGGATTTTTTCATCTTTCTCTGCTTTGCCACATATAAAACAACATTGTGGAAAACCTAGCCATACGGCTTTTCAATGTCGATACATGTATGATCAACACAACTCCTCTTCGTTTCAGGCTAATCTTTCTTAGTTTCTATCTACAAAAAATTGAAAGTTTTGAATCTTCCATTCTTGGAACACACTATACTATTGAAGATCTTCTCTGGTATCCAAATAGTGGTGCTTCGCATCATATAATCAATGATCCTACCATTTTCTTATCTAAGCACATGTATCATGGAACTAACAATGTAAAGATTAGTAATGGCTCAGGTATGGATATTCAACATGTTGGTTCTACTAATATTGTTCTTCCACATACTAACTCTATATTTATTTTAAAAGATTTGATGCATGTTCTTGAAATCACAAAAAAATTTGATTAGTGTATCTAAGTTTCTCCTTGAAGGAACAATTAAAGATGAATTATATGTTTTTCCAACTTTAAATTCATATACTGCATACTCTGCTAATCATACTTCTTTTATTACTACTAAACCTTATCTTAAAATATGGCATGCCAGACTTGGCCATTGTAACAATGAAGTTTTACAACAAGTTTTAAAACACATGCAGTTTTGTGATGCATGCATTATTGGAAAAGCACATAACTCCCATTTTTTCTTCTTCTTTAACTATTAAAGGATACGGATACCAGAGTTACAGAAGGATCCTAATATTAATTGGGAGTCTTTTCTAATTATCAGTTGTTTCTCTTTATAGAGAAGAATAATTAGGTGTCTTTTCTAATTATCAGTT
>Ga0123342_1004165_pt1 | contig 22407 bp, 14 predicted proteins | sample Turbeawhitnodule_FD_89960 | JGI IMG/M metagenome (GOLD analysis project Ga0123342, IMG submission 89960) | Root nodule microbial communities of legume samples collected from Mexico - Turtle bean Mexico white nodule | ecosystem: Host-associated > Plants > Roots > Nodule | place: Mexico: Nepantla... | reverse complement strand
GTCCACATATTTCATAAATTTTTATAACTCTAGGATAGTTGATCAATAATGTAGGGATTATATGTAATTTGATTAGTGTTTGTAATGTACATTTTGATCAATATATATTTGATTCTCTGAATTCATCTGAATTTATGTATTTGTCTGGCTGAGTATATATAATTGAACAAGTTAATTTATATGGGATTAACACTAAACAGATTGCACTAAAAAAAAACCACTATTTACAAGTGCGACTATTTACCAAAGCTGCATTTGTAAATCCAGCGCATGATTTACAAATGCGGTTACCAAAGCCGCATTTGTAAATGTTATACCCCTAAACCCTGTCACTTGATTCAGAAGCATATACACATGCGGCTACCAGAAATAGTCGCCCTATAAATAGTATTTACAAATGCGGTTATATAGCCGCATTTGTATCCCTTTGATTTACGAATGCGTGCTGATCAAATGCGGCTTTATAGCCGTCATTGTAAATGTAAAATAGTCGCCCTTGTTTAGCATTTATGCGCTAGTGTACATCAAAGGATCACCGGGACAAAGATTGTTATTGCCATCCGAGAACAATCTGACATTGACAGCTTATTGCGACTCAAACTCAGAGATCAGTATCTAGGTATTGCATTTTTTCTTGGTTCTTCTATTATCTCATGGAAGTCAAAAGAACAGACAAACTTATCAAGATCATTAGCGAAAGCAGAATACCGTGCGATGGCCAATACTTGTTTGGAGATAGTTTGGTTGCGATATTTGTCGCGGGATTTAAAGGTGCCATGTAACTTGCTAGCTCAATTTTTCTGTGACAATCAAGCGACATTACATATAGCAGCAAATCCAGTATTTCATGAACGCACAAAACACATTGAGATAAACTGCCACATTGTGCGAGAAAAATTACAAGCCGGGATAATCAGTGCTTCATATGTACCGACACAGTATCAGCTTGCAGATATTTTTACGAAGGCACTGGGCAAGGAACCATTTTTTACGCTATGACACAAGTTGGGGTTCATGATCTTCACCTACCAACTTGAGGGGGACTATTAAGGAAATAATAATTATCAAACTATACGCAATTATTGTATGCAATATTGTACGGTATTGTATGATATTGTACCCAATTATATGCAATTAATTTAATAATGATAGAATCTCATGATTAGTGGATCCCTACCTAATTAGATTGTAATTTGGAGAGAGAAAGTCTCCCTACACCAGTATATATTTCCTATACATGAAGTGATGTACATATACACATAAGAGAATAAAAACTTTTTATTTCTTCTTACATGTAATTTTCTTATAAATTTGGTGATTTTGATAGAGTTGGAGGCAAGTAGAAAATGGCAATAGGTGAGAAATTGAAAATTTTGTTCGCCATAAAAAATATCAGTGTTGTAGTTGAAATTAATAATTTCATTTACAACTGAAAAAGAATCGATTGCTAAAAAAAACACTACATTTATTTTCTTCAACACAGACACCGATTTAGTAACCGAACTTTTTGCCACTTTCACATTTGGGCATTATTTTAGTCGCTAAAAATATTAATCATTTGATTGTTGTTTCAGTCGCAAAATTGAGACTAATGATAATTAGTGGCGATTTTTGTCACGATTTGTCATTATTCTATTTCGGTCGCTAAAATCGGTGAATAAATTGTTATTTTCTTATAGTGATACCGACTCACTATATCATAGGATCTACATTTAGTTATCTAATCACCCTGATTAGACAAATCCACTATATTTTTAAGTTTTACAAGAACTTAAGTAAATACAATATATACAACAAAATCTTCAACTCTACCAGACCTTCTACCACCATTTATTAAACCTTATCACAAGAAACACTCTTGAAAAACCCTTAATCAAGATCAAATACACAATAGAAATTATAGAAAAGAAACAAAATCACCTAGACAAACTGTGAAAAACAAAAAAAAAAAAAAATTGGTCACAATATCAACTTCATAAACTAAGGATTTGAATAAAAAGATTAAGATAAAAAAAAACTCTAATAAGTACTAACAATCTCAAGTCAAACTCTTTTTCAAATAGTAAAATAATTTTTTGAATTAATGAAACTCACTAGGTATAATTTCGTTAAAAAATGAGAGATATATGATATGTTTTACACTTGATTATTTTAATCGATTAAAATTAATTTAGTTAATTAAAATTGAATTTAGATTTAAGCTCTCAAAATTTAGAATTTAAAATTTAAAGTTTGATATGTTAAAATAATATTCTAATATATTAAAATCATTAAGTGATTTAAATCGAATAAAAAATCGTTTTACACGATTAAAACATACCAAAAAGGACTTGAGATTTAAGTGATTTTAAATAATTAAAAAATCATTTTTAATTGATTAAAACTTTGAGTTTTGAGTGATTTTAATATATTAAATTATCAAAAACATTTTAATAAATTAAAATATATTTAATCTATTAATTTATAACTCCAAACGTCTGACTCCACGACACATTCAAAGATTCTTTAACTTAGTCAATCTTCAAATGAAAGTTAAAGAAACTTCTACAACATGATTAAAATAATAAATTACAATCCAAATTCAAGATCAATCAATATCTTTTAACACTCACATCATCATCAACATAGTATATTGTGTCCGAAAGCATTAAATTTCAGGCTTGAAAACATTAAATCTTTATATTGCAAGCTTTTATATCAACACAAAGGAAAAGCTTCATTTTAATTTAGAAGAAAGAAGAGGCTGTTATACGTTCAAAAAATATTTATACATCGAAAGAGTAGTTACTTCTCAAGCAAATTGAAAACGAAGTTATATATTGATCTTCAATCAGTGAAGATGTTACAAGGAACATGAATATGGTAACTATTAATTGAACATATTTATGGCTAAAAGTGACAAATAAAACTTTTACGAGACATAGTATAGAAATCACATAATATATAATAACTTTTAGAAATCCAAATAATAACTTTTTAAAAAGGTCGATGACAAAAATACGAGTACTCATTTATGTAAACGTAAAAAAGTGAAATTGATAAATAGAACAATATTATTCTTTTTCTTTGTAAGTTATTGATACTTCTTTTATGTTTTCACTTTTACCTTTCTTAATCTATTTAAATTCTTAGTCATTTCTTTTCATTCCAATTGTCTTTTATATTAAATCAATATTTGAAAATTTCTTTCATACAGTCCAATAATTTGGTGAGATAAGAGACAATCACCGTATTTAAAATATTGTCCACTTTGAAATTCAGACAGTTGTCATCACGATTTTGTCCATAAAAAGTGTTTCGGTAGATTAAGAAATACAATGACTACATAGATGAGCACAATCCAAATTACGAACCATAAAAAAATTACTAATTAAACCGATCACAGTAATACCAGTTACAATACCTATTATCTAAAGAGAAATTCTTCTAGTGGTATTAGTCATTTATCCCACTTAATTAAAAAAATAATTTGAAAATAAAACTTCAAGTACAATATATATAAATTTTATCTATATATAAATTTTATCTAAGTGATGTGAGATTATATTGACAAATACTAAAACAAACTATACAGATAATATTATTATATCAAATTGTATTATTAATATCTCAAGTTTGTTTATTAAATAATAGTGTAAGAAAATATTTGATTTAATGTTTTACTTCATTCAAATTAAAAACGATTTAAACTTGTTATTCAAAATAAATAAATAAAAAATCGGAAAACTTGTTTATTTTTAATTGGATTTTATTTTTTTTACTTATACCAATTTTTTTATTTATTTTTTACTTATACCAAATTTCATCCGTTTTCATCCAAAACCTTTACGGATGAAATTCATTATTTATCCAACTTTTTTATTATTTTTTTAACAAAAGGCTTGGACCGTTGTGCTTGAGAATTATGGCTGCGCTCGTAGTTTTTACCGAACTACATAAACTGTCTTATGCTGCTATATCGTGACATTTTGGAACAAACCAAATCAAACATCTAATGTTCTGTGCCATTAGTTATATTGACTCTTCTGCATTTCAAGGGAGTTGTGTAACAAATACTCACACTAACTCCCTTTTCCTCTCAATAATCGACACCTTTTTCATTCATCAATTAGTTGGTTGGTTTGGAGTGAATACGAGTAGCTTATGTAATTAACTCCATCAACTACTACTACTTCTACGTAAACTGCATTGCTCCACCACCACCTCGTTTTCTTCGCCACCACCCTTATATAAAAGGAGGCCAATAAATGTTCCTGCCTTTTATCTCTTTATATATATACTCTTTCACTTTCACCTTCACATATGCACTGATATAAGGGTGCTGCAGGTACTCTGAATGAATCACTTTATTGTAGAAAACAGAAGGCTTTTTGTTGCTTTTTCTCCTCCTGGGGTCATCTTGATGTTTTTGCATTCATCCTCATAGATCTGCATTTTTTTTAGTAAGGGGTGTTTAAATTTCCCAAGGATTCACTTTCTTTTCCTGTTATTTTGGCATTATTGATGATCAACAACATGTCTTCTAAGCTTGTGTGAGCTTGCTTTGTTTACTTTTCGTTGATTCAAACATGGAGGATACGTTTTGATGCTAATATGGACAAATAAATCTCTACATTCTTGATGAGTAGTTTGTTTTCAATCTACAGACAATGGCTACTGGAGTGTACAACCAAGCAATTGGGGCTTTTCAATCCAATTCTCACATCAACAATTTTAATCATCAGCACAAGTTCAACTATATTGGAAGACTGGTGGTGACAAAGGATTTTTTCAGCAGTTACGGTTTGTCAAAAAGGGATCTTCGTGTAAGTAAATGTATAGAATATCAAACATCTGTGGTTGACTCGGTATCATCCGCTTCAAGAAGCAGAACTAGTGATAGAGACACTCACAAAAAGTCAAGTAAGACAAACTCTTCTCTCAATTGACATTCAATATTGCTAGACATGTTTCAGTGTCAAAGCTTGTTCATGTGGATTGCACCTGCTGATAAAAAAAAACATGTGGATTGCACCTTGAACTTTGATTAACCATGTTTTAGTTGATTGCCACATCCAAGAAGTTGGAACTATTAGAAATCTTCTAACTGCCATTCAATTCATTCCTACTCAGATGAGGCTGCTTTGATCCTTGTTCGACACGGCGAGTCCTTGTGGAATGAAAAGAACTTGTTTACGGGTTGTGTTGATGTCCCCCTCAGCAAGAAGGGTATCGATGAGGCAATTGAAGCAGGCAAAAGAATTAGCAGTATTCCTGTGGATCTCATATTTACATCTGCTTTGATTCGAGCACAAATGACAGCCATGCTTGCCATGACACAGCACCGCCACATGAAGGTAACATGAATACTTCAAGTGTTAAAAAAGACATAACATATCCACTAAATTTCACTTGAGAAAGTTCTGAGCATATTTGTAAGCATGGCCTGTGCCTAACCAGTGCTTAACTAAGGAAGGGGAGTTTAACAGTATTTATACAGGTATCATAATCCAAAAAAGAACAGACAAATATGCTATATATATTGCAGATATGCATTTTTCTGTTGCACTGCATTAATCTGTAGTTTAAACTATTTGGAGAAATATATTCATTTGCTACAAAAATGTAGTTTAAACTATTTGTAGTTTAACTGTATTTGTCTAAACTATTAGGGATCAAACTTCCTGCAGGTGCCTATCATAATGCACAATGAGAGTGAACAAGCAAGGGAGTGGAGCCAAGTTTTTTGTAAAGATACAAAAGAGCATTCCATTCCAGTCATAGCAGCCTGGCAATTGAATGAAAGAATGTAGTAATCTTCTTCCTACTTACAATGTTTGCTACTCCTTCTTTACAACCTTGTGTACAGAATATAATCTATTTATGCCATACTGGTTATCATTTCAGGTATGGAGAACTACAGGGTCTCAATAAACAAGAAACAGCACAAAGGTATGGCAAAGAACAAGTACATGAGTGGCGTAGAAGTTATAACATACCTCCCCCAAATGGTGAAAGTCTGGAAATGTGTGCTGAAAGGGCAGTTGCCTATTTTAGAGACCAAGTATGCTCTTGTATAGATTTTTTGTGTCATGCTCTTTTTAATAAAGAATAAAACATATTAGTAATATTCTACATGTTTTTCTCCTTTTATGTTGTTATATTCTACATGTTCTGTCATTATATAATTAATAAGTCAAGTGTTATGTGTGTTAACTTTATATTGCAGCATCTATAAGAAGCTGATTCCATTGACATTATACTGCAGATTGAACCTCAACTTTTATCTGGAAAGAATGTTATGGTTTCAGCTCATGGGAATTCACTGAGATCCATTATTATGTATCTTGACAAGCTAACTTCCCAAGAGGTGATTGGTGAAGTGTTCAGAGTCATCGTAATTTCTATGTTCACATGTCATAAATAGCAATGCTTCATTTTTATTTCTCACATTTTTGGCAGGTGATTAATTTAGAATTGTCAACTGGAATTCCAATGCTTTATATTTTCAAAGAAGGAAGATTCATCAGGAGGGGAAGTCCAATAGGACCAACTGAAGCTGGAGTTTATGCCTACACTAGGGTATACACCTATGTCCCTTTTCTACTTAACTCGATTTTGCATTCTAGATAATTATTTAAGAATTGATATCTTTTACTTTGAAAAGATGAAATAGCCCTTACTCACAAGAAACAGATCTAAAGATACATTTCAAAGTAGTTTCACTATTGACAGCTATGATTTAAAACTACTACCTTATCTCTTCTGAATTGATTCTTTATAAAATGGTATTGGTAATTTCAGGTTGTGCTTCTATATTAAGCACCTTTTCTTTCTCACCAAAATGTTTATTTCCATGGCTCTTTTTAAAAAATTTCAAAGTATAATACTCTTAGAAGGTTGTTACACAAAATATTTCAGAGATGCGTATACAAATCTTGTTAGGGACAAGATATTATGTTGGTACATTATGTTCGGTTCTTCATTTCCTCAAATCTTGTTAACCAAATCTCCAAGACACTCGGTTACAATGTTATTACTCGGTTACAGCGTTTGGCTCATTACCGACAGAGGTTGGATGATATGCTTCAGTAATGTCTTTCCAAGGTTAGATAATAGATATACACACTATTCTTCTGTTTATGCTTCTTTCTTAGTGTACTTTTTCTTTTGCTTTTTATTATCATTTTATTATCTTCGTTTCAGGGAATATATATATCACACATTAATCAGCTGGATAGTAGAGTTATATTGATTATAAAAAATATGTAAGAGTTATATTGCATGGAAATCTAAGTACATCTTTAGAGTTTAAGACAGTTTCGTGCTAGTGGATTAGAATCTATGCTCCACTCTAGTGTTGTTTTCATATGGTAAAGGAGTAATTGCTTTCATGTGCCTATATAAATAAATCATTGAATTTTAGAAATATCATGTCTACTATAAATTGTAAACAGTTAGCAACATGAATTTTTACTCGACATCTTCAATGTTTTCAGGTTTAAATATATCTCCATTAATTACCGGACTTTGTGTTTATCCTTAACAATAACAACTCAGAAAACTTATCAATAAAAATATACTCATCTCAATACAAAAATGTTATAAAAAATCAAATACAAATTCCTCTCAATCTAAACTTCCTAAAAAAACCTAATATATTTATCTTAATCTAAATAGTATTTTAAAAATTAAAACATAAAAAATAATCTTAAAAACTAAAATATATTTAAAATTATATTACAAATATTTAAACAAATACATTATCATTAAAATCATTAGTTATTAATATAACAAATAATAAGAGTAAAAAAATGTAAAACACCTACTTGGGATTGAAGCAACCCAATGCATATCAGTGGAGACAACAAAAAATGCGGAATCAACTCAACTTGTTTCAGACACCAAATCGCCACTGCAAGTGACGCGGAACCAAACCAACAACACAACCCAGCACCAAATACCTCTATGGTCCAAAAATGCAAACACATAACCTAAAAATGAGACAATGGAAAGAGTAATCAACGATGACAAAACAAAAAAGTGCAAGCTCCCTTGAGGTCCAAAAAATCGAAACCAACAAACGAAAAAATACAATGCGACAACGGAGATAGCACAACATGATGTGAGAGAACATCGAAATAAGAAGACCAAACCCCAACCAGCGACGGCGAAACTCTCGCACCACCTACCACTGCGACCAATGTCATCGGCACTCCAAAGAACCCAACCCCAAAAACAAAAATGAAAAATGTAGCAACTAAGATTGTACACGACACAACGAGGGAGAAGAAGCGGCAAATGTCTAGCACAACCCACCACCACGACCAACATCACCATAGATCGAAAGAACCAAAACAAAAATAGAAATGCAAAGAATCATGAGTACGCAACACAAACGAGTGCGCGAGAGGACAATGAACGTCACAACGCGAACCTGAAATTTTAAAACAATAAATATCACATCGATTTCCCCATGCAACCGATTTTATATGTGTTTTTCTTTTTTGTGATTTTGAACATATTACATTGGTTGTGAGTACAACTGATGTAATATCTGAGATAACGGTTGAATTGTTTTCAAAAGATTTTCACAAAAGTTAGAGTCATATTGAAAACTAATAAAATCAACTAATTGTTTTCTTCGTTCAACCAATTATAAAAAGCACAACAAGCATATATTCAAAATATAAACCATTTTTTATGTGAATTTAACCGATTAATTTAAACACATAAAAATGTAAAGCAACATATAAACAGATATCAGAGTGAGAGAGAGAATTGCATAGGAGATTTATATTGGTTCACTTTTACACCAAGAGATACATCCAGTTTTCAACAAAACCACTAAGAATTCACTAAACCAAACACAAAGTTTTACAAAAGAGACAATCAAGAGTATTGATCATGAACCCTACAAGAAACACACACTCTTACTCACACAACAAAAAATTGGAAACTCTATTTGAATCCACTACAACAATATACAACCTGAATAAAGGTTTGAATACACCTGAATTTTTACATAGGAAGCACACTAAAATTACAAATCGAGAAAAACTTCTTTGCAACACAAGACTTATCCAATAAGCAAACTCAATCTTCAAAAATGATTTCAAAACTTTTTGTTTTTCTCTCTTATGAAATTCGTTGTTTTAAAATGATAAGATTACATCCTTATATAATGTAATAATGATTGCAAAATCGGTTTGATAATTTAATGAAAACAGTTGTATCAATTAAAATCGGATTGGTTAATATAACATAATTATGTTAAAGACATTTAATTTATTTTGAAATAACTTACTTTTTTTCTTTTAACAGAAGAAATTAATAGATTTTAAATTGGTTCTTTTGTCGAAATAACTTGTCGATTTCACTTAACACTTAACAGAAAAAACAAAATAAGAAACAAAACAGTTTTAAATCTTTAAAAACTTTAAGTATTTTCAACCTATTGATAAAACAGTTTTAAATCTTTAAAAACTTTAAGTATTTTCAACCTACTGATATGATAAATCAATCTATTAAAAATTCTTACTATAGTCAACCGACTTGAATAGAAGTAATTTTAATTGATTAAAATATGAATCAACTGATTAAAAAATAAAATAGATTTAGAAAAAAAAACTTTTTAAGGAGATAGATTATGAAGTGCCTTGGATCATAATGTAATGCAAAGTTACACATCAAAATCTACCTAAACACACACACAACTTGAAATCTTCAAGACAGATTGATTCATAAAAGTTTCTTGGTAAAAAATATTTGTCATAAATTACAAAAAATATCATTATGTGATGCTTTACATCGATTTAATAGCTTGTTGTAATATATGTATTTTGCACTAGTATATAGCACATGTGTAATAGTTGTATTGTCTTGTATTCTTCTTCTTCATCTTGTTTCCTTTATATAGGCCTTTGATGATGATTTATGCTTCATCATATTAGTTACGATATGGCTTTTATGAAAAACTTTCTTAACTACATTGATTTAGCATTGTATCCCTTTATGTGTGTTGACTGGAAGCTTGACATGCAAGGTCTAGATTACATTGGAGCTTTTTACTTCTCTTTGAAAGGAAAACATTAAAAAACATGTACCGATAATAAGATTTAATTTCATTTTAAGGCATAACACATTTTCTTTTGATTCCGTTTTTATGTTCTAATATGAATGTTGTAAGATATATACCTTTTTTTTATATAAAAACTCTTTCTAACTAAGCACATTTCAACGTATATGAAAGTTTATTATTACTACATATGTTTTCCTTTAATATTTTCAAATCATTTGTTGTTACGCCTTTGATTACACAAACAAATTAAGCATAAGTAAAGAACAACAAATAGATCATTTGGTACTGGTAACTTCCACTCGATGGTTTGGTGCACTTAAGCTAGCATAAAACACATATTAAAAAGTTCATATCATGCACACACAAACACACAAACACATACACACATATATGACTGATCTTCAACAAATTTATATTAAAGAGGTGTGGCAGGTTAAAGGGAATACCTACCAGCAGATTATATACAATAAGCTTTCCATACTCAATTATGTGATCTTTGCAACAAAACCTCACAAAGAAACTCTCAAAGAAACCCCCAAAGAAACCAAGAAGGACAACCAACATAAAGTCACAAAAATCATAAAGTTTTGTCTTGTAGTTTTCTTTCTTTCTTTCCTCATCTTGGAACACAAAAGAAGGAAGGTAAGATCAATAATTTGGAATTATTCTAAGAAGATATATCTCACACCAAGACAACCAACAAGCTCTTCAAAGTAAGTGAGTGATCTTCCTATACACTAAACTTGAGAGTGTTGAGAGACTTTCTTCCAAAATACACACAATTTCTTTCTTTCTTTTGTGAGGTTTTCTTACAACTTTCTTGGAACTAACTTGGCTTATAAAGCCATCATTCTCTCTCGTGTTTTCTTTTATCTTTATTAAAATATCTAGGTTATCCTCACCAAGCTCTTCACCCATGGAAATGCAGAAGGTAGAAGGTGTATGAAGAAAGAGAAAAAGAACAACTAGCTAAGGAGAAAGAAGAAAGAACAATGAGTTCCCAAGAAAGGAGACAAAGAACCTCCCACTTTGAAGATGAACATGAACATGACTACTATGGTCTAATCATACAAATTGAGGAAGATGTCCACTTTCAATGTGCATCTCCTAAATTGTTTTGGATCCCATACAATTGTACCTTCAGTAATTTGAAGGAAAAAGTGTGTACTACTTTTGGACGATCACACAACAATGAACAAGTTGTACTACCACCAACCTCAACACACGGATCACAATCTAATTAGGTATGATGCTACTGAGATATTAATTGATATCCTTGTATCTCAAATGTTAGCTTGTAGGTCTTAATTTCCTATTGATACAATTATTGAATTGCATGCTAAGTTTACAAAGACTACAGAAGAAATTATGATGCTTCTAAACCAACCCATTGTAAGCTTTTCCACAAACCCCAACCCCATTGTTCCATCGAAATAATACTTTACTTCGAAAAATTTATCCAATGAACTACCATAATGGAAACTTGACATAGTTATTGTCTAACCTACAAATGTTGCAACACTAAAATAATGACAATCCAACACAATTAGTATTTCAATCAGCTACTTCATAGCATAACAAAAGTACTACAATATGGAGACTATAAACAAGTCACAAAATCAATCACTTACGTACGATTTGAGTTGTTAATAAAAAACTTGTCCACAACTCAATACAAATGAAAATTGACACTCATGTCGAACAATTGATCAATCGTTGGAAAATGATTGAACTTTTCACCCACATGTGCATTGTGTAGCTTGAACAATCATGGAGAGAAATTGAATTGTTTGTCCAAACCAAATATTTATGTAGGTTAACACCTAATGAAATTATTCGTGACATACAAAACTACCTATATCGACAAACGCAATATAACAAGATCTACACTTGAATGAATGAGTATCCATTTGATTTCAATTATATTTATGTTTTGTCAATTTCATGTATTTTATTTCCAAGCACCTTTAACTCTAAAATAAACTAAGTTTTAGTTAATCTTCGCTAAATATTTAAATTTTATTTATTAAATACTAAGGATATATGTATTGTTCCAATAAGCTTTTCCATATATTGTCATTAATTTAAATTATTCTTACAAATTTGTAATATTAATAATTTAAATTTATGTAAATATAAATTAAAATTAAATTTAATCATAAATTTCAAAATTAGATTTATTAATAATAATTTTAATAGTTTACATGTATTAAAATAATATTTTAAAATTATTATATAAACTATTTTAAAATATATTTTAAAACAGCTGCATAGAAACCAGTTTACAAGAAACAAGTTTACTCTCATAAATAAAATGCGGAAGGATTTACTCCAGAATTATTTTTTTTCTGTTTTTTGGTTTATTCAAAAAAAAAAAATTCAGAGAATAACATTTCCACTAAAAGTATTTTAATCAGAATTAAAAAAAAAAGAGAAATAAAAAATTACAAAAAGGAAAACAAACTATTTAATGAAAGAGAAAAAGAGAATAATGGAGAAAGAAAATATAAATATTTGCATTTTGAAGAATATTTTATTATACTCGTATTTGCTTACACAATTATTATTAGCCTTGAAGTGTTTTCCTTATATAAAGAGAGTTTTTACAAACTTTTTGTATTGGTAAATTTGAAAGTGAAATAGAAAATGCATTTTAAATAGTTATATTTAGAATCTATAATTACATTCTCAGATTGAATGTTTTCCATTAATTTGGTAAAAAGGGGTGGAAATAGAAGGTTCTTGAAAACTCCTGCTTATGGTCACTTTGGAAGAGAGGACACTAACTTCATCTGGGAGGTGGTTATGTCTCTCAAATGGGAGAAGTCCCGGGAGTAAGCTTCTTTCCCATGAGGGTTATGATGTGTTGGTTCGGTTCTTTAGATACTTTCTTGCTAGAGTTATGATGTGTTTCTTCCCTTTTCTTTTGGGTCTTGTTTGCCTTTCTCTATCTTCACTTTGTCTTACTAATTTTACAATCTCAGAGTTCAAAAATATTATTCTGAATTGTTGATGTAAAATACTTTCAATAAAGTGATTTCCTATATTATACAATTCAAAACTTATCTCATTCTCTTTAAATATTGATTTTCTAGAAAGTATTATCCAATTACTGTACAATTAAAAAAATAACTTTGAAAAACAATGTCAGATACCTCCATACATTTTATAAAATGAAAATGGAAAATTGGTCATTTAAAAATAAATATAAATGTAGGATGCAGAAAGCAAACGAGGAAAAGAGAGAGAGAAACGTTTTCTTCGTATCAGCACTTTATTGTACTGTGATACAAGAGGATTCATGCTTTGAACGGATAGAGTTCATAAATACAATTAACAGTAATTTTCCTACTACATATCTAGTGTCTATAAATCTCTTACCCTCACTCTTGGTAAAGGTTGTTAGGATAGACATGAAAAAGGTTTAAAGCACACGAAGTCAGATACTAAAGTTAGTTTAAATAAAAAAGTTAACTAATTTTAAATACTACAGCCTGGTTAAGCACACGTAATCAGATACTACTGCTGATTTGGATTAAAATACGTTATAATCTTAATTAATTTTATGTAAATGTACGTTTATCATTTTTACTTTGCACATATGATTTCTTTTAAAAGAAATGATATTGAGTGAAGAGTAATATAAACCAGCTTGCTGTAAATAATTTGTCCATCCAGGAGGGATAGCAAAAAAATGTCTACCACAACAACAGCAGCAAAACACTACTAAAGGCACAAGAAAGCATTCTACGCATGTTTTATAGGGAAAAAGCTAGAATTCCCAAAAGCAAAAACATCTGTGATCACGTTAAATCCAGGGTTAACAAAAGGTCACTTGATTCTAACTTCAAAATAATAATGACACAGCATCTTGATTGTGTCTGTATGTTATTTCAAAGGAATCTAATTTCTCATTCTAATCTGCACTGGTATTTCTTTCTCCTTCACTAACCAAGCTTTTATGGTCCGGGTTAATGATACCTGTGTCCACCACGAGGTCAGGGGAAGAGTCTAGTTTCTCATTGTCCGAACCATCAGTATTTGAGTCTAACCTAGTAGAATCTAAAGAAGGAACATGATTTGGAACTGATGATGGGGAGTTTTCCCTAGTCCAGAAAGCAGGAATCTTCTTGTCATCCTCTTTCATTCTATCAGCATATTTGTTTATGTCAAATCCTGTATCATCATTCCCACCAAATGCAGTTTCAAGTTGGTCAAAGTCAAACAAATCCTCCATAATCTTCTTGGTGTTCTGATCATCAGAGTATGCGAACTTGACTTTATTATAAGTCTTAGGCTCTAGTATCGGCTTTACCATCTACAGCAGTACATATTTATCATCAGACAATGTACAAGATTAATGATGAAAAGTATTAGCAGCTATAAATAAACACACTAATTAACAGGTTTTGAAAAATTTTAAAAATCAAATGAAGATGAAAACTTGTATTCTGTCCATGACAGACAAATAATAGCTTGGATCCAGAGCTTCAATTCTGGACCAAGTGGACTCCAATTTTCATCTCATCTTGAGTGGCTAAAATACACCTGAAACAGAGTTTCTCAACAACAACAAAATATCATTTTTGGACTCATTTTAGTCTAGAATCTAAAGTATTTGCATCACATTATCAACTTGTGGTTTCATTCAATACTTCACCAAAACCAAAAATAGATATACCGGACTTAATAGATAGCGAGGCACTAATTGTGATAGGAAAAACTTTCATTTAATTACCGTGAAAAATGGTTCAAAGAACTTGGGTGCATTGTAAAGTATTGCCAGACCCAGGCGTTCAGGATAATGTTCTTGTAATACATGGGCAGTTTCACGTGTCACCTTTATTGATATATGTGACATATTGAAACCCTGGAAGTCAATCAACCAGACCATTTGTTCTTGTTCTGGTGGAAGATTAAAAACAGCATTCTCCATGCAGTATACCAAATATTTAATTTGTCCTTTAGTTGACTTTGAGTTCTGCACCCAAAAAAGAAAGAAAATAAATTGAAACATGGATAACATTCCTCTACTAAAACAATAGCACTTTAATCAGTTATGTAGGCACAATCTATTAAATCTGATCTCTGTCTTAAAGCAGGGAGCATAAGAGTGTTTTCTGATGGAAATAATATAAGTCAGGTTTGAACAACTTCAAGTATGGTATCAAAGCCTGTGTAGTCTACAAGTCAAGCCAACTGAATATGTTGAATCCTACGTGTCCAATTCTACTTTAAATTCAATCCATTTCGAATATGGTATCAAAATCTATCTAGTCTTCAACATGGATCACCAACATATGTTGTCTTGCAAACTTCATGCCCTAGATGTTAAGTCTTTGGGCATGAGCGGAGCAGAATGTTAAAAGAAATGAAACCTGAGATGGTAGGTGGACAAAATATGTTTGAATACATCCCTCATTCGCATTCTTCCCTATTAACTTATTTTGACAACTGACTTAGATAAACATGTCATGCTAGAGATTAGAAGTGATTTTCAGAAGATACCTGTCGACTAGGTCTCATTACTAGGACAGTTCTCCCATGCTTGTCAATATAATTTGATCTATATATTTTTCCTGTCTCTGCTTCATGAGCAACATCTTCCTGCATCAGTAAAATATATACATCGAATCGAACAACTTTTATCAAAAGATAATTACAGAAAGAGTGATGGTTTGACATAAATGTTCAGATCACTAACATTCTGGGTGAGTCAGTGAATAAATGTGTTAAAAAAAAGAACTCGTCAAGACAAATATGGTATTCAGTACAGTAATTCAGGTAAGATATTTATCAGAATCAGATATAGCCACCAAGGCAAATGGATCCAGTTAAGAACCTTTAATAATGTTTATTAAAGGTAACAAGAGAATAGATGCAATGCGACACAAAATACTCAGGTCAACATAACTATATAGAAAGATTTTTTTACAAAATACCAATACCAAGAAGGACACATCCCTTCCCTGCTATGCATTACGCGCAAAAAGTCAGACAACAAAAATGAAGAAAGGCAGCTACTCACCCAGCGGATTTCTTCCGGTTTGTATTCTTGTCTCCATTTCAGGGTCAGTTTCAACATTTTAGCTGCCTTCTTCACATTCCAATTCCGTGCCCTCAAATACCTTGAGATGGAGGCATCAGAACAAAAAATAGATGCCTTACCAGACTGTGGCCCAATTAACCTTCTCACCTCATTGATCTAGAAGGAAGTAAATTACTATGAGATACAATGCTCCTTTGCTCAAAAGGTTACAGTTTAATATTTACAAATATTAAGAAAAAAGCTACTGGACATACCAATGCCTGCTGTTCTGGTGATGTTAACATTTTCTCCTGGCCGATAGAGGCCGCTTTCTTTGGATCCACACTCATTGGTCTGGTAGACTCACACTAAATGTCAAGATAAAATACTGCAAAAGAAAATTCCAATTTATCTAAGTACTAACCCATCTTTCCAAATAATTACAGCTAACCAGAGAGCTAGAAACAAAGCTACATTATTATCCAATAGCTCATCACGCAGACAGGCTGTTATTCTTGTATAATTACAAGCTGTAAAGAACAAATTTTGTACCACTATTATAGCTAAACTTTTATGGGGCCAATGTAAATCCATGGGAGATATTTTTTTACCTTGGTTCATTTGTTAAAATGTCACCATTCATTTATAATTACTCAGGAAAGTTAATTTATCAGTTAAAAATATATATTGGAGGTTAGTCGTAAATTTAAATAATACAAATACGACACAGAACAGGAAAACCATTTAAAATTACAGGGACATAGCACCGCTAGAATACGACAAATAAATTAACATAAAATGAAAATAAATTAAATATAAAAAATTGGAGCAAAACCACATTTTAGCAAATGGGAGGGTGATGGGAACCCAAAGCAATTAGAACTACAAAATAGACCATTAGGTTATAACTTCTAATCTTGCCTACAATAGAGTTTTCACTTGATTCACCCCCATATGCTCATGTGAGAGTGTGTGATGGAACCAACTAAACTAATTACTAATTTTCTTAATTCCACTTGGGATAGGAAGAATGACACAACAAAACACTAAGAAAGACAAAGCTTCATTGTAAAATATCAAAGTATTACCATAGTAGCTAAGTATTACCAATTAATGATAAAATATAGATGGATGAACTGAGTTATAGACAACATTGGTTCATATGGGTTTAGAATCAATTCAACATGTCTGGCCTGGAATCAATATTTTTTAAGCTTGACATTTCTCTATCTGTTTCCGTCTGTTTATTTTCAAACAGAAAGGTACATCCTATACGCGACATCAAGCAAATTGGACCATCCAAATACCCTAGAAAACAAAAATGCAATTTAATCTTTACTATTGAGAAAAACTAGATCTACTATGGGTAGGACTTCGGCATTCTACAATTAAATTAGAGTTACTTTACTTTCTAAATTTCACTGATTAAATTGTTACAATCAGGCCTAGTAATAATACTAAACTTCCTATTTGTTTATTCACCTATAGTCAAGGAAAATTGTAATTTAAAGTAATCACTTGTGAGAGAGGATTTAAATATTGAATAAGCAATCTCAGGTACTAGCCATCCATCAATCAAACTTAAACCATGTCCTTCCATTGACTCTCTTTGATTAGTACATTTCTTTCCCTAAAATATTAATCAACATTTACTTCATATCTCATCAAAAACCATTTGCTCATAAAGGACAGAAGTACTCTGCAGCAGGTTCGAGAGAATCTTGATAGACAAGACTTCAGCTTCTAATCGACACTCAGAAGAGCACAAATTACTAAACATCTAATCCTTGTTACATCTTTCCAAAAGGTTTAATCTTATGATACATGCATACGGGTATCAATTAGAAAGCTAAGATAAATACTAGAATTACGTGGTGATATCATGTTTCTTAAATTTAGGATGTGAGTAGTACAAGGTATATAGAACAAGAAGAGTCTTATCCCACTACTACTAGCTGAGATTAGCTACATGAATAGTGAATAGCACAAAATCATTAGACTTGATTAAGGACCAAATTCTCATGCATATTATTCATGATCAAACCTTTCTTTATAATTTTCATAATTCAAGCTTAAAGTTTATATTATTATAACAATGAAAATAACAATCGTAATAATAATAATTATATATAACAATAATTATTATTATATAATAATAATAATAATAATAATTATTATTATTATTATTATATACGCACACTTTTCAGACAAAAGTAAACACCACGAAATATTGACAGTAAAAATGACAAAATTGTGAGGCGATCACATGATTAACTTGGTAAAGTTGAGAAGATAGCCTTTTATTTTTGTATTTTAAGCATTAATCATTCGAAACACAACAAAAGGTTAGCTTTTACAAAATTCTCATGATATCTCACCTAAGTTGGGACAAATTCAAAAATAAAAATTACAGGCAAGCTAACAGCATCTCCTACAAAGAGAGTATCTTCTGTATATAGTACAGAAAATATCTTGAAGTGAAAATAAAAACCAGTACAGTTCCTGGGTTTAATAGATGATTTAATAAAATTTTCCGAAACCACAAACCTTCCCCAAATTCAAAAGGTGGTTGAACAGGTAGATCCAGCTATGCTTCGTATTCAAACATTATAGGGTCAATCAAGATTCAAGCACAAATGTAATAATATATTGAATAAATCGAACCACGTAGCCAATTCAATCACCAGCACGGTTCTATAAAGACATTGACAAATTCCCTGTTTCATCCCTCAGTAAAATGAAAATAAATAAATAAACAATCCTATAGTTGCGGAAAAGAACCCATGCGCACAAAGTGATATTTTTCATGAATTAAAGACAAAGTTTAATCGAAATTGATCACAGGGTGATATGGAGGGTTCAGATTCGAAATTCCAAAGGAGATTCCAAGACTGATATAATTAGAAAAGGGATTTGAAAGAATGTGGAGTCGAAAAGGCACGAAAGAAGGAAGTGAAGAAGAGTAAAGTGGGTGACTTACCTGAGGATAGTGGTGGGAGATTGTAAAAAGTCAACCCTGGTTCTTCTGTTGTGTGTAACTTTGGCGAAATGAGGAAAAAGAAAAGGAAATGGTTTTGGCGAGAGTGTGTGATGTTGAACAGAATCCATCTGATGACCCCACGTGTAAACAACCCATCCACTGTCCATTTCTTTCCCTCTTTTTCAACTAATTACCACATCATCAACTAAATTTAAAATAATAAACAATTCATTTATGTAACATAATATTAAATTAATAAGTTTATAAAGAAATTAGTTTATAATTAATAAATTTTATTATTATTACATATTTTTTATTATTTTTATCTATATATATTATTTATATAGTTTAAATTAAAAGAGATTTACCATTAACTAATATTACATTATGTCCTGTCAAGATTACATACTAAATTACACATAATAAAAAAATCATTCTAATATTAGTTTAAATTAAAAAAAATTAAAAAAAAAACTTAAATTAAATTAATATTCATTACATCAATTCATTAAAATAAAATAATTTGCACAAATAAAAAAATTTATTCAAATTTTAAAAATAATTAAAAACACTAATAAATAAATTATTTTTAAATAAAATTTAATTAGATAATAATATATTTTTATCTAAAAAATAAAAAAATTATTTATATAATAAATTTTATGTAAATATAATTATTTTATTTTTATTTATTAATTAGTATATAAATTAATTTTACTAAATAATTTTAATTCTATAAATTAAATTCTCAACTTATATATTAATTGAATAATATTATTTTAGTTTTATCAAAAAACGTGAATTAATACCGTCTAAATTTATTCAAATTACCGAATAAATAGATCAAATTAACATTAATTTATTTCCATTTAAGTCATTAATTTATGAATCTTACTTAACTCCATTGAATGACTGTGTGTAAATATGATTATTAAACTCTTTAGTTTTATGAAAATATGATGCATTGAATTAGGTTGTTTCTTATTTGATTTAGTTTGCTTTTTTATTAAAGATAGTATTTGAACCAAATATAAATATTAAATTCAAATTAATTTAATTTAATTTTTATTTAATATAAAATCGGAATTAATCTAAAAAAAATCATTAAATAAAAATCAATTTAAAAAGATAATTAGTTATTATATTAATTAAATTAAATATTATTTTAAAGACTAACAAAAATATTATTTTAAAATAGTTTCTATTATTAATAAAATTTATAAATTAGTTTAGTTTCTAAATTAGTATCTAATTAGTTAGGTAAAATTTTTGTAGTTATTTAGATACTAATTTAAAAATTATAAATTTTATTAATAATAAAAATTATTCAGATATTAATAATTTTTTAATTTTTAAAATAATATCTAATGTAGTTAATGTAGTAATTAATTGTTTTTATAATTTTTTATTTAATAATTTCTTATAATGTTAAATAAATAGATTTATTGTAAAAAAAATATATAATTATCATAAAATACTATTTTAAAGACTAACAAAAATATTATTTTAAAATAGTTTCTATTATTAATAAAATTTATAAATTAGTTTCTAAATTAGTATCTAGATAAAATTTTGGTAGTTAATTAGATACTAATTTAAAAATGATAAATTTTATTAATAATAAAAATTATTTAGATATTAATAATTATTTAATCTTTAAAATAATATCTAATTTAGTCAATGTAAAAATTAATTATTTTTTTATTTTTTATTTAATGATTTCTTATAATGTTAAATAAAAAAATTTATTGTTATCATAAAATATTAAATCTGTTGAAATATAAATTGTTAAATAAGAAAATTTAGTATGAAATTTTCTATATAATATTTATGATATTCAAAGCTTCAATCTTTTATAATGAAAAGTATAATATGTATAATAGTTTAACAGTAAACAAACTTTTAACTCGTATCACTAAAAAAAAAAAGTTGTGAAATAAGCACATAATGATGTGATTTTTGGAAAGTGAAGGGGTGATTTTTTAAGTGCAAAGAGTGAAGGAAGAGGTTACGGCAAATCCCTTGAGTTCTAGAATGTAAGAGAGCGTCATAGAGAGACTTGAAAGAAATGTGTTGAGAGTTTTAGAAACACAAATTCAATATATCATTCAAGTCTAAAGATTTACAAAAGAGAAACATCTTATTTATAGGCTAAGGAGGCTCCTAAGATGACTATTAGAGTTCTACAATTCCTCTCAATTCATAACGTGACATGTGGAACCTAATAATCATCTCCATTGGTGGGTGTGAAATTCCAAGATATTAAGAAACTCTCCATTGGCATCAAGACAAGTGGCATTAGAAGGTTGCATAGGCATCACATGTGGTGCACAGCACAAGGAGTGGAGAAGCATAAAGAGTCACCTTTGGAAGAGAAGCACATGACACCTATTTGGATGCCTTGAAGTGGCGCCATGTGGATGCCTTTTTTTTAGACTTTCAAGGCCCAAATTCTTACTCTAAATTGGTCTAGAATATAAGGCCCAAAATACTAGTCTACTATTTACTAATTTCAAATTTATACAAAATAAGGTAGAAATTTTCATCTTGTATTCTTTAAGGTTGATCCTATACTCTTAGCTGGAAAAGATGGTGGCTTCAGCAAGGATGGTCCTCCTTCGAGTTTCCTCTACCAACACTTAGTCATCTCCTTTCTCCACCTAACCACGTTGTCCAACCACCGCAATTTCGTTGTCAACGACCTTACTCAGCACCCCTTCAGCGAGCGCGATATCACGATTTTCCGTGGCAACTACCTTGGCGTCATCAATCTTGTCCACGACCTCCACAATTGCTGCTTGCGCCTTGATAAGGAGCCTACTACACTACAAAAAATCGTGTATAAAGTGGCGGTTTTAATATGGCGGTTATTAATAACCGCCACAAGTTTATGTATAATACGACATCTTAGTAACCGCCACAATTATCCTTCAGAATGTGTCATTTTGAACTGCCACAATTCTCTTTCGAAACAAAAACCCTGCCTTTTTCTTCCCTCTATACACCATTCCTCATTATTCCAATTTTTTTTGAAAACCTCCTTTGACTCTTGGGAAAACTCATCAGAAACCCTGTCATTGGATTTTGAAATCAAACATGACTCTTCCATCTCTATAAGTTGCCTTCTGTTACAAAACCCTCTCGCTTTCACGAAACCCTCTCGCCTTCACGAAACCCTCTACCACGAAACACTCTCGCCTTCACTCACTCTCGTGCGCCCTAAACCTAACCCTTACTCTTGCACCCTTCACTCACTCTCGCGCGCCCTAAACCTAACCCTTACTCTTGCGCCCTTCACTCACTCTCGCCGCCTCCTTGCAAGGATTTGAAACTTTTGTC